>Ga0265293_10008493_pt1 | contig 15185 bp, 9 predicted proteins | sample Munlanlewell138R_FD_192505 | JGI IMG/M metagenome (GOLD analysis project Ga0265293, IMG submission 192505) | Leachate microbial communities from a municipal landfill in Southern Ontario, Canada - Leachate well 138R | ecosystem: Engineered > Solid waste > Landfill > Unclassified | place: Canada...
GAAAAGAAGGATATTGTTTAGATGATAATGCAAGAGCTTTATTGCTTTCGTTGATGGTGTATCAACAAAATCCTTCTGAACCTTTATTGCGTGCAATGTCAACTTACTTAAGTTATATACATTATGTGCAAAATGAAGATGGAACGTTTAGAAATTTTGTATCATACAATCGCACGTATTTAGATGAAATTGGTTCTGATGATTCTTTTGGACGAACTATTTGGGCTTTAGGTTATTTGTTGTCAAATGCACCTAACTATTCATTTCATCAATTAGGCGAGCGGCTGTTTTTTGATTCTGTGCCGCATTTTAAAAAATGTAAATCAATTCGTGCTATTGCAAAAATAATTATAGGTTTATGTCATTATCTATCAAAAAATATGGCAGATATAGCTCAAATAGAAAATGTTAAAAGCCTAACTTCTACCTTGGTACATGAATACAATAAAAATAAAAGCAATGACTGGAAATGGTTTGAACCTATTTTAGCATATGATAATGCTATGTTGCCGTATGCTCTTTTGTTTGCCGCTGATATTTTAGGCGATAATGAATTAAAAGAAATAGGAATAGAAACCATGGATTTTTTACTCAACATTACGTTTTCAAAAGGATATTTATCGGTTGTGGGTAATGAAAAATGGTTTGTAAAAAACAGTGAACGCTCTCGATTTGCTCAGCAACCAATAGATGTAATGGCAACTATTTTAATGTTACAACAAGCATTTTTAATGACTCAACAAAGCAAATATTTAGATAAAATATTTATTTCCTTTTATTGGTTTTTTGGTGAAAATGATATTAAAATGCCTTTGTATGACAGACAAACCAAAGGATGTTGTGATGGAATAGAACACTATGGTGTAAATAGAAATCAAGGTGCAGAAAGTACGCTTGCGTATCTTATTTCACGATGTATATGCAATCAAGTAGCGAACATAAAATTATAAATAATAGAAAAGTAAAATTATGAAAATTGCATTATTATCGCCTATTGTGTGGCGTACTCCACCTTTAAAATATGGTCCGTGGGAGCAGGTGGCATCTAATATTGCAGAAGGATTGGTAGCACAAGGAATAGATGTAACTTTATATGCAACAGCTAATTCAACAACAAAAGGGACTTTAGAATTTGTTTCGGAAACTGCCTATGGCGAAGACAAAACATTAGACCCCAAAGTATGGGAAGCGTTGCATATTAGTAATCTCATGGAAAATGCACATACATATGATATAATTCATAATCATTATGATTTTTTACCTCTTACGTTTTCAAAATTAATTTCTACTCCTATGGTAACAACTATCCATGGGTTTTCGTCAGAAAAAATTGTATCGGTGTATAAAAAATATAACACACACACCAATTATGTATCTATAAGCAATTCAAATCGACATAAAGAATTAGACTATATAGCAACTGTGTATAACGGAATTGATGGCGATTGTTTTGATTTTAAGGAACAGGCAAATAATTATCTTCTTTTTTTTGGAAGAATACATCCTGATAAAGGAACGCATGATGCTATTGAAATAGCTAAGCAATTAAATAAACGCTTAATTATTGCAGGATTGATACAAGATGAAAAATATTTTGAGAAAAAAATAAAACCACATATTGATGGTTGCCAAATAATATATGTAGGAAATGCAGATTCAAAACAAAGAAATACGCTTTTGGGTGGAGCTGAAGCATTGTTACATCCAATTCACTTTGATGAACCTTTTGGATTGAGTGTTGTTGAATCTATGTTTTGTGGAACACCTGTAATTGCGTATAATAGAGGCTCTATGAGCGAAATTATAGAAAATGGTGTGAACGGATATTTAGTGAATACTATAAACGAAGCTGTACTTTCTTATCATAAAATAAAAGAAATAGATAGAAAAAAATGCGAAACTGTAGCAAGAAATAAATTTAGTAAAGAAACAATGAGTAAAGAATATATAAACGTATATAATAGTATCTTACAAGCCAAAAAATAATTTGAATATGGAAACTACATCAAATAAAAAAGTTACGATTAAAAGAAAAAGAGTAAAAATTGAAAGAGATGTTTCAAGAGTTATTACTCGACTGCATATACCGGGAAATATTATACGTATTAAACATATAGTTGACCGGATTTCACCTTTGCCAGAGGAGGAAAGTGAAAGATTGTACGCTGAAATTGTACATAGATTTTCGGAACGACATAGAGATTTAGAAAATATTTTTTTAGAACACTATAACGAAATTCTGAATTATACAAAAATTTCAAAACGTATTAGTGATTTGAAAAAACGACTGATAGGTGCTTATTTTACCATGGAATACTCCATAGAATCGGCTGCTATTTTTAATCCATCAATTATAAAACATCCTAATCAATCTAATTTGTTAGATGGTGAATGCCGATTTATAATGAGTTTAAGGGCTACAGGCGAAGGGCATATTTCTTCTGTGGTGTTTAGATCGGGTATTATTGATAAATCATCTTCTGTTATTTTTGATCCTATTTCTGAATATGTGAGCACGCCACACATAGTGCACGATAGATTTTATGATAGCCATCTTTTTAAAATAAAATTAAACGAAATAGGAGCGTGGGATAATACAAGTAAGGAAATTTTAAAACATATACCCGAGAAATTTTCGTTCCAAGAGCTAAGAAATGTCATAAATTCTCTGTATTCAAAATTATCGTTTGCAAATAAAGATAAAACAATTAACATCATGTATTGGATAGCAAACTCTAATTATTTTAAAATGTTTAATGCCGACAGTAATTTGTCTGAACGTGTAATTTTTCCCGTTTCAGAACATGAAATTGGGGGGATAGAAGATGCACGTTTTGTAGAATTTTGTAATGATTCGGGAGAATCCACCTATTATGCTACATACACAGCGTATAACGGAACTCATATTTTGCCACATTTGTTAGAAACTACAGATTTTTTAAATTTTAATATTGTAACATTAAATGGTGAAGCTGCAAAAAATAAAGGAATGGCACTTTTTCCACGAAAAATAAATGGAAAATATGCTATGTTGTCAAGAGTTGACGGCGAAAATAATTTTATAATGTTTTCAGACAACATACATTTTTGGAATGAGGCTATAGAAATTCAAAGACCAAAATATCCTTGGGAATTTATTCAAATAGGAAATTGTGGTTCGCCTATTGAAACAGACGAGGGCTGGTTGGTGTTAACTCATGGAGTTGGTGCTGTCCGCCAATATTCTATTAGTGCTATTTTGCTTGATTTAGAAGACCCGACTAAAGTAATAAAATCATTGAAAGAACCTTTGTTAAGTCCTAACGAAGCAGAAAGAGAAGGATATGTACCTAATGTAGTGTATTCTTGTGGTTCTATGATTCATGGCGAAAATTTATTTATTCCTTATGCTATGTCTGATGTTACTTCAGGAATAGCAACAGTGAATGTGAAAGATTTAATTGATAATATGGAACCGGAACCTCATTAATTTTTAGATTTCATATTATTGTTGTTATTGATTCTCAAAGAATACAAAAAAATACAATACATTACACAACCACTTTGCGGTTAAAAATATGAGTGATTTTGCTCCACTTTATATTTTTGTTTCAAAAACATATTCATAAAGGAAAAGGTAGTATCTTCGTGTAAATATTTGTTAATACATCTGCTCACACCTTGAGCGTGATAGGCAAGAAAATTAAAGTATAAAATGAATCAAACAGTACACAACAGATTGGTATCTTTCATCTGGTCAATAGCAGACGATTGTCTTAGAGACGTTTATGTAAGAGGAAAGTACAGAGATGTTATTCTCCCAATGGTAGTTTTAAGAAGACTTGACGCTTTACTTGAATCAACAAAAGATGCGGTAATGGAAGAATTAGCATGTCAAAGAGAAGAGGGGTTTATAGAAGAGGATGAAGCAGGATTGAGAGATGCAAGCGGCTATGTGTTTTACAATACCAGCAAATGGACTTTGCAAAAAATTCATGATACCGCTACCAACAGCCAGCAAATTTTACAAGCAAATTTTGAGGATTATTTGAACGGCTTTAGTTCAAATGTGAAAGAAATTATTGAGAAATTTAAACTCAAAAGTCAAATCAAACACATGGCTTCTAAAGATGTATTGATGGATGTTTTGGAAAAATTTACTTCGCCATATATTAATCTTACTCCTTTTGAAAAAGAAGATCCTGAAGGCAGAAAATTGCCTCCGCTCTCAAATTTGGGAATGGGCTATGTGTTTGAAGAACTAATTCGCAAATTTAACGAGGAAAATAACGAAGAAGCTGGAGAGCATTTTACACCAAGGGAGGTGATTGAGTTGATGACGCATATTGTTTTTGAACCTATCAAAGAAGATTTACCTCCTGTTATGACTATTTACGACCCTGCTTGCGGTTCGGGTGGAATGCTCACTGAGTCGCAGAGCTTTATTACAGATGAAGAGGGAACAATTCGTGCAAAAGGTGATGTATATTTATACGGAAAGGAAATCAACGACGAAACCTATGCTATCTGTAAGTCTGATATGATGATTAAAGGCGATAATCCTGAAAATATCCGCCTGGGTTCTACGCTTTCTACTGATGAGTTTGCAGGAGACAACTTCAACTTTATGCTTTCTAATCCTCCGTATGGGAAATCATGGACAACTGATTTAAAATATATTAAAGACGGAAAAGATATTATTGACCCACGTTTTGAGGTTACACTCAACGATTATTGGGGAAATCCTGAAGAAGTTGATGCCACGCCTCGCTCTTCTGACGGACAATTACTGTTTCTTATGGAAATGGTGGATAAAATGAAACCAATAACTCAAAGTCCGTTAGGTTCAAGAATTGCTACTGTTCATAATGGTTCAAGCCTTTTTACAGGCGATGCAGGTGGTGGAGAAAGCAATATTAGAAGATATATTATTGAAAATGACTGGCTCGATTGTATTGTGCAACTTCCAAACAATTTGTTTTACAACACTGGAATTACAACGTATATCTGGTTTTTAAGCAATAATAAAGATACTAAACGAAAAGGTAAAGTATTGTTGATTGATGCTTCGCAACGTTTTGCCAAACTACGTAAAAATTTAGGTGCAAAAAACTGTGAATTAACAAAAGAACATATTCAAGAAATACAACAAGCGTACATTGATTTTAAAGATATAAAACCAAAAACTGAAAGCGATTTGTCTGCAAAAGTATTTAATAATACTGATTTTGGTTATTACAAAGTAAACATTGAGCGTCCAGCACGTTTAAAAGCACAATTTACACAAGAAAAAATTGCAGAACTGCGGTTTGAAAAATCATTGATAGAGCCAATGAAATGGGCTTTTGAAACTTATGGTGAACAAATCTATTCTAACATAAAATCTTTTGAAAAAGAAATATTAGAATGGTGCGAGAAAAATGGATTGGACTTAAATACAAAAAAAAGAAAAGATTTAGTGTCTAAAGATACCTGGATAAAGCAACAAAATCTGTTAGAAACAGCTACTATTCTATTGCAAAAAATAGGGTCTGATGAATATTCAGATTTTAATGTTTTCACCGCTAAAGTTGATGAAGTTTTGAAAACAGAAAAAATCAAACTTTCGGCAAGTGAGAAAAATCAAATTTTAGGTGCTATAAGCTGGTATGACGAAACAGCTGAAAAAGTTATTAAAAAAATTGAAAAACTGAATGGCGACAAATTAGAAAAACTTCTACAATACTTAGGTTGCTCGGCAGACGATTTGCCTAATTATGGATACTTTCCTACCCATAAAAAAGATGAATATTTGATATACGAACCTCAAACTGATTTAAGAGATAGCGAAAACATTCCTTTGTCTGAAAATATCCAAGATTATTTCTTGAGAGAAGTAAAACCGCATGTAAGTGAGTCTTGGATAGATTTAGAGAAAACAAAAATTGGCTATGAAATTAGTTTCAACAAATATTTTTACCAACATAAACCATTGAGAACTATTGAAGAAGTAACCGCTGATATTTTGGAATTAGAAAAACAAGGTGATGGTCTGTTGAATGAAATTTTAAGATTTTAAAAGAGAAATGGTTTAAATTAATGCAAAAAGGTGTATATTTACTGCACGTATTTGAATTTATTTAAACTATTGTATGATTTGCCATGTCTGAAAGACCCGAAACAAAGATAAATCAACTTTTGCAAATGCAACCCAAAAATGTAGTTTATACTAGTAATTGGATGCTAGAAAACGGCTATAGTAAATATTTGCAAAGAACTTATCGAAATTCAAAATGGTTTGAGAGTCTATGTACAGGTGCTATGGTTAGGACTGGTGAAACGGTAAACTACCTAGGTGCAGTTTATGCCTTACAAAAACAGCTTGGAATGACTGTTCATCCTGGTGGGAAAACTGCCCTAGAATTTCAAGGATTACTTCATTATTTAAGTTTTTCAGCGACTGAGGTTACTCTTTTTGGTGGTTCGGGCGTGAGATTGCCTACTTGGTTTGAAAAAAACGAATGGGAAACCACAATAAATTACCATACTAGTAATTTTTTGCCTAACGATGCAAGCCTTATCAGCTGGCAAACCAACGATTTCGAGGTTTTGATATCTTCTCCAATAAGAGCATTTTTAGAATTGCTACTACTTCTGAAAGATTCAATTGAATTTGTTCCTGCTTATGAAATACTATTGGGCATGAATAACCTCCACCCTAAAGAAGTTCAGGGACTTTTAGAAGTTTGCTCTTCTGTAAAAGTAAAGCGACTTTTTCTTTTTATGGCAGAAAAAACAGGACATAGATGGTTTGATTTTTTAAATCTTAAAGAAATAGAATTAGGAAATGGCAAAAGAAGTTTGGTAAATGAAGGTGTATATGATTCTAAATATAAAATAACAGTTCCAAAAGATTTGATGCATTATGAATAAAATGACTTACAAAAGGCAGGTTGGTTTATTGTTAAAGGTTTTACCTGAAGTATCAAAAGAAGCTGGGTTAGCTTTGCATGGTGGAACGGCTATCAATCTTTTTTATAGAAATATGCCCAGATTATCCGTGGACATAGACTTGACATGGCTTTCTGATGAAGGCAGGGAAACTGCTTTTCCAAAAATTAACCAAGCATTGAGTGCAATTAAGGATAGATTAGAAAAATACAGTTCACCGATAAATATTACACATGACGAGGAGAATCTGAAACTGATTATTTCAAAAGACGGAGCTTCCATAAAAACGGAAGTAAATCCAATAAAAAGAGGAAGTTATGCTGAGGCAATTGAGTTTGATTTATGTGAAAATGCCCAGCAGGAATTTAATTCTTTTTGTATCATCTCTGTGGTAGAAAAAGGAATGCTCTTTGGTGGTAAGATTTGTGCTGCATTAGACAGACAACATCCAAGAGATTTATTTGATGTAAAATGGTTATTGGATGAAAATGGATGGGACGATGCGATAAAAAAAGGATTTATCTTTTATCTAATCAGTGGAAATCGACCTCTTTATGAATTGCTGTTTCCGCATTTTACCGACCAAATAAGTGCTTTCGAAACACAATTTAAGGGAATGACAAATCATCCGTTTTCTTATGAAGATTTTGAAAATACGCGTGAGCAATTAGTGGAAGTGATTCATAAGGAACTGACGGAAGATGATAAGGAATTCTTGATAGGACTAGAAAACGGAACACCTGATTGGAAGATTTATGATTTTAAAGATTTTCCTGCTGTAAAGTGGAAACTTAGGAATATTGAAAAGTTTAAAAAGGATAAACCCGAAGAGCATAGAGAACTAATGGAGAAATTGAAAAATGGGTTAAATAGCCTTTAGTAAATGAAAAATGAAAAATGAAGGAGTGAAAAATGCCGATACTAAAAACATTCCGTTAGGAATGTATCGCTCGGTAAAAGAGTAAAAAGTAGTACATAGCACTCCGTTAGGAATGCTTCCAAAGATGTAAAGAAAACAAGAAATGAAAAATGAAGACAATGAATAACGAAATTATATTATACCAATCTGATGAATTAACGGAAAGGATTGAGGTAAGAATGGAAGACGACACTGTTTGGTTGTCTCAACAACAAATGGCTGATCTTTTTGGACGTGGAAGAAGCACTATTACAGAACATATTAATAATATCTTTAAAGAAGGAGAATTAATTGAAGAAGTGGTATGTCGGGAATTCCGACATACCACTCAACACGGTGCTATTACTGGGAAAGTACAAGAAAGGAAGGGAAAATACTACAACCTCGATGTCATCATTTCTGTTGGATACCGTGTGAAATCCAAACAAGGTACACAATTCAGAATTTGGGCAACCAATGTGTCGAGAGATTACTTATTAAAAGGTTATGCACTCAATCAACGAATGAATCGTATAGAAAACGCAGTTGAAAACCTTACAACAAAAGTAGATAAAATTGATTTTCAGATTAAATCTTCAGAATTACCTGCACAAGGTGTGTTTTTTGACGGACAAGTGTTTGATGCGTATGAATTAACTTCAAAAATTATCCGTTCTGCTAAAAAGGAAATTATTCTAATTGATAATTATATTGATGAAAGCACTTTAGCACATTTGGCTAAAAAAAGAAAGCAAGTAAAAGTTGAAATTTATACACAAAAGATAACGCAACAACTTCAATTAGATATAAAAAAAGCAAATGAACAATATGGTCATTATGAAATCAAAAAATTAACGCTTAGCCATGACCGTTTTTTAATTGTTGACCAAAAAGAGTTGTATCATTTAGGGGCTTCATTGAAAGATTTAGGAAAAAAATGGTTTGCGTTCTCAAAAATGAATCATCTGACAGAACTCATATTACTACAATTAAAGAACAATTAATGAAAAAATACGAAAAATACAAAGACTCAGGTGTAGAATGGTTGGGAGAAATACCTGAACATTAAAAAAATGAAGAAATGAAGAAATGAAAAATGAAGGAATGAAAAATGCCGATACCTAAAAACATTCCGTTAAGAATGTATCGCTCGGTAAAAAAATAATAATACAGTAAATTGCATTCCGTTAAGAATGCATCCAAAGATGTAAAGAGAAAAAGAAATGAAAAAATACGATACATATAAAAACTCTGGAGTAGAATGGTTGGGGGAAATACCTGAGCATTGGGAAATAAGAAAAATTAAATATTTATTTAAAGAAATAAATGAACGTTCGTCAGACGGTACAGAGGATTTATTATCTGTATCACAATATACAGGAGTTACAAAAAAAGCAGATAAGATAGATGAAGGTGATTTAATAACTAACGCTGCAAGTTTAGAAGGATATAAAAAAGTTTTTAAAAATGATTTGGTAAGTAATATAATGCTTGCTTGGAATGGTAGTCTTGGGTTTTCACCATTTGATGGAATTACAAGTCCTGCATATTCTGTTTATAGATTAAATAAAAACAATTATGAAAGATATTTTCATTATTTATTAAGAAGTCAAATTTATAAATCTGAATTTAAAAGAAATAGTTCAGGGGTAATTGAAAGTCGATTACGTCTATATACCGAAAACTTTTATTCTATTTGGTCTTTACTTCCCCCTCTCTCCGAACAACAAAAAATCGCTACTTTCTTAGATGAAAAAACCACCAAAATAGACCAAGCTATTGCACAAAAGGAAGATTTAATTGCCTTGCTGAAAGAACGTAAACAAATCATCATACAAGATTTAGTTACAGGCAAAAAGGTATGGAACCAAGAAAAACAAGAATGGACTAAACCTACCGAAGTTAAAGATAGCGGCGTGGAGTGGATTGGGGAAATACCTAAGGAGTGGGAGGTGAAGAGATTGAAGTATATTCTTAATGAGCCTTTAAAATATGGTGCAAATGAAAGTGGTATAGATTATTCGCCTAATCTTCCTCGATATATAAGAATAACAGACTTTTCATTAGGAGGTAAATTAAATACAGAAAAAAAACTTTCATTATCGTGGGAGATAGGAATAAACTACTTGTTAGAAGATGGTGATATTTTATTTGCAAGAAGTGGAGCAACTGTAGGAAAGTCTTATCAATTTAGAAAATCGATGTCTATAGAAAAACATTATGCATTTGCAGGTTATTTAATAAAAGCAAGTCCAAATAGTAATCTTGTATTAAGTGATTTCTTAAATTACTATACCATTTCTGGTTCTTTTGAAAGTTGGAAGAATTCAATTTTTAACAAAGCAACTATTGAAAATATTGGAGCTGATAAATACAATGAATTACAAATCCCATTACCACCATTAAAAATACAATCAAAAATCGTTCATCACATCGAAACAGAGACCTCTAAAATCGACCGCACCATTTCATTACAAGAGCAAGCCATAGAGAGGCTAAAAGAGCTAAAAGCTACTTTGATAGATAGTGCGGTTACGGGGAAGATGAAAGTAAATGAAAAATGAAGAATGAAAAATGAAGAATGAAAAATGAAGAATGAAGAAATGAAAAGTGAAGGAATGTTCAGTAAAACAATAAGATAGTGTTTTATAGGAATGTAGCTAAAAGAAACCTAAATTTGTATGTAAAACTAAAAAAATATGTTTAGGTGTTTTGAGTATGAAAAGTATTTTTTAAAATCTAATGTAGGCAAAATATTTGATTAAAAAATGAGAAATTACACCGCTAAAGAACTATTAGATATTCTTAATCATCAAGATGAATGTGAATGGATAGAGGCTAAAGGTGGAAATAATAGCTCTCACTCTGTGATGGAGACTGTTTGCTCTTATTCCAATGAACCAGGATTAGATGGAGGATTTATTCTTTTAGGTGTAGCCCAAGATGATTCTCAGCTTTTTTCTCAATATAAAACTATACACATAGACGACCCAGATAAATTTCAAAGAGACTTTATTTCACAATGTAGTTCTATGTTTAATATCCCTGTTCGTCCTAAAGTAAGTGTAGAAGAGGTAAATGGGGATACAATTATAAAGGTGTCAGTTAATGAATTACCACAAAGTCAAAAGCCAATCTATTTTAAGTCTGACGGTTTACCATCGGGCGCATATCGTAGGATAGGTTCTACCGACCAAAAATGCACTGAGGATGATATGCATATTTTTTACACTGATTATAAAAGTTATGACCAAACCCCTATTAAAAATACGAATCTAGCGGATATTGACGAAAATGCCTTAAATAGATATAAAACTCTACGCGAAAAAATAAACCCTATAGCCGAAGAGTTGACTTACAATAATGCGGAACTTTTAGAAGCTTTAGGATGTGTTAATAAAGAAAATAAGCAAGAATTAAATCTCGCTGGACTTCTTTTATTCGGTTCATCAAAAGTGCTTCGTTCTCATTTCCCAATGTTACGAGTAGATTATATTAGGGTGCCCGGTAATCAATGGGTAGAAGACCCCGATAATCGCTTCACTACAATTGATATGAGAGGTCCCTTAATGCTGTTGATTTATAGACTTATTGATGCTATTAATGCAGATTTACCTAAAGGCTTTCTATTGGGCGAAAATCAAATTCAAGCAAATTCTACTGGACTACCATTAAAGGCTTTACGAGAAGCGATAGTGAACGCCCTTATGCACCGTTCTTATCGTGAGCATCGACCGATTCAGCTTATTCGTTATGATAATAGAATTGAGATAATTAACCCAGGTTATTCTCTTAAATCAGAAGAGTTGTTAGGACAACCTGGTAGCGAGACCCGAAACCCTTTTATTGCAGCTGTTTTTCATGAAACAAACCTAGCAGAAACAAAAGGCTCTGGAATTAGAGCTATGAGAAGATTAATGGAACAAGCACAATTGGTTCCTCCAACTTTTGAATCAGATAGGACAAAAAATCAATTCGTAAGTAGATTGCTACTACACCACTTCTTGGGAGAAAATGATTTGGAATGGTTAAAACAGTTTGAAGGGTATAATCTCAATAATTATCAAAAACAAGCATTGATTTTTGTGAGAGAAGTTGGTGCAATCGATAATTATACTTATAGGCAAATGTCTGATACAGATGTAGTAAGAGCAGGTGTTGAATTGAGATATTTAAAATCTCTTGGTTTTTTTAAGCCAAAAGGTAAAGGAAAAGCAACGTATTATATTGCTGGGAAATTACTAAACTCCGATGATCTTAGTACACCAGTTAATGAACTTAATACACCAGCTAAGAAGCTTAATACACCAGCTAAGAAGCTTAATACACCAGTTCAACATACTAATACATCACTTAGAAATAATTTACCTAATGAGTTAATACAAAAAATAGACGCTTTAGGCAAACGTGTAAATGATAAATCAATTATTAAAAACATTATAATTGAAATATGTAAAGAAGGGATTTATAAATCTAAAGAAATTGCGGAAATAGTAGGTAAAAGAGAAGATTACATTAAACGAAGTTTTTTAAGTGAGTTAATAAATGAAGGAAGATTAATTTATCTTCATCCTGAAATGATAAATCATCCAGAACAAGCTTATACTGCCGCAAAAGACTAAACTTAAGAATAATATATTATGACAAGTAAAACCAACGAATTAGCATTAGAACAAGCAATAGAAAAAGCCTTAACTGGTAGTTGTAAGGAAAATGTAGATAAAGCAGCTGCAGACTCAAAAGGATTATATCGTAGTGGTAAAGGTTTTTATAGTGGCTATGCTCATGATTTTAATGCTCAATACGCCATAGATGAAACACGTTTTTGGCATTTTTTAGAAAACACACAAAAAAAAGAGTTAGAAAAACTCCAACGCTCTGCCGATTGGAAATTGCGAATTTTGGAACGCCTTGACCGTATGATAAAAAAATATGGTATTTTGCGTTTGCTTCGTAAGGGCTTAGAAGTAGAAGATGCACATCTTACGCTCTTGTATCAATTACCAATGGCAAGCAGTAGCCAAACGGTTAAAGATAATTTTGAAAAAAATGAATTTAGTGTTACTCGTCAAGTTTGTTATAATACCGAAAATCCACGTGAAGAAATTGATATGGTGGTTTTTGTAAATGGTTTGCCCATATCAACATTAGAACTAAAAAATGCTTGGACGGGGCAGACTGCTCGTGTAAATGGTATAAAACAATATAAATACGACAGAGATTTTCGTCAGCCTTTACTCAATTTTGGTCGTTGCATTGTTCATTTTGCTATAGACACCGACGAGGTGTATATGTGCACCAAATTACATGGAGCCAATTCTTTCTTTTTACCATTTAACAAAGGTAATAATAACGGAAAAGGCAATCCTCCCAATCTATTGGGACATAAAACATCATACTTGTGGGAAGAAATTTTTACTCGGGAGAGTTTGGCAAATATCATTCAGCATTTTGTACGTTTCGATGGTAAGCCTACAGATGCTTTAAGCAAAAGAACCTTGTTTTTCCCTCGTTATCATCAATTAGATGTTGTGAGAAACATAATTACTCATGCTACAAAAAATGGTGTGGGGCATACCTATCTTATACAACATTCTGCTGGTTCGGGCAAATCAAATTCAATTACTTGGGCAGCATATCAACTTATAGAAACCTATCCAGAACACGACAATTTGCCGGGAGCAAAAGGTGTTCAAAATCCATTATTTGATTCGGTAATTGTGGTTACAGATAGGCGATTGTTAGACAAGCAATTGCGAGATAATATAAGAGAATTTTCTGAAGTTAAAAATATTGTAGCACCTGCATATTCATCAAAAGATTTAAAAGATAGTTTGGAGCAAGGCAAAAAAATCATCATTACCACCATACAAAAATTCCCTTTTATTGTAGATGGTATTGCCGATTTAAGCGATAAGCGTTTTGCAGTTGTTATTGATGAAGCTCACAGTTCGCAAAGTGGCACCGCAGCCGGAAAAATGAATCAAGCTATGGGTGTTGGTCAAATTGATGAGGAAGAGGAAGAAGATGGACAAGATTTAATACTAAAAGCCATGCAAGCTCGAAAAATGAAGGGCAACGCATCGTATTTAGCTTTTACAGCAACACCAAAAAACACCACACTTGAACGATTTGGCAACAAACAAGAAGATGGCACATTTAAGCCTTTTCATTTATATTCCATGAAACAAGCAATTGAAGAAGGATTTATTTTAGATGTTTTGGCAAATTACACCACCTATAAAAGTTACTACGAAATAGAAAAATCCATTCAAGAAAATCCATTGTTTGATACTAAAAAAGCACAAAAAAAATTGCGTGCGTATGTAGAAAGGCATCAACAAACTATTGGCACAAAAGCCGAAATTATTATGGAACACTTCATCAGTAAGGTGTATAATACCAAGAAACTAAAGGGGAAAGCTAAAGCCATGGTAATTACTCAAAATATAGAATCGGCAATTCGCTATTATTTAGCTATTCAAAATATTCTACACGATAAAGGAAATCCATTTAAAATTGCAATTGCTTTTTCTGGAAAAAAGACAGTAAATGGCATTGAACATTCTGAAACTGACATGAATGGCTTTTCGGAAAATGACACACGAAACTATTTTGATTCAGATGATTACCGTATGTTAGTGGTTGCAAATAAATATTTAACAGGATTTGACCAACCCAAACTTTGCACCATGTATGTTGATAAAAAATTGCAAGGCGTTTTGGCGGTGCAAGCATTAAGCCGCCTGAATCGGGCAGCCGATAAATTGGGCAAAAAAACAGAAGATTTGTTCGTGTTAGATTTTTTTAATAATGTAGATGACATCAAAGCATCTTTTGACCCATTCTATACTTCAACCACATTAAGCGGAGCTACCGATATCAACGTATTGCACGAATTAAAAGGTGTTTTAGATGAAGTGGGCGTTTATGAATGGGAAGAAGTAGAAGACTTTGTTTCTAAATATTTTAAAAGTGTAGATGCACAGCTATTAAGCCCAATTATTGACATAGCTGCCAATCGCTTTAATGTTGAATTAGAATTAGAAGACGAAGAAAAAGCAGATTTTAAAATAAAAGCAAAACAATTTGTAAAAATTTACGGACAAATGGCTTCTATAATGCCGTATGAGGTTGTTGTTTGGGAAAAATTATTTTGGTTTTTAAAATTTTTAATTCCTAAACTTATTGTTAGAACCAAAGAAGACGAATTAATTGATGAATTATTAGAATCGGTTGATTTATCAACCTATGCACTCGAAAGAACAAAGTTGAATCATGCCATAGGTTTAGACGATTCTGAGGCAGAATTAGACCCGCAAAACCCGAATCCGCGTGGGGCACACGGTGGAGATGAAGAAAAAGACCCTTAGATGAA
>Ga0265293_10008494_pt1 | contig 15184 bp, 5 predicted proteins | sample Munlanlewell138R_FD_192505 | JGI IMG/M metagenome (GOLD analysis project Ga0265293, IMG submission 192505) | Leachate microbial communities from a municipal landfill in Southern Ontario, Canada - Leachate well 138R | ecosystem: Engineered > Solid waste > Landfill > Unclassified | place: Canada...
TTTCGCTTTCTGAAACGAGAAAATACGTTCGAACATACTCGAATGTCCCCGGTCTAAAAAAAACACATTGTTAAAAACCGAAACTCCGGAATTTATCGTTGTACTCGTAAACAGACTATATGAGCCTAATGCTATTACATCTTTAGCGGCTTCCAGAGCTTTTTCCCAACGTTCCGGATCATTAGAACCGTAACACACATACGGGTTTCCTGTTTCATCAGCCCCCGGACCATTGAACAACGGACTTGCCATATAAAGCAACAAACGCGATTTAATAGCAAGAGCAAAACCTCTGGTCACACGTCCATAATCAGTTCCACCTACATTTTTAGGAAGTAAAGATACTATGGAATCCAACTCATTTACAACAAAATTCACAGTAGAATCGAGTGTTTGCCGCGGTGCACCGGCTACATCGTCTCCGTAATCATGCAAGGTGCTCGTTACAATAGGCACTCCGCCATAGCACCGGATTAATTCCGAATAAAAATAAGCCCGAATACACCGTGCCTGATTAATCATATAATCTCGTGTGTTTTCCGTAAAATTAAACTGATCACTGAGAGGCATGTCGGGAATATTTTCCAGAAACTTATTGGTGATGCGGATAGCACGGTAAGAACCTGACCACATGTCATTAAATCCCGGTACATTGTTCGAACTCCATGAACCCAAGTTAAATGAAACAGCAGATGCATCCACTGCTTCATCAGTGTATGCACTTAAGTATCCATTGTAACGAATTCCGGCAAAATCATTCATCATGCCATACAATTGATCAACGAGAGCTTGAGCTTTCGATGGATCGTTGTAGACAGCAGTTTCATCCTGATTCGAACCGGAAATTTCATCGGCATCATATAAAGTATTCATTTCGCATCCTGTAAAAAATATCAGAATGAGTAACATCCAGGTATTTAAAATACTAATTTTCATAATTCAATTAAAAATTAATAGTTGTTCCTACGGTTAATACTCTGTGTTGCGGGTAAAAGCTATTTGAATTGTCCTCTGCTTCAGGGTCTACTCCAAAATCAGCTAAATGATCAAATAACAACACATTGTTTCCTCGCACGAAAACAGTTAAACGTGACAGTTTGAGTTTTTGTAATAAGTTCTGCTGTAAAGAATAAGAAAATTCTACATTTTTAAGACGTAAGTATTCGGAAGACAAAGCGTTTGCCGTTGATGTAGCATGATTAAAATGGTTGTTATCCGTGGTTAAACGATGATAAGTTGCTATATCACGTGTATCCACTAATTCATCCGTTAATGGATTCGTGTAATAAGCCCACCGTTTCTCATGAATGCCTTTTAAGCCATCAGCGGAAAATTCAAATTCTTTGAGCAAACTTGTTCCAATCCGCATGGTAGAAAATGTGGATCCCTGCCACATCATACTCAAGGAAAATCCTTTATAAGATGCCCCTATTGTCAAGCCTCCTGATAATTCCGGTATTTTACCATAATCTATATAACCAATATCTTCATCATCAATCAATCCGTCGCCATTCCTATCAGCAAATTTCAAATCTCCCGGCTGAACGTTCCCCAATAAGTTAATAGGTGTAGAAGGGTCATTAATTTCTTCCCAGCTTTGATAAAATCCTTCTACCACATATCCAAATCGACTACCAACCGACAAACCGGTTTGTCGTTTATAATACAATTCATCCGGGTAAGGTATTTCATCCATGTAAAGAATTTTATTTTTGGCATACATCATATTCGCATTGATCCAAAAATCAACAGCTCCTAATTTCTCATTATAATTTACTTCTAACTCCACTCCCTGATTTCTGACAACACCAATATTTTCAGCCGGCAACGCATAATTCACTCCCCATGTTTGCGAAATGGTGTTGCGCTTTGTCAAAATATCATACCGATTTTCTAAAAAATAATCAGCTGCAATTTTGATTTTATTGAAGAATTGAAGGTCTACACCAATATTGCTTTTGAGAGCCCGCTCCCAAGTTACATACGGATTCCCTAACTGTGTTTCTAAATAACCAGTTGCATTTGCTGCCGTTGTAGCATCTCCAAAATTATAAGTTGCTCCATTTCCATAAGAATTCTGATAGAAATATTGCATATTTCCCAACTTATCGTTTCCTACCTCTCCAACAGAACCTCTTATTTTAAAAAAATCAATTAAACCAATATTGTCTTTCCAGAAATTTTCTTCTGAAACCGCCCATCCCAATGAAAAAGAAGGGAAAAACCCAAAGCGCTTCTCTTTGTTAAAATTCGATGAACCATTATAAGCCATATTGACTTCTGTCATGTATTTTCTTTTATAATCATAGGTAATTCGTCCAACATAATCTAAGTCAAGCTGAGGAAGCAGGGCATTTGCATAATATTGTCTCTGTTTGGTGAGTAACAATCCGCCGACATGATGCTGTTTATTAAAATCATGATTATACCTTAATGCCAATTGAGTGATCAGTTGTCGGGTGATACTTTTACCGATGGCACCTGTTGACCAATCAGTTTCCGTATTAATTACCGTGTACTCTCCGTTACGCGTATACCGTCCAATTTCAGGACGGTGATTAAGTCTCATCCCACTGCTTACTAAATTGTCAAAACTCAACTGCCCATCCACAGATAATCCTTTCAAAAGAAAATCTAATTTCTGACTTAAACGAATTGTTCCTTCTATTGTATTGTTATTATCCAATTGATAGCCTGCACTGGTAAGGTAAACTAAAGGAGACTGATTGTCTCCTCCTTGGGCACCAAATTTTCCATTGGGCGTTATGTAAGGGAACAAGTTGGGAGCTGTTCTGAAAAAACGTGTAAAAAACTCTTGTTTATTTGAATTGGCAATCCCAATATTTCTTACTTTTTCAATGCGGCTCGTCAGGTCTAATGATAAGTTGGTTGATTTGGATACTTTTATATCAACATTAGTACGCAAGTTGAAACGTTCATAAGAAGGATTTGGATCGTAGGGTACATCCCGGAAAGTTCTTTTCAGATCTTCCGGTAAATTGCGGAAGGTATCAAATCGTTCCAAATCCGACACCTTCGAATAATCTTTCAGGATTCCCTGTTCATTCAGCATATTTCCGGAGATAAAATAAGTTATTTTGTCCGTACCTCCCGTGATATTTACATTGGCTTGTATCTTAGGGGCGAAGGTTCGCAGAAAATCTGCGGCATAATCATTATCCGGATGCGTATACGGTGCCGAATGATCTTTGTATTTTTGTAAATCGGACATAGAATATTCAAGCGGCATTCCATCATTAATCAATGCTTCGTTACGTAAAGTTGCAAATTTATAGGAATTTAAACGTGTAGGAAGTCTGATTAATTCACTGAAAGATTGTTGTACCGTAGCTGAAATTCTTGCTTTGCCTTCTTGTCCACGACGTGTTGTGATAAGAATAACTCCGTTGGCTCCACGTATACCATAAACTGCTGTAGCTGCTGCATCTTTCAATACGGTAAAACTTTCGATGTCTTCCGCATCTACTGCCCCCATATCTCTTTCTACACCATCCACTAAAATTAGTGGATTTGTATTTCCACTGCTTAAAGTAGAAATACCACGAATAAAAATAGTGGATTCATTGATACCCGGTCGGCCACTTCCCATCAAGGTTGTTACCCCTGATACCCGTCCTGCTAAGGAGTTGGATAAATTGGAGGATACTGCGGCTTCCAGCTGTTCGCCTTTGACAGTAGTGACTGCTCCAATCACTGTTTCTTTACGTTGTGTACCATAGCCCACCACAACTACTTCTTCAATATTAATAGCTTCCGGCTCTAATGCAACTATCATATTGGTTGAGGCAAGCAATTCAGTTGTCTTGTATCCAATATACGAAATGATTACTGTTGAACTCTTTTTGAGATTTAATGAGAATTTCCCATTGACATCTGTAATAGTGCCGTTGGCATGGTTATCTTTTTCAGTTACTGTTACACCGATCAAAGGTTCTCCGGTTTCATCTTTTATTATTCCGGAAGCGATATTTTGCGCAACGAGCGCAGAAAAACCTGCAGAAAGAATCAATACTATTACTATTAATATTTTTTTCATACGTTCTATTTAATTTATCAAACAAGGATCACCAACCGGGATTTGGCAATAAATTCGCATTGCGATTAATTTCCGTTTGAGGAATCGGGTAAAAATAATGTTTCTTTTCAAATATGCGACTTTCGATAGCCGGTTGTCTATTGTATGTATAACTGTCGTCCGGATTTTTAATAATCTGCATCCCATCAATGCTTTTCTTAAGTGTTGTTGCTATTTTCCAGCGACGGATATCCCAAAAACGATGTTCTTCAAAAGCCAATTCTATTCGTCTTTCCAAACGAATTAAATCTCTTAATTCATTTTGACTGACTGCGTCATCTACAGGAGGCATATAAGCACGATCACGTACTGCATTAATTGCCCAACGTGCATCTAACCCATGAACGCTATAAGTTGGACCACCATATTCATTAGCTGCTTCGGCAAAATTCAACAGTGTCTCGGCATATCTGAAAAAACCGAAATTATGATTTACTTTATATTCTGTACCAAAAATAGTTGCTTCACGACTTGAGAATTTCTTTAAATAATAACCGGTTCGCACACCATCAGTAAGTGTGGAAGCATCATCCGCTCCTCCCACATATGTTTCTATCAATCCGAAGGATTTTTTTGAATCATATTCGCGGTTATTAGTATACCACCATTTCATTCCATTATAATAAACATACAATGACAAACGAGTATCTCTGTTAACATAAGGATTTGAAGCATGTACAGGATTATCCCAATTGAAAGGTTGACCATCTCTCATGAGAAATGCATCCACAAAATCCTGAGTCGGACAAGTGAGACCCAATGCATTTTGATATCCCATGGGAGCATTATTCTTTTCCATGGTATTGTCCTGCACCCAAAGTCTTCCAAAAATAAACTCCCGGTTCGTGCCATAGTAAGCATCATTAAAATATCCAAACGAATACTCATCATTGCCTTCCGGAATATATGGGTACAACTGATATTCATTCAAGGCAATTACATCATAAGCAGCATCAGCAGCCGTCTTCCATCGTTCTTTATCATATCCTCCCATCCATACGAGTTCGTCGGTTCCGTCAAGATAATCTTCCTCAGCATTGACCAAAGGGCTTGCTGCATAAAGTAAAACACGGGATTTCAATGCTAATGCTGCCCCTCTTGTAGCCCTTCCGTAATGGGATGTATAAGAGGCATAATTTAAAGGAAGAAGAGAAGCGGCACGGTCACATTCGTCCACAAGAAATTTGACGGTGTTGGCATAAGTTTCTCTTCCGATCTGCATATCATCACCCGGGTTGAGTACTTTCGTAATAATCGGGATACCTCCATATCTTTTAAATAATTCAAAATGATAAAATGCCCTCAAAAATATAAGTTCTCCCAAGGTCCTACGGTAAGTATCCTCAGTAATGGGTAAAATATCTCTTTGATTTTCCCAAAAAGGTAAAAACAAGTTACAATGACGTATTCCTTCATACATATCATTCCAGGCGGGATCCGGAATGTTGTTCGCATTCCAGCGGCCGTTCACGAAATCGTCCACCACTTTTGTTGTTGTCGACGATGCGTGTTTGGCTTCATCGGTTACCGTTGCCTGCATGGCTTGACTGCCTAAACGGAAATATCGCCCAACATGAGTTAGTTTCGAGTAAGCTGCATTTACAGCCCCGATGGTACGAATGGAATCAGAAAAGATACGGTCAAAATCTACATTCTGAGCAGGATACTGATTAAACGGATCATCCTTACACGAAATCAAAACAGTCAGGACAAACAAGAATATATACGAATACGATTTCATCTTTTATTTTTTATTTATTTTTCAAGCATTACTAATCTATTTGTATGGTCATATGAAACTTTAAACCAACATGCTCAATGTGTAGCTTTTGCTGAGTTAATACCTTGCTTCTACATTACAGTTGTAATTTCAAACCAAAAGAAAACATGCTGTTAACCGGATAGGCCTGTCCGTCTGATGAAATATCAGGATCAACAATTCCATCCAATTTATCTAATGAGAACACATTGGTTCCGGATACATAGAGACGCAGACTCGAATTTGCTGTGATCCATCTGGTAGGCATTGTGTATGCTAATTCTACATTTTTTAAACGCAAGTAAGAAGCATCTTTAATCCAAAAATCAGATTTACCTTTAGTGCTACTGCTGCCGTCAATAGTTAAACGCGGATAAACAGCTTGACTCGCATGCTCTTCTGTCCAATATTTACCCTGTTGAAAATCATAGATATTTCCGGAATTACTAAAAGGACGATTGATACCGTCTCTAAAAACTCTATTCAATCCTGCTACTCCCTGAAACAAACAAGAGACTTCCCATCGTTGGTATTTTAGTCCTGCATGTATTCCATAAAACCAGTCAGGCATTCCAATCGTTCCAAGATAGACTCGATCATACTCATCAATAATATTATCTTCGTCAGGATTTTGATTCACATATTTCAAGTCTCCTTTGGTAGTTCTACCAATGCTACTTTGATCTGCCCACGCAGCGACTTCCGCATCAGAATTAAAAAATCCGGATGTTTTAAAACCCCAGTAGGCATCAATAGGATAACCGGTTTTGGGTTCCGGAATATCGGGTTCTTCATCCAAATATTCTACTTTATTGACAGCATAGGTCAGATTAGCATCAACATAATAATTGAAATGCCCGATTCGATCCGTCCATCCTAATTGAAATTCGAATCCTTTGTTGGACATTTCTCCTATATTTTCTAACATCAAACGATTGTTAGGGACACCCATCAGCCCGGGCATAGATTTACTGAAAGCGAGGATGTAGCGGGTATATTCAGAAAACAGATTGAAAGATGATGAAAGTCGATCATTCAAAAATCGAGTTTCTAAGGCTATTTCTTTTTTTTCAGTAGATTCAGGGCGAAGTATCGGATTACGTATCACTCCTTCCAAATAACCGGTTGAAAAATTACCTGCCGTAATGGAGGCAGGATTTCCTTCTCCCAAAAATGCATTACCTCCTTTTTGCAATGTCATCAAATAATAATAATATAATTCGCTGCCGCTATCGCTGATATTATCGCTTCCGGCAAGTCCGTAAGAAAAATTCAATTTCAAATAACTCAATATTGAATTTTCTTTCAGAAAATTTTCATTACTGGCAATCCATCCCAGTCCTACAGCCGGATACAAAAACATACGACGTTCGGGTGGAAATTGCTCGGTACCACTCCAGCTACCGGCTAAGCTTAGTAAATATCGATTGTTGTATGCATAATTAACGGCACCATTGATTCCTCTCATAGCATGTGTCAATTGTACATCATTTTCAAACAAATAATTAAAACCAAACAATCGAGCCGAAATATCATGTTTGTCAAATGAACGTTGGTAATTAAAACCCAATTCATAATTCATTCTTCGATAGTACGTGCCCGGCACGTTTGAGAAAGCCAAAGGGGTATCATTTCCCCATTGTCTGTAAATTCTATTTTCATCTGCATCTAATTTTGGAATTCCTCCCTCTAAAATAATTTCATATACAGCTGATTCTTTCAGACGTCGCGAAGTTTGTGTGTAATTATAATCGTATGCCATTGCAACGTATGTACTCAGCCCTTGAATCGAATTAGAAAGATCCCATTGAAGTTTAGTTGTGGCAGTTACAAAACGAGTAAAGGATTCAGAATAACCACCATAATTTATAATTTTATATGGATTACTCATGTAAAGTTGTGTGCCACTAATAGATTGATCCTCATTCATTATCGGATGTGCAATGGGTATGTAATTCAATAAATTTTTATACATTGCTGATCCTGTCGTATTGGAGGGGTTGTTAACAAAGCCGAACATAGAAGACAATCCTGCCTGTAAACACAAATTAGGGGTAATCTGGACATCAAAATTTGTACGTATATTATATTTATCCCACCTGTTCTGTGTCGAATAACTATTTATCAACTTGTTCGTTGCAAGATTACCATTATCACCTAAATAAGAAAATAATACATAATATTTAGCAAGTTTAGACCCACCGTCAATGGTTAACGAATAGCGTTGTTTATAAGAATTCTCATTAAAAAATGTATTCAACCAAGCCACATTGGGATACAAATATTGGTCAGTCGTTGTCTGATAATTGTGGATTAAGGCTTCAGGATAAAAATTAGCAGGATATCCATCATTTTCTCGTGCTTCATTATAAGCTTTCATGTAATCTACTGCTCCCAGTGCCTTTGGAATGTTAAGTGCATGTTTAAGAGTTAATTGAGAGTCGAAAGCAATTCTTGTTTCACCAACATAGCCTCGCTTGGTTTTAATTTCGATAACTCCGGAAGCGCCCTTCAATCCATACATGGCAGTTGCTACAGCATCTTTCAAGATTGTAATGCTTTCTATTTCTTTGGGATCCATATAGTTCATTTCCCGTTCAAATCCGTCTACCAGTATATACGGTGAATTTGTTCCATTGGCTGTTGTGCGCTTACCACGTATATACATGGTACTCCATTCTGCACCCGGTTCACCACCACCCTGAGAAACATATAAACCCGGAATATAACCCGCCAATGAATTCTTTGTGTTGTTAAAAGCTGTATTCTCAATTTGTGACCCGGACAATATCGACACAGTACCTGTATATGATTCCGAATCAATGAGCTTTTCAAATGGATAAAGTTTGTTATCATGATTATCTTGTTTCATGCCATCAGCAACCTGAGCAAACACCATTTCAAATGAAACAACGATAAAAAACAAAAGTAACGAGTAAATGTATTTTCTGATCATTATTCTTTATGATATATAGAATTTAGAAGTATAAGTTTGAATGAAAAGCAAAGATAAGTTACGCTGTATTATCAGAACAGTACAAATTCATCAAAATTAGACGAATTTTCATCAGTTTATATGAACTTTTTAATTAATAAGGAAAAACATCTTAAATTTGCATACAATCTTCTATTTATATTGTTATGATAAATGCTCTGTATAAATTATTTCTATGTAAAAACAACAATCGAATGAGATTTTTATTATTTGCTTTGTTCTGTCTCTTTGTATTGCAAGCTAATCATAAAATAAATCACACCGACTTTGTTTTCGAGAACATTTCCATTGATAAGGGACTCTCAAGCCGTATTGTTTATTGCATTGTACAGGATAAGCCGGGATTCTTGTGGTTTGGGACGGATAATGGCTTAAACCGATACGACGGGTATAACTTTAAGGTGTTTAAAAACAATCCAAATAATAGTTTCAGCATTTCCAACTCCACCATCAACTGCTGCTTGCGGACCAAGGATAATGTACTTTGGTTTGGAACCAATCAAGGATTGAACGTATATAATCCCGTTGACGAAACATTCTCCCGTCCGATACCTGTCAACGACAGCCTGCATGTATTGTCAACCGAACGTATACGTGTGCTGTATGAAGATAAAGACGAATTGCTATGGATAGGGACGCAAAACGGTTTGTATAAATACGATCGCGAATCCAACCGAATCGACTATTTCTCTTTTCAGGGTAAAAACCAAAAAGTTTTCAACGATATCATTCGCTCCATTTATGAAGATTGGGAAGGAAACTTCTGGATAGGTACTTTTGACGGCTTATTTAAACTGAACACTATCAACGGCAGCTACCGGTATTTCCGGGTGAAAACCACTGCCCCCAGCAGTATCCCCAACAACCTGGTGTTGGACATCCAGGACTATTACACGGAAGACAATGAACTGTGGATAGCCACTGAGGCCGGCCTGTGTCTCTTCAATACGTCGGACGGCAGTTTCAATACATACAATGCCAATACCGACAACAAACATTACCAGCAACAGGTAAAAAAAATCTTCCGATTTAAACACAATCAATTATTATTGGGCACTGATGACGGTCTGATGCTGTTTGATACAGACACCAAACAATCCACGTCCTTTCTATATGACAAAGAAAATAATTTATCAATTATCGACAATGTAGTATGGAGTATCTACAAAGACAATTCAGGGGTCGTATGGTTTGGCACAAATAACGGGATATCCAAAATAAACACAAGGCGCAAAAATTTCGAGATCACTTCACTCTCTGACAAGGACACGGAAGTGATTGTTAACAACATGGTTATAGATGACATAGACCAACTGTGGATTTCCACTTTTGATAAAATCATTTGTAGAAATACTCAAAGTAATGACACCAAAAACTATTTATTAGACTTACCGGAAAGTAAAGGTCGGTATAGTAAAATAATATTTTTGGACAGCAAAGGGCATATTTGGGCTGGTACCAACAACGGTTTGTTGTACTGGAACAAGACACACAAACGTTTTATTCGAGTTATAAATAACGAATTTCCATTACTTATTAAATATATATTTGGAATTACCGAAGATGACAATGGTAATATATGGATCAACATAAACAATGGATTGTGTAAAATCACTCCCGAATGGGATGTGTTCAATGAACCGAAAAATTTTCAATTTGAATTTATATACTTGAATAATCTCAAGGAAAATAAAAATGAAGAAATCTCCAACCTGCTCTATGATGGTAAAAACAGCATTTGGTTCAGCATTGCCAATGAGGGAGTATTCAATTACAATCTCAAACAACAACAAATCACCAACTATAAATTTGAACCAGGAAACCGACTGAGTATCTTGAGCAACAACATTCTCAGTATTTTTCTCGACAAAAAGAAAAACATTTATTTTCTGACAGACCGAGGAGTATGCGTTTATGACGAACAAAGGAATAACTTTAAAAATATTAATATCAACGCATTTAATGAATATGCGTTAATCAATGGAGTTGCTGATAATCATAACAATCTGTGGATGACTTCACACATGCATTTGTTTTTTTACAACACCAAAACACACAAAACTATTTCTTTCGACTTTACACATGAGCTAGCCAACAAAGGTTTTGTGATGAATTCTATCTATAAACACCAAAATGGAAAAATCTACATCGGAAGTTATGACAGATACATCTGTTTTGATCCGGCAGAAATACTACACGAAATTTCTGATTCAATAGTTAAACCACCTGTTATAACCAATGTCAACGTTTTCGACAAAGCTGTGAACTGGAATCGTTACTATGCTGATGACCCTGCTAAGGAAGAGACCTTGAAGTTGACTTACAAAGAGAATTACGTTAAAATCAATTTTTCCCTATTGAATAACTATGAGCCTACAAACAATAAATACTCCTACATGCTGGCAGGAGTCGATAAACAGTGGACACAAACGAGCGGAATTTCCAATTACGCAACTTATTCAAATTTGCTTCCGGGCACCTATACATTTATTGTACAAGCTGCTAATCCCGACGGTTTTTGGAGTAATGAGAGTACCCGGTTAAAAATCATCATAGCTCCTCCATGGTGGAAGACGGTCTGGGCGTATTTAGCGTACGGATGTGTGGTCATGGTAGTTCTTTGGTTGTTTTATAAAATCATCAGAACACAATATAAGCTTGCCCAACAACTTAAAAAAGAAAAAATCGAACATGAAAAAAACGAAGAAATAAACGCTGTCAAACTACGTTTTTTTACCAATATCACCCATGAGTTCAGAACCCCTTTAACACTTATTCTCGGACCCATCGAAACCTTATTGGAAAAAATCACTTCATCACAGTTACAGGAGCAATTACTCATTATGAAATCAAATGCAGAGCGATTGCTGCGGTTAATCAATCAAATTATGGATTTTCGAAAAATTCAAACTAAAAAAATAGAATTACAATGGATGTATGCGGATATAGTGCCTTTCGTCAAATCAATTTTTGATTTATTTACCACCCATGCAGCCAAAAGAAAAATAGAATTCAGCTTTCATACCGCTTGCAAACAACAATTTACATCTTTTGATAACGATAAAATGGAAAAAGTAATTTTCAATTTGTTATCCAATGCATTTAAATTCACTCCCAAAGACGGCAGCATTACCGTAGATATAAACAAGAAGACAATCAATCATGAGATTTGGATTGAAATAAGTATTAGGGATAATGGAATCGGGTTAAAAGAAGGTGAAGAAAAATTAATCTTTGAGCGTTTTTATCAAAGTACTTTACATGCTTATGAAGAAGTGGAAGGTTCAGGAATAGGGCTTACGCTTTGTAAAGAATACGTAGAACTACATCACGGGAATATAGAAGTCAGAAACAATAATGGAGAAGGAGTCACCTTTACCGTTTTACTGCCAATTAAAGACGAATTAAATCAACCCAAAGATATAACAGACGATATCGAAACTCCTCTCAACAAAGAGGTGTTTCCTGAAAAACAAAAATTACTGCTTATAGAAGATAATACTGAATTACGAAACTACCTACTTAAAAATTTAGAAGATACATATGAAGTGTATGAGTCAGGAGACGGACTGGAAGGTTTAGATATGATTAAAACCAATATGCCTGACATCATTATTTCAGATTTAATGATGCCTAAAATGAATGGGCTTGAATTGTGTGAAAAGGTCAAATCAAACATGGCGACTAGTCATATCCCTTTCATTCTCCTGACTGCCAAAGTAAATGAGGAAGCTACTTTTGAGGGATATGCTTTCGGTGCGGACGATTACATTACCAAACCTTTCAGTATGAAATTATTAAAAGTGAGGATAGTTAATTTATTAGAAAGAAAACTGAAACTACAAGAATATTACCGTCTGAATCTTTTATCTCATCCACAAACCATCAAAGTGGAATCCCGGGATGAAAAATTCATGTATTTATTAGTAAAAACCATCGACGAAAACATAGACAATTTCGATTTGGATATTGAGTTAGTTTGTAGTCAACTCAATCTTTCTCACCAACAAGTTTATAGAAAGATTAAAAATCTCACGGGACAAAGTCTCAATGAATTCATCCGATCCGTAAGGATGAAAAGAGCTGCACAATTATTAATTGATTCTGATTTGAATATTTCAGAAATTATGTACAGTGTCGGATTCTCGAATAGTTCTTATTTTTCCAAATGCTTCATCAAAGAATTTCAACTTACTCCCAAAGAGTATCGTTTGAAAAACAAACCTGAAAACGAAGATTTATAGTAAAAATGAGCATATTTTATCCATATTTGATTATTCTTTTATACTTACCCTTCATTATTTTTGATTAGTTTTGCCTGTTGTTGTCATTATATTAAATAATTAAAATTATTTTTACCATGAATGAAAAATTTTTAATCATTCCAACAGTACTGTTATCAGCAATCGGTTGTTCAGCTAAACAAGAACAAAAACCTAACGTTATCATTATCTTAGCCGATGATTTAGGCTATGGTGACGTCAGTGCATACGGCAATACGACTATTTCCACACCTAACATTGATAAGCTTGCAAATGGAGGCGTTTGTTTTAACAATGGATATGCTACATCTGCAACTTCCACCCCAAGTCGATATGCACTTTTCACAGGGATGTATCCCTGGAAAAACAAGCGAGCTAAAATCCTTCCGGGCGATGCTCCCTTGATTATTGATGAAAATCAGCCTACTCTACCCAAAATGATGCAACATGCCGGTTATGCTACTGCTGCCATTGGAAAATGGCACCTGGGTATGGGTATGGGGAATATAGACTGGAATCAAACCATTACACCTAATGCCAACAGCGTAGGATTTGATTACTCTTGTCTGGTAGCAGCAACCAACGATCGGGTACCCACTGTATATGTCGAAAACGGGAAAGTAGTTGGCTTAGAAACCGATGACCCGATTGAAGTCAGTTATAAACAAAACTTTCCGGGAGAACCTACCGCACTTACTAATCCGGAAATGCTCCGAATGCGCTGGCACCATGGCCATAACCAATCCATCGTGAATGGTATTCCCAGAATCGGGTTTATGAAAGGAGGACAAAAAGCACGCTGGATAGATGAAGAAATGGCGGATTATTTTGCAGATAAAGTAAAGGGATTCCTGCATGAAAATAAAGACAAGCCCTTCTTCCTATATTACGGACTACATCAACCTCATGTTCCCCGTACTCCAAACAGCCGATTCGTTGGGGCAACCACCATGGGACCCAGAGGAGATGCCATTGTGGAAGCAGACTGGTGTGTAGGAGCCTTGTTGGCTGAATTGGAGAACTTAGACATCTTGGATAACACACTCGTTATTTTCTCCAGCGATAACGGTCCTGTACTACAAGACGGATATTATGACGACTGTACAGAAAAAGTCGGTGAACACCAGCCAGCCGGCGGCTTACGCGGCGGGAAATACAGCTTATTCGATGGCGGAACGCGTGTTCCTTTCTTTGTTTACTGGAGAGGAACAATCAAGCCAATGGTCTCCGATGCTTTGGTGTGCCATTTGGATCTTTTCGCCAGCATTGGGAAATTAATCCATGCCCATGTTCCGGCTGAACTGGACAGTAAAGAAATACTGTCTGCTTTGATGGGGAAAAATAAAAAAGGACGTTCCGACTTAGTCTTAGAAGCTCAAGGAAAATTAGCTTTCCGATCAGGTAATTACGCATTAATTCCACCGTACAAAGGACCAAAAAGCAACATAACAGGTAATGAGTTAGGTAATCTGGAAGAACTGAGTCTTTTTGATTTGAAATCTGATTTTGGACAAGTAATCAATATAGCAGACAAGAGCCCTGCATTAACAAAAAAACTTCTGTCTGATTTCTTAAATATTACTGAAGGATATTATAAACCTGAAGTGAAAGAAGTAGAATTAAAGTAAAACAACATACCCATGAAAATTAGACCCGATTTCCCATCAATCTACTTATGGTTGCTATCTTGCCTGTTAATCTCCTTAACGGTAAGCGCTGAATCTGCCATGACAAACATTTACGGCAGGAACTATACTTCCCTGAACGGAAAATGGGAGATTATTATTGATCAGGCATCCGAAGGAAACGGAAGAAGAATCTTCCAAAACAAGCAACCGGAGAAAGATACGGATTTTTTTGAGTACTCTTTTAGCAGCAGATGGCAATTGAACGTACCCGGTGATTTTAACTCACAGCGTCCTGAATTAAGATATTACGAAAGTAGTGTATGGTACAAAAAGGATTTCACAGTAAATAAAAAAGAGGACAAGCGCTATTTCATTTATTTCGGGGGTGCCAATTATTTAACTAATGTATACGTCAACGGTAAATTCACCGGTGTGCATGAAGGT
>Ga0265293_10008495_pt1 | contig 15183 bp, 9 predicted proteins | sample Munlanlewell138R_FD_192505 | JGI IMG/M metagenome (GOLD analysis project Ga0265293, IMG submission 192505) | Leachate microbial communities from a municipal landfill in Southern Ontario, Canada - Leachate well 138R | ecosystem: Engineered > Solid waste > Landfill > Unclassified | place: Canada...
CAATCGAAAAGATTACTCACTCTATATGCACTTTGGAGTTTGATGTTCATAGGCCACTATATGACTGGTTTATAGAGAAGTTAGAAATCTACCCCTCTAAACAGTATGAATTTGCAAGGCTAAACCTCACCTATACTGTTATGAGTAAACGGAGACTTCTCAAATTGGTAGAGGAGGGGGTGGTAAATGGCTGGAACGATCCCAGAATGCCCACTATTGGTGGTTTAAAGCGCAGGGGATATACTCCCGAATCTATAAGGCTCTTTGCAGATAGGGTGGGGGTGGCCAAACGCGACAATCTTATAGATTTATCTCTTTTGGAGTGGTGTATTAGAGAGGATTTGAATCGTCGCTCCAACCGCTATATGGCTGTACTCAACCCTGTAAAATTGGTAATTGTAAACTACCCCGAAGGGGAGAAGGAGAACTTCAGAGGTTTAAAAAATCCCGAAGATCCCTCTTTGGGATATCGTGAAATTCCTTTTAGTAGGGAGCTATATATAGAGAGAGAGGATTTTATGGAGGAGCCTCCAAAGAAATTTTTTAGATTGAGACCGGGTGGCGAGGTTAGGCTCAAGTATTCATATATAATCAAGTGTGAAGAGATTGTAAAAAATAGCGAAGGAGAGATTGTTGAAATTCGTTGTAGTTACGACCCAACCTCCAAACCTGGAGTGGGAGAGTGGCGTTCGGTAAAAGGTACTATCCACTGGGTCTCCTGCAAAGATGCAAAGCCAATTGATATTAATCTGTATGATAGGCTCTTTACTCAACCCGATATGGATAACCTTGGGGAGGGTAGGGAGTATACAGATTTTATCAACCCCAACTCTTTAGTTAAGGGGGTTGCACTATGTGAAAAGGAGATTGAGAAGGAGCCTTTCGATATAGCTGTCCAGTTTGAGAGGGTTGGCTATTTTGCAAAAGATAGCGAATGCTCTTCAACCGGTAAGCCGCTCTTAAATTTGACAGTAGGGTTAAAATCTTCCTGGTAGCCTTTATCGCTATTTTACCTCTCCCAACTTCTTAGAAGTTTAATCTCTTCGCTCCAAATTTCGGGTTGGGGAGTCTCTAAAATTAGAGGCATATTGTTGAATCTTCGATCTGCCATCAATAGTTTGAAACTCTCAACTCCCAAAAATCCTTCACCTAAGGAGTGGTGTCTATCTACCCTTGAGTTGAGCTCCTTTTTGGCATCGTTCAGATGCATCCCTTTTAGATATTTGAATCCAATAATCTTTTCAAAATCTCCAAAGGTTTTGTGAAATCCCTGGGCATTGGAGAGATCGTATCCGGCTGCAAAGGAGTGACAGGTGTCTATACACACTCCAACTCTGCTTTTATCTTCTACGAAGTGTATAATTTGTGCTATCTGCTCAAAGGTGTGGCCCAAATTTGTTCCCTGTCCTGCCGTATTCTCTATAACGGCCGTTACCCCTTGGGTCTCCTCTAAAGCTATATTGATAGAGTCTGAAACCAAACGGAGAGAGCTATCTATATCTATTTTGTTGAGATGGCTTCCGGGATGAAAATTTAATCGATCCAACCCCAACTGTTGGCAACGCTCCATCTCATCTATAAAGGCTTTTCTCGATTTCTCCAATCCCTCTTTTTCGGGATGCCCCAAGTTTGTGAGGTAGCTGTTGTGGGGGAGAATTTGCATAGGTGTAAAGTTGTATAGGCTACACCTCTCTTTAAATGTTTCGATACTTTTTTCACTAAGTGGTGCCGCTACCCACTGCCTTTGATTTTTGGTAAATAGAGCAAAAGCTGTTGCCCCAATCTCTGCCGCATTTAAGGGGGCATTTTCAACCCCACCTGCTGCACTTACATGTGCTCCAATATATTTCATATCTAAATTAATAATTTGTTTAGCTTATTTGTGAGAACTCCCCCCGCTTGTCTACATACTCCTCTAAGGAGATCTTTACTCCTCTATTCTCCTCTTTTTGGAGAGAGGGGTCATCTTTTAAAATTTGTAGTGCTGTTGCTCTCGCCTCCTCTAAAATAATTCCATCTTTTGAGAGGTTGGAAATCTTTAAATTTACAGGGAGGCCACTCTGTTGTGTCCCTTCCATATTCCCCGGCCCCCGAAGACGCAGATCGGCCTCTGCCAATTCAAAGCCGTCGTTGGTAGAGCACATCAGTTCTACCCTCTTTCGAGAGTCGCTGCTCAATTTCTCTCCTGTCATTAAGATACACCACGACTCTTCGCTCCCCCTCCCAACTCTTCCCCGTAGCTGATGTAGTTGTGAGAGGCCAAATCGTTCGGCACTCTCTATAACCATCACTGTTGCATTGGGTATATCTACTCCAACCTCTATTACAGAGGTAGAGACTAAAATATGGGCCCTACCCGATGCAAAGAGTTCCATATCGTGTGCCTTATCTTTGCTCTTCTGCTGCCCATGTACCACAGCAGTTATATATTTGGGTGCCTTAAACTTTTCTACAATAGAGAGATACCCCTCTTGGAGGTTTTTGTAATCCATCTTCTCACTCTCTTTAATTAGCGGATATACAATAAAAACTTGGCGCCCCTTATCTATCTGTTCTTTAAGAAATTTGTCTATCCTATCCCTCCTATGGTCGGTGGCGTGTATTGTGGTTACCTCCTTCCTACCTGGAGGAAGTTGATCTATCACCGAGATATCTAAATCGCCAAAGAGAGTCATGGCCAATGTTCGTGGTATTGGAGTGGCACTCATAACCAAAATATGGGGCAGCTCTCTACCCTTATTCCACAGCTTTGCTCTCTGTTCTACTCCAAATCGGTGCTGCTCGTCGATAACAGCAAAACCCAAGTTGTGGAACTCTACTCCATCCTCTATTAGTGCATGGGTTCCAAATAGGAGATGAAGCTCTCCATTTTTTAAAGCCTCAAAAATAACCTCCCGCTCTTTTTTTGTGGTGCTTCCGGTGAGAAGTGCACTCTCTACTCCGGCAGCCGATAATTTCTCTCTATTACCGTAGTAGTGCTGTGTGGCTAAAACTTCGGTGGGGGCCATAATAGAGGCTTGATAGCCGTTATCTATTGCCAAAAGGGCAGTGAGAATTGCAACCATTGTCTTTCCACTTCCTACATCGCCCTGTAGTAACCGATTCATCTGTACCCCAGAGAGGAGATCGGAACGGATCTCCTTAATTACCCTTTTTTGCGCTTCGGTCAACTCAAAGGGTAAGGCAGAGTAGAAAAAATTGAAGTGTTTATCTACCTTTTTCATCACTATTCCGGCACTCTTCTGCTCTCTTATCTTTTTTTGCCTCAATAGATGGATCTGGAGTAGCAGAAGCTCTTGGAACTTCAATCTAAACTGGGCATTTAGTAGAGAGTTGTTATCTTTTGGAAAGTGAATTGTGTTCAAACTCTCTCTGTAGGAGAGAAGCTTTTTTTGTGCAATTATTGAAGCGGGTAGCCTATCTATAAGGTAAGGGGAGGTGAGCTGTAATAGAGAAGAGATTAGACGGGTAATCTCTCTATTACCAAGAGCGTTGCTCTTTAGCCGTTCGGTAGAGGGGTATACCCCCATCATATTTCCTACAAAGTGGGAGCTTCTCTCCGATACCAACTCCAATTCGGGATGAACAATATTATAGCTGTTGCCAAAAATTGTAGGTTTCCCAAATAGAATATACTCTACATTGGGTTTTAACCATTGGGCAATACTTTTAACCCTTCTAAAGAAGACTAAATCTATTGTTCCGGAAGAGTCCCAAAATTTTGCAATTAGCCGTTTGGCTCTGCGCTCCCCCACTATCTGAATTTTGCCAATCTTACCCCTAAGCTGTATATATTGCATTGTGGGCTCTATTTGGGCAATAGTATAAATTTTAGTGCGATCTATATATCTAAAAGGGAAGTGATAGAGTAGATCCAAATAGCTCTCTACTCCAATCTCTCTCTTGAGGAGCTCCTTTTTTTTGGGACCTACCCCTTTTAAATATTTGATGTCGCTTTTTAGCATATTGGAGTTGTTACAAAGATACTATATCTTATCTAAAAGTTGTATATTGCACGCCCCTTAAACTTTACTCAAAAGTTGTATGAAGAAAAAGATTGTAGTAGGTATTACCCAGGGCGATGGAAATGGAATAGGGTATGAGATAATTATTAAAGCACTTTCCAATTCCAATATATTGGAGATATGTACTCCTATAGTTTTTGGCTCTCTAAAGCTAATGACTTTTTATAAAAAGAGAATGGGGCGATACGACTCACTCTCTTTTAACTTAATTGTAGATGCCAAGGAGGCCAACCCTCAAAAATTGAACTTTATAAACTGTATTCCTGAAGAGTTTATAGCAGAGCCGGGCAAAGAGAGTAGAGATGGTGCAAAGGGAGCGATCTATTCGTTGGAGCGGGGGGTAGAGGAGTTGAAAAATAATGGGATAGATCTCTTGGTTACAGCTCCATTTAATAAAGGGGCAATAAATAGAGAGGGTTTCTCTTTTGCGGGACATACCGAATATTTGACTCAACAGTTTGGAAGTGGGGGCTCTTTAATGATGATGGTCTCTGAGGATATTAAAATTGCTATGGCAACCAACCACATTCCATTGGAGCAGGTTGCAAAGAGAGTTGATAAGGAACTTCTTTACCAAAAACTCTCACTCCTCTTTCACTCTCTAAGAGAAGATTTTGCCATAGATAGACCTAAGGTGGCTCTTTTGGCACTCAACCCACATGCAGGGGAGAATGGACTTTTAGGAAATGAAGAGGAGGAAATTTTGGTTCCGGTTGTTAGAGAGTTTTTTGAGAGGGGAGAGCTTCTTTTTGGCCCCTTTGCCGCAGATGGTTTTTTTGCACACTCAAGCTATATAAATTACGATGCCGTAATGGCTCTCTACCACGACCAGGCACTTATTCCATTTAAAATTCTATCTCGCGAGCGAGGAGTCAATTTTACAGCAGGGCTTCCTATAGTACGATGCTCTCCCGACCATGGTACAGCCTTCGATTTGGCAGGAAAAGGGGAGGCATCTCACCATTCGATGTTGGCTGCTATCTTTACAGCATGCGATATTTTTGAAAAGAGAGAGGAGTATAGGCAGTTAAAGAGCAATCCTATTAAAGGTGATGCTATAGAGTAGTGGTAATGAGGTGGATAATAACTTGTAATTTAGTATGATAGAGCTTTATACCGACGGCTCCTCTCGAGGAAATCCCGGTGCAGGCGGATGGGCCGCTATTCTTCGCTCGGGAAAGCACTATAAGGAGCTCTCCGGCGGTTTTGTTTGTACTACCAATAATAGAATGGAGCTTCTTGCAGTAATTAAAGGGTTGGAAGCTATTAAGTTGGAGAGGGCCAATGTTAAAGTGTGGAGCGACTCACTCTATGTTTGTAATGCAATAAACCAGGGGTGGCTCTTTAAATGGGAGAGAAGTGGATTGGATAAGAAGAAAAACCCCGATTTGTGGAGAAGATTTCTCCCCCTATATAGAAGACACAATGTTAAGTTCCATTGGATAAAAGGGCACTCCGGTCACCCCATGAATGAGAGGTGCGATACTTTGGCCGTAGAGGCTGCACTTAGTGGAGATCTGTCGGTAGATGAGGGGTATATGGAGTGTAATCTTGATTCCTCAACCACCACTCAAAACCTGCCTCTTTGATAGTCTCTATCATCTCCTCTCTATTTGATTTAAAGCGCGCTCCAGCACTTGAGACTACATTCTCTTCTATCATAATAGAGCCCATATCGTCTGCTCCCGAATGGAGTGCCACTTTGGCCAACTCTTTTCCAATTGTTAACCAAGAGACTTGAATATGAGGAATATTGGTGAGTACAATTCTACTAATAGCTACCATCTTCAAATGTTCGATGGGTGAGATTGCCCTCTCTTTAAGAACTCCCTCCAATTTTGTTCCTTTAATCTGCATTGGCCAAGCGATAAAGGCGCGAAAACCGGGCGCTCCGGGCTCTCTCCTCTCTTGAATCGCTTTGAGGGTGTGTAGATGCTGTAGCCGCTCGGGGATAGTCTCAATTCCACCATATACCATAGTTGCTGTTGTCCCTAAATGTAGTCGATGCGCCTCTTCCATAACCTCAATCCAACTTTGGGCAGAGGGTTTGCCGGGCGACAACACTTTTCTCACTCTCTCCGAAAGGATCTCTGCTCCCGCCCCGGGCAGTGAGTCTAAGCCGGCAGAGATGAGCCTTTGGAGTGTCTCCTTTACAGTAATTTTGCTAATTCTGGCTATGTGTGCCACTTCGGGGGGGCCTAAGGCATTTAGCTTAAGGTTAGGATACTCTCTCTTCAAAGTGGTAAAGAGATCTTCGAAATACTCTATTCTCAATTGGGGGTGAAGCCCTCCCTGTAGTAAGATTTGGTCTCCTCCAAGTGAAAAAAGCTCATCTATCTTTTTACGATACTCATCTAAAGTTAAAATATAGCTCTTCTCTCGCTTAGACAAGGGGAGATGAAAATTACAAAACTTACACCCCGAAATACAGAGGTTGGTATAGTTTATATTTCTATCTATTTGCCAACTTACTGCTCTTTTCGGATTGATTTTAAAGCGTATATCATTTGCCGCCGAAAGCAGGGCAGCCACCGGCAAGTGGTTGTAGAGTAGCACTGTATCCTCTAAAGTGAGCTCCTGTTTGGAATCGATCTTCTCTAAAAGTTCCAACGCCTCTCTTTTATTTAAATCGTTTGGGGATTTCATTACATTTAGTTACAAAAGGTTATCTTTGTAGGATGGTAAATATAGAGCATTGCAATTTATAAAAATATGAACAATTTTTTCAATAGAGAGAATCTAAGATACGCAATGATTGGCAGTGGCAGCTGGGCTACAGCATTGGTGAAAATTTTAATGAATGGGGGGAGGGAGATTGCCTGGTATGTAAGAAACCACGAAAAGATGGACGCTATGCGTGCTACACGCCACAACCCCTACTATTTGCCTTCTGTAAAATTGGATGTAGAGAGAATCCACTTTAGTTCAGATATCAATGAGGTGATAGCCAATGCCGATGTGCTCCTTTTTGCTATCCCATCTGCATATTTTCTTCCTCAGGTCTCCAATATCAAAGAGTCGCTTGATAATAAATTTATCTTAAGCGCAATAAAAGGTATAGTGCCGGGAGACAATATTACAGTTGCAGAATATTTTAATCGAAAATATAAGATACCCTTTAGTCGTATAGGTATAGTAACCGGCCCATGCCACGCCGAAGAGGTTGCAATGGAGAGACTCTCGTACCTTACTCTCTCCAGCAAATATATTGAAACTGCCCGCTCCCTCTCCGATCTTTTTTCTTGCCACTATATCAAAACTGTCCCGGGTACAGATATTTATGGAGTGGAATTTGCCGCCATATTGAAAAACATATATGCTGTAGCTGCAGGTATATGCCACTCTTTGGCTTATGGCGACAACTTTATGTCGGTTCTAATCACCAATGCATACCAAGAGATGAAGGAGTTCCTTCACGCCTCGCACCCCGATCCCAAACGGTGTACCTCTACAAGCGCCTATCTTGGCGATCTCTTGGTAACCACCTATTCGCAATTTAGTAGAAATAGAACTTTTGGGAGTATGATAGGTAAAGGCTACTCTGTTCAATCTGCCCAAATAGAGATGAATATGGTTGCCGAAGGGTACTATAGTACTAAATGTGTTTATGAGATAAATAGAAAATATTTGGTGCATATGCCTATTGCCGAAGCAATCTATAAAATTCTATACGAAGAGAAATATCCTGCATATATTATTAAACAGCTCACAGAGGTGTTGCAGTAGAATAAAACTATCGCTGCTATATGAAGAGTATAATTGAGATAGATTTTAAAGGTGTCACCCCCTTTGTAGAAAGCGGAGAGATTGAACTCTGGTGTGAAAAGGCTCTAAACTCTTTAAATCTATTAATTGAAGAGGGGAGCAACAAGAGCTCTCCAACGGATTGGATAGATCTTCCAACAGAGGATTTTACCTCTATTTTCAAAAGGTTTGACTCTCTTAAGAGAGAGTGGCTCTCTAAAGGGGTAGAGTTTGTTGTGTCGGTGGGTGTAGGGGGCTCTTATCAGGGGGCAAGAGCCTTCTATGAGGCTTTTGTAGACTCTTTTCACACTTTTGACAAAAGGGAGGGGCTATCTTTAGTTTTTGCAGGACACACTCTATCGCCACTCTACCTCTCTGAATTATTGCAGTTTTTAAAAAAAAGAGAGTTTGCTGTTGTTGTTATATCAAAGTCGGGCGACACTTTGGAGAGTGCAGTTGCCCTTAACCTATTAAGGGGGGAGCTCCAAAGAAGATATGGGACAGAAGAGGAGGGGAGGCGTATTGCTGCTGTAACCTCAATAGGAAAGGGTGCGCTCTGGGAGATTGCCCATAAAGAGGGGTGGCATCTATACGATATTCCTAAAGGGGTTGGCGGAAGGTTCTCTCTATTTACTTCGGCAGCTCTGCTCCCTCTCTCCTTGGCTGGGATAGATGTAAAGGAGATTATTAGGGGGGCTGCAGATGGTAGAGCTCTATCTTTGGTGCGCTCTATAGAGAACGGTGCTGTGAGATATGCAGCTGTAAGGAATTTACTCTACTCAAAAGGGAAAAAGATTGAGGTAATGGCAGCCTATACACCAAAATTATACTTTTTTTTAGAGTGGTGGAGACAGCTTTTTGGAGAGAGCGAGGGTAAGAGAGGTAGGGCTATTTTTCCTACAATCGCTTGCTACACTACCGATCTTCACTCATTGGGGCAATATCTTCAAGAGGGGGAGAGAACAATATTTGAGACAGTGCTCTCCTTTGGCGAACAATCTGGAAAAGAGATAATTGAAAGGGTTGAGGGGAACTCCTCACTCCCCCACTATTTAGAAGGAGTGAGCATCGGAAAAGTAAATAGTATTGTTAAAGAGGGAGTTGCCAAAGCACATATAGAAGGTGGGCTCCCTCTAATCTCTATTGAAGGGGGGCTATTAAGGGAGTATAATTTAGGAGCTCTTGCATATCTGTTTCAATTTTCAGTTGCTTTAAGTGCTAAGCTCTTGGGCGTCGATCCATTTAATCAACCCGGAGTTGAGGCTTATAAGAGAGAGAGTCTCTATCTTCTTAAAGGAGAGGGGGAGTAGATGAGATTTTTACACTCTATAGCTAAAGGTTTTTATTCACTATATGGGGGGGATATTGCCGAACTGCTCTTTGTAATGCCCAATCGTCGCTCTGCTCTTTTTTTTACCAAGGAGCTCTCCTCTCTCTCTAAAGGTCCCCTCTTTTCTCCCAAAATTACAACTTTTAAGGAGTTGGTGGTAGATCTCTCTCAATATAGGGAGTGCGATTGGGTAGAGCTTCTACTTAAACTCTACGACAGCTATTGCCAAATTGTAGAGAGTGCTCAAAGCTTCGATCTCTTTTTAGAGTGGGGAGAGACAATATTATCCGATTTCGACCAGGTAGACTCCTATTTGGTAGAGCCCGCCCAACTCTTCTCAAATATTAAAGAGTTAAATGAGATTGAGAGCGACTTCTCTTTTCTTTCGACTGAGCAGAGAGAGGCAATTGCCTCTTTTTGGGGTACTATATTGCGGGGAGAAGGGGAGGGTCCAAAAGAGAATTTTATTGCAATATGGAGTGTGCTACTCCCAATATATCGGAATTTTAACAGTAGGCTTAAAGAAGAAAAGTGTGGATATAGCGGCGCTCTATTTAAAAGAGTTGCTACAGAACCCTCTCTTTTAGATCCTCTCAAGAGATACAAAGAGGTGATTTTTGTTGGGTTCAATATGCTCTCCTATAGCGAAAAGAGAATTATGAAGGAGTTGACTAAGATGGGAGTTGCAGATTTTTATTGGGACTACAACTTTATAAATAGCGATGATCCACTAAATATTGCCTTTCGTTTTAGAGATGAGAATCTCTCTAACTTCCCCTCTAAAAGAGCCTTTTTTTCTAACTCTACTCCTGTTGAGCCTCCTCTTATAGAAATTATTGAAACTGTCTCTCAAGTGATGCAGGCAAAAGTTGCAGGAGAGCTCTTAAAGAAATTTGAAGGAGATGAGAGAGGGGCGGTTATTTTACCCGACGAATCGCTTTTAGATCCTCTATTGAGTGCTATCCCTGCCAATATTGAAAGCCTTAACATTACTATGGGATACCCTTTTAGAGTAACCTCTTTAGCTTCATTTTTTACCTCTCTTTTAGAGTTGGAGTGGGGTGAAAAGGGATTCTATTACAAGAGAGTCCTCCCTCTGTTGAATCATCCTATCACCCGAAGTGTAGTTGGAGATGGTGCCAGAAAATCGGTTAACCAAATTAGAAGAGAGAATATGATATTTATCTCTCACTCTCTCTTTAAAGAGGAGCCTTTTCTCTCTCTTATATTTACTCCACTTTCTCCTCAAGATTCTTATAAAGAGTTGTCTACAAGAATAATTTCTATTGTGGAAGAGATCTCTACAAGTGAGAAGGTCTCTAAAATGGATAAGGAGTTTCTACTCTTTGTGGTAAGGCTAATTGAGCGCCTTGAGGGAATTTTGCCCCCCATCTCGCTCCCCTCTTTTGCTAAACTTTTGAGGTCGCTTCTGTGGAGGCTGAGTGTTCCATTTAGCGGAGAGCCTCTGCAGGGGGTTCAAATTATGGGGCTATTAGAGAGTAGAACACTCGATTTTGAAGAGATTGTAATCTGCTCTCTCAATGAGGGAATCTTTCCCAAAATCTCTATTGCCGACTCCTTTATTCCCTATAATTTACGAGTTGGATTTGCACTCCCCACAAGGGAAGAGTCCGACTCCCTCTACACCTATCTTTTTTACTCTATAATATCAAGATCAAAAAGAGTATCTCTTCTATATGATTCTAGTAGCGAAGGGATTGGAGCTGCAGAGGCAAGCAGATTTATTTTCCAACTCAAATATCTCTATAAGATGGTGGGGAGCGAAAAGAGCATAGGGTATAAAATTGAATTGCCCAAAAGAGAGAGAGTCTCAATAGCAAAAGGGAAAGAGGTAATGGAGAAGCTCCAAAATTTTACCTACCCCAAAAAAGAGGGTGGCAGATCGCTTTCTGCCTCTGCACTAAATAGCTATATTGATTGTCCTCTAAAATTCTACTTTACCTATATAGAAGCTATTAAAGAGGAGGAGGAGCCTTCGGAAGAGATTGCCGCAAATCTTTTTGGTACTCTTTTTCATTATGTTATAGAGCAGCTCTATAGGCCATTTATAGGTAAAGAGGTTAAAAAAGAGCAACTTTCAATGCTTTCAAAAGAGCGTTCTAAGATGGAATTTTATATTGGAGAGTGGTTTAGAAAAGAGAGGGGGGTGACCAATATTGAGGGATATAATTTTTTAATTCAAGAGTTGATTATAAAATATCTCCAATTTGTAATTGAATGGGATAGTAGGCTAGCTCCCTTTCGCCTTATCTCGTCTGAGGGTAGAGTAGAGAGCAGAGTTAAAATTGACAACTCTCTCACCGTTTCTATTATGGGTATTGTAGATAGGAGGGATGAGCTTGTAGGCCCCAATAGAGAGGTGTTGAAGAGAGTAGTCGATTATAAAACCGGTGGTAGCGAAAATAGAAATTATAGGGTAGACAATGAGATTATAGAGGCTCTATTCGATAGTGAAAAAAGTAGAAGAAACAGTGAACTCTTTCAACTGCTCTTCTACGCTCTTCTTCTTAAAGAGGAGCTACCTCTATGGGTAGAACCCTATTTTTTAAGGGAGATAGCAATAGGCGAAAGTAGGGGAGTGATGATTGACTCCTCTATGTTGGCCTACTTTGAAGAGTTGGTAATAGAGTTGATTGGAGAGATTTATAATCCGCAGCTCAATTTTGAAGCGACTTTAGATAGAGAGCGATGCAATAGATGCAACTACCGCTCTATCTGCATTTGATATTTAGGTTATGGGAAATTTAAATATTATAAAAGCTTCTGCCGGTTCGGGTAAAACTTATACTCTCACTCAAGAGTATTTAAAATTACTTGGTAAACGAGAGGGGCTCTTTAGAAATATTTTAGCTGTAACATTTACAAATAAGGCTACCGAAGAGATGAAGCAGCGTATTATAGAGACTCTCTTCGCTCAGAGTGGCCAACAGGAGAGTTCTAAGAGTTTGCTTGCTCAAATTTTAAACGACTACTCCTCATTTTCGGTAAGTACGATAGACTCTTTTTTGCAACGGGTATTAAGGGCTTTTGCCCAAGATGTAGGGCTAAACAGCAGCTATGAGGTTGAATTGGATCAAGAGTTGGCACTCTCTCAAAGTGTAGACTCTATGATAAGCTCTTTGGATAGATTGGAAAATAGAGAGCTGTTAGAGCTGTTGACCTCTTTTGGTATCGATTCAATAGGAATGGGGGGAGGATGGGATATTTTTAGGAGTATTACCAAGCTTGGAAATGAACTATTTAAGGAGTCTTATAAAGAGTTGAGCATCTCTATTGCAGATAAGGGTGAGAAGGAGATTGTAGATAAACTAATTAAAACTTTAAAAGTTACTTTAGAGCAATTTCCCAAAAAATTGGAGAGATGTAGTGGCAAATTTTTTAATCTTTTGGAGGAGCACAGCATAGATATTCACTACTTTAAAGGTAAAAGTAGAACCCCTCTTGCTCTATTTAAAAAGCTTGGGGCAGGAGAAGTTGTTCCACTTTCAAACTCTTTTAAAGAGTTGGCCTCTTCTGTCACTCCTCTTGACTATTTAGTTTCGAAGAGTGTGGCTAAAAGTGATCCCCCTCTATTTAACTCCATCGAAAATTTTTGGTATGGAGGTGGTCAAGAGATAGTAGAGGAGTTGGTAGATCTCTACGATAGCGGATGGAGTGGGTATATAACTGCAGGTTTAGTCTTTTCCAACCTACACCAGACGAGGGTGCTTGGCTATATAGAGAAATTTTTAAAGAGTTATCTAAAGGAGAGAAATTTGGTGTTAATTCCAGATTCAACACTTTTGCTCAACAAAATTATTGGAGATAGCGACGCTCCATTTTTATACGAAAAGGTGGGGAGTAGATATGATCACTTTCTTTTAGATGAGTTTCAAGATACCTCTCCTATGCAGTGGCAAAATTTTAAACCCCTTATCTTAGAAGGACTCTCAAGAGGCAAAAGCTCTTTGGTTGTAGGCGATGTAAAACAGAGTATCTATCGTTGGCGCAATTCAGATTGGACCCTTTTGAGCAATGGAATTTATAACGATATACCAAAAGAGAGAATAGCGGAGTCTCAATTGAGAGAGAATTGGCGCTCTTCAGAAACCATTATAGAGTTTAACAATAGATTTTTCCCCTATTTGGGCAAGAGTTTCGCCTCTCTTTTAGGAGAGGAGGACTCCTCTATTTATAGCGAAGCGGAACAAAAGATATCTCCTCTTAAAAGAGAGGGTAAAGGGCGGGTAAAGGTCCATTTTGTAGAGAAGAAAAAAGGTGAAGAGAGCTGGGAAGATAGAGCCCTTGCTATAGCGGTTGAGCAGGTGTTGGAGTGGAGATCCAATGGGTGGAACTATAGCGATATCGCTTTTTTGGTAAGGAGCAATCTTCAAGGGGAGTGGGTTGTAAATGCCCTTTTAGAGGCCGGTTTTCCCGTACTCTCCAACGACTCTCTATATATCTCATCCTCCCCCGCTGTAAATTTGATTATTTCAATTCTTAAACATATCTCAAATCCCGAAGATCAGCTTAATAATACTCTTTTAAATCTATTGGAGATTGATCTTAAGAAGTTGCACCATCTCTCTAACCTCCCTTTATATCGCATGTGTGAGCAGATTATTGCTCTATTTTTTAAAGAGATTAAAGAGAACGATACTATCTATTTAACTGCTTTTTTAAATTTAGTTTTACAGTATGGAAGGGGAGAGAGAGGTGATATCTACTCATTTCTTCTATGGTGGGAGAGTAGTGGAATTAAAAAAAGTATCGCCACTCCAGAAGGGGTAGATGCTATAAGGGTGATGACTATCCATAAGGCAAAAGGATTGGGGATTCCCTTAGTGCTACTCCCATTTATGGAGCTGCCAATGGATCATCAGGGCAATAGAGGTCCCATATTGTGGTGCCGTTCCAATATAGAACCCTATTCCAACTCTCCACTCTTAGCCATAAAGTACTCTAAAAGAATGGAGGAGAGTCTCTTTAAAGAGGAGTATCTATTAGAGAGAAAAAAGAGCTATATGGATAATTTAAATTTGGCATATGTGGCAATGACAAGAGGGGAACAGGAGATGGTGATACTCTCTCCCCTCCCTCCAAAAAGTGGAGAGAGCCACTCTATTGCAAAATCTCTTTATACTCTGCTTGAGGGTGAGTTGATTGACAATTGCTATATTGTTGGTGAGCCAATAGTTCACAGTGACCGTTCTCAAAAAGTGCAAGGGCCGGCAGAGGGGCCACCCTTAAAATTTGGAGAGAGTGAAGCCAAAATAGTGTTGGCCCTTAGGGGAGAGGAGTACTTCAATGAGAGAAGTGCAAGGGGGATGGGGTTGATTATGCACCATATAATGGAGCATATAGATAGGGAAGAGGATCTTCAGAAAGCTTTAGAGAGTGCGCTCTCTAAAGGTATCCTCCCTTTAAAATTGAAGATGGAGGCAGAAGAGAAGATATTGGGAATGTTTAAATCTGTAAGGGAGAGAGGGTGGTTTAGCGACAAATATAGTTCACTTCGTGAAGTAAAGATTTTATTGGAAGACGGTTCTATAAAAAGGCCCGATAGGGTACTCCTCTCCAAAGAGGAGGTGATAGTTATAGATTATAAATTTGGAGCAAAAAGATTAAAACACCATTTGGATTCGGTAAACGAGTACTGCTCTATTATTGGCAAGATGGAGCACAATAATAGTAGAAAAATTAGTGGATTTATTTGGTACCCCGACAATAATGAAATTTTAGAGAGCTCGTTTAAAGATAGATAATATTTTTACGACATCTATTTTTATAAAAAAAAGTGTTATATTTAAATTTAAACTTAAAAAAAACTTTTTGACATGAGAAGATTCTTCTTTATAACCACTTTATTAATTGCTACAATCTCTTTTTTTGCAGCATGCGAGAAGGGTCCCCAATCTTTAGACGAGTGGGGCGATCCCGACAATCCGAACGAAGAGCAGCCTGAACCCAAAGGGGAGTCTCTAAAGTTGACCGCCTCTATTTTGGACTATCTCTCCGAGGCTCGTCTCTCTTTGGAGGGTAACCGTTTCAGTTGGGGCGAAGAGGAGCAGTTTGGTCTTTTTG
>Ga0265293_10008497_pt1 | contig 15181 bp, 17 predicted proteins | sample Munlanlewell138R_FD_192505 | JGI IMG/M metagenome (GOLD analysis project Ga0265293, IMG submission 192505) | Leachate microbial communities from a municipal landfill in Southern Ontario, Canada - Leachate well 138R | ecosystem: Engineered > Solid waste > Landfill > Unclassified | place: Canada...
TACAACAATTGCTCCTGGCGGGGTCTTGACCAATATACAAGATACCGACACGGTTCCGGTACCATCCAACCAAGCATTTTGCGGTACATCAATGCCCCCTTCAGCATAATACCGAGGGATGTCAAGCTGTTGTGGACAACATCCCCCCGCAGAAAACCCCCGGTGTGGTATTTGGTAGGCAGGGTTATTCCACGTGTTTTGAGCGTAACTAACCACCCACCCCGTTTGCCAAGTACCAGACACTTGGCTAATGTCATAACTAGCACGAATTGACAGCGTAGTGCCATAATTAGGGTGGTCAGCAGAAGGTAAGCGCCACTCATTTGGAATGTGGTAAGTGGGTATCCAATCGTACGTATAACAACGACCGGGCCGCAGCAAATAGGACCCTGTAAGATCGAACCACACCAAACTTTTCCTCAAATGACAAAACTCCCCCACCTCTACACCAAACGTAGGCGTTTCATCATCTGGGTTGACATTTTCCCATGACCGAGTTCCGTAGACAGCCTCAATTTGACAATCTGGGTCGTTTCTATCGACACCTTCCGCTATTAAGAAAATCGTAGCATCATATGCTGGCCAATCATCACCTACACCACCAAACAAAAAATAAAAGGGCTCTGAAAGGCCAATTGATACACCTGTGCGTCTTCCGGACGGAGACAATTCTTTTGATATTGGTGTCTGATTGATATACTGCGTCGTGGACAAGTTTTCATCGTACCAAAAGACTGTATAACTTGCATCTGTCCGTCCAAGTAAATGGAAATTGCTGTATGCAAATCGTCCCAAGGTGCCGAACCAAGATATTGCCCCCCAGGTAATAGTAGTGATACGCCATTCATTTCCTTCGACACCCGCGTCTGTCTCGATATCTTTGATTTCGCAAGGTGAAGTTGCAAGAATATTATTGGTTCGCAGTCCAGTGAACGTAACCTGAACAAAGTTCAATAATTCATCAGCATCGGAAGGACAATAGGACATACGAAAACACGTATGTAAACAATTGCCATCCAACCATGACAATGTAGGTGAATCACATGTTTCGACCCCAGTAGCCTTAACTTTCACCGTGCTCAACGAAAAGTCAGGCACAGCCGGATAAAGATCGGCAGGGTCGGCTTGGTTCGGACATACAGTACATACATGGTCCAATATAATTGTGCGACCGTGATTCCACCAACACCGGGTGTCTTGTGACAATAGAAGCTCTTCATCATAGATAGGTTCTAGTTCCTTCTCAAAAACTGCCCAATATATCCCCGGAAGCCAACACGGCTCATAAGAACTAAAGGGTTGCGCCTTAACAAGTAGCGCCACGAACCAATTACCAGTTACCCCTTCTTCGTCGCAGCTCTCACACCCTGCACCGTCGCACACTTCACATGTTTTTCGGTATGTCAGCAACCATTGTTGGTATTTAACATCACCACCTGCCTTAGTACCTGACACCCAAGCACAATCACAAGCATGTGTACCACTTGCTACCAAATTAGAAGGCAATCGAAGGTTACAATCGGATAAAGGCCCAGTATCAATAATAACCGCACCTGTTGCAAGATATAATTGCCATTTTTGTTGCAAATCAACTGCCACCAACCTCTCATTTGCAGTAATCCAACTGCCGGGCACCGGTGCGTCCAGACCAACGAGAGTAATAGAATAATCAACATCCTCAAATACGACCTCCATGCAAATACCTTCGCACGTAAGCTTACCACAACAGCAAGGGAACATCGTCGCTACTCCTGCGCCGCCGAGCAAGAGATTTGATGCAGATCGTACCGCGAATAGGTCGCGTTCCACGTGCATTGGCAATACGCGCCGGCCGTGCCGAAGTAAGAATGCACGTTCTTGACCGTGATGCGGTCGTTTTCGTCCAGGTCGGCCGCTGGAATCACCGAGCCAACCGGCTGCAAGACGCCGCAATCTTCGATCAAGAAGGTTTCGTCCGTTGTCTCCAAGTCGCCCACTAGAAAGCCGAAGATCAGCGACGGGGCTTGCCGCATGGCGATAATCTCGAACCGCCCGGCATCGGCCATCCGCCGGGCGTACCCGACGCAATCGACGGCGCCGCGGCCGGCAAGGTAGAGCGGATCGTGCACCTCGAAGAGGATGTCGGTGGCATTCTCGATGCTGCCTGTCTCGTCTTCGCCGATTCCCCAACCGTCGCGCAGCAGAAGAAGCTTTGCCTCTGCCGATCCGCCGGGCGTCAATGCCTCGGCGAGCTTGAATCGCCATGTATTTTCCCAAGGCTCGATCGACTCCCACAGGCCGCTCTGCGGGTCGAATTGGCACCATACCCAATCGCCCACGCCGGAGCGAGGCATAAAGGCGTTATCCTCGCGCTGCTGGTATCGCGCCGCGAGTGGCGGATCGCCGACGCCGATGCCCGGGCAGTAGCCGACGTGGTGGTAAATCCACTCGGCCCGTCGAAACGCAGTGCCGTCCCACTTCCGTTGATCGCTGCCGGGGAAGTAGACAACCGGCTTGGCCCGGGCGCGGTGCCAGTGTTGCGGGCGGGCCGGCGAGCCTTCCGGGAGCGAATCGTTCTTGGTCCACTGCCAGTAGGCGGTGATCTCGAAGACGGCCAGTCGCGGCATCGGCAACCCGCTGATGCGCGCGCCGGTGCGCGACCGGGTAACCGATTCCAGGCCGCCGCCGACAGCTTCGTCGATCCCAGCCGACTGGATGCCCTCGACCATTGCAATCTGGTCGCGAGTGCGAATCTTCTGGCCGCGGCGGATGTCCGGTAGATTCACGGCTGCCTCACTGCTCAAACATGTCCGCGAAGTCCTTCGCCGGGTACCGGAGAGCGCCGTCGGGGAGCTTGATCCGCACCCAGCCCGCCGGGTCTTCCCGGTATTCGTGGTTCCAGCCGCGCACCTCTCCCCCGTCTTCGATCCGCCGCTGCTTGAGCACGACAGAGACGCTGTAGCATCGCGGGTCGACCGCTGGCCGGAATGACGGCGATACGTCCGCAGCCTCGCACATCAGCGTTTCCGGCTCGCAGCCCATGAACGGCTCCGAGTTGCACTTGCCGAGAAACTCCCGGAGCTTGTCACGCGGCGGATTGGCCACCCAATCCCAATCGACCTGGTAATCGACCAGCGGGATCAAAATGCGGTTCATCGCGTCTTCGGGCGGCACCGGCTTGTCTTCGTCGCCGGGCGAGGCGTCCTCGTATTCCGTTGCCCGGGCGGGCACGGTCAGGAACTGCCCGGAGAATCGCGTCTTGACCGTCAGCTTCGTCGCCACGTCATGCTCCGGTCGGGTAATCGCAGATGGCCATGCCGCGCCCCATAGCGTCGTGGCGTAGCTGACCGTAGCTTTCGCGTACTGGTATTGCGCGGTACTGGCTGCCGGGTTCGTAATTGTGCCGGATGCCGGATCGTTCTCGCCAAGAAACGGCTCTAGCAGAATCGACTGCGGCATGCTGGTCGGGAAGCCGGGGAAGCCGGTCAGAAACATCAATTCAGCGAACGCTGCCGACTCGCTCCACGGTACACGGAAGACGCGCGTCATGCTGTGCCCGTTTTCCGCTGTGAGCGTCATCTTCGGGCTGCCGCAAAGCTCTTCGTAGGCCATCGGTGGACGCTCCTAGTACGCGGGTTGCAGTTCGGAGGCGTTGACCACCGTTACCTTCAGACCCGAGCCGCTCGCCGCGTCGGCAAGCTGCTGAGTAGCCGCGGCCTGCTGTTGTGTCGCGGCGAGCTGCTGCTTCGACTCGTTGGCCTTTGCCGCGGCCTGCTGCATTTGCTCGGCGAACGCAGCGAGTCCGAAGAACTGGAACTTACTCTCGCCGCTGGCGCCGGGTGCTCCGGGCGCTCCAGGTGCCCCTGGCGCCTCGGGGCCCGCAACCGTTTCAGCCTCTGCCTCCGTGCCCTCTCGCCCGGCTCGCTTCTTCGCATCGAACTGGGCGCGGCGCCGGTCAAGTTCCCTGTAGAGCTTGTCAAGCTCCGGCGTGGTCTTGTGGACCTCCGCCTTCACCAGCTCCGGCATCTTCTTGATGGAGTTATGGAAGCCTTCGGTCAGGGGCGTCCAATCGACGTGGAAGCCCTTACCAGAGAAGAAGTCCAGCACGCCCTGCCAGATATTGCGGATGTTCTGGCCAAGGTTGATGAAGACGGTCAACACCCAGTCGATCGACGTGAACATGATGTCCCGCCAGTTCTCGCCGAACCACGACGCGATGTTGCCGATATTCACAAAGAACACGCGAACCCGCTCCCACATGTTGGCAAACACCTGGTAGGTGTACTCGCCAATGATTTGCGAGAAGATGTCCCAGTTCGCAATGGTGAAATGCAGGTTGTCAACCAGATCGGAAAACCAGCCCGTAACGCCGCCCTTGCTCGCGCCAAGCGTGCCCATGAAGCTGCCGAGCGCATCCGAGGTCATGCGCCAGCCATCGACCGATTTGCGGCCAAGCTCGAACATCAGGCCGCCAACGGACTTGACCTCCTCTCCAACCGCTTGCAACATCGCCTTGATCTGCGGCGCGTAGTCCTGGAAGGTTCCGGCGAGCGAACGGATGCTACCTGCAAGGCTCGTGAGGTCGAACGTGTCAACGAGGATTTCGCCAATCTCCTCCATCACATCACCAACCGCGTTCTTCGCCTGCTCCCACTGGCCGGCGAAGGTATTCGCGGCCGCGCGTGCCGAACCGCCAACCTGCCCGGCAATCGCATCAAGAATGATCCGCTGCGCCTTTGCGAGTTGGTTCGTCTCAACGAGCCCCTTGATGACGTCCTCTTGCTGCTTGGAGAACGAGACGCCGACTCGGCGGAGGGACGTAAGCCCTCGAAGCGGGTCCTCCAGGGCCTTGCCCAGTTGCGCCACGCTGGAATTGATGTCCTGCCCGAACACGGTACTGAGGTCCATGGCGGTTTCGAGCGCGTCCTCGAAGATGCCGCCCTTGATGGACTTGAACGTCAGAAGCATAGCCTGCACTTGCAGCGTGGTCTCATCGGCGAATCGCGTAACGCCCTGGAGGTCGCCGGCCATCTTCTTCAACTCTTCGGCAGAAAAGCCCGCCGCCGCGCCGGTAGCGCGAACGACCTGTTCGAGACGCTTCTCGGCCTCTTCCTGCTGGCCGTAGAGCTTCAGCGCGCCGCCCATGCCCGCCCCGGCGCCAATGGCAGCGAGTCCGCTAGACACGAGGCCCATCGGCGAGACAAGGCCCTTGAGCTTAGCAGCGATACCGCCGATGCCGCCGAGAATGCCGCCCATGCCCCTCTGGGAGAACTCGACGTATGCCTTCGCTAGTTGGAATGCCATTGCTCAGAGTGCCTTGCGTGCCTGTCGGTTGCCGTAGTAGCGGGCGTGGTCTTTGCGAGTCATCTTCACCGTTCCGTGGTCCGGGCAAATGGCGCCCATGAAAATCGCCGCCTGGTACAATGTGAGCCGGTCAACCACCTCCGGAGGCCAGCCGTATTGCTCCGCGAAGAACTGATACACCGACGGCCACCCGCGGCCGATCGGCCGGCCATCGCGGGCCGGCGCCGGGTCCGCCGCGGGCCAAATCAGTTTCCCAGGTCTTCCTCGCCGCTGGCCGTGTGGACCTCGGTAGCCAGCTCCTCCAGCCGCTTCTCCGCTTCGGCCTGCTCGACGAGCCGCAATGCATCGGCCGGCTCGGGGAACTCTTCTGCGTGGTGCTTTTGCAGACACGCCCAGAGCTTCCACGCGAGCCCTCGCACGGAGGCCTCGAACTCGCCGATCTCCTCCGCGGTCACGACACGCGCCCGGCTTGCCTCGCGCATGGCGGCCCGCCATATCGTGTCGTGCTGTTCGGCCGGGGCTGTCTTGCACGCCTCAACGGCCAGGGCCATCGGATTCGCGCGGCTCTCGGCGACGTACGCCTCAAGCTCCGCGTACATGCCCTGTTGCACCGGCGCGAGCCGATACGTCTTGCCACCTACCGTGATGCTGCGGGTCAGCTTGCCGGCCGTCCGCGCGTGTCCATCGCTCATACGTTCTCCAGTCTGGGACCAGGGAGGTTTCAGTCGCCGCGGAGCGTTAGCTCCATGCCCCGTTCGCGTGCCAGGTAAACGAGCCGGAAACCGCATCGCCGGTGTCCACGTCCACCTCAATCGAGACGCTCTCGATTACGGCAAGGCCGCTTTGGGTCGCGCTGCCGTCCGGCTTGAGCGTGAGGGTTACCTCGTCGCCGTCCTCCATCTCGGCCGAGCCGCCTTCCGGCACCTTAAACTCCACCGTACCTGTCTTCTCCCGCACGCCGGCCAGCGCCTTCTTGTGGCCGGCACTGAGGTTGCTGCCCCACTTGCCGACGTGGGCCTTGCTCTCGATCGTGAATTTGGTCACTTCGTTGACGGCCCCGCTGCCGAGCAGGACCGTTCCGGCTTTTCCGCTGAATGCCGACATGGCAACTCCTTTCGTGCTGGATCAATGCTTTCGCGTGCGGATTCGCAGCGCGGAAAACTGAATGACAAACCGCCACGCCCGTTGGTCGGGCTCGCTCTCTTGCTCGTGTGACGTGCTCTCATGCCGCAAGTCGAGGATCTGAGTCAGGCTATCGAGGTCGAAATCCCGGTTGCCGAATGCCCGCTCGATGGCGTCGGCAATCTCCTGCCCGACCGTGTAGCTTTCGGCCCACACCGAAATACGGAGGGCCACGTCCGCGTATTCGCTGTCATCGCTGCGGCCACGGCCGCCCATTGAGGGCTGGTCCAGAACGGCGTAGGGCAGCGTCGCGCCGCGAGGTACGCGCCCGGTGAACACGCTCGCAACCGGCAAGAGCGAAGTCAGTTCCGGCTCGTCTCGCCAGAGGTCCAGGAGTGCCGCGTGCAACGTCATCGGCCGACCTCCCCGCTGCCGCCGGTAGCCGCAAGCCGCCCGATCATGGCCTTGTACCGCTGCAATATGGCCGACAGCCAGGGCCGCGGGGCAATGTGCCGCGTGCCCAGCTCCAGGTAGGCCATGTAGAGCCCGTTCTCTTTCACGCCCACGCGAGCCGCCGGCGACTGCTGGTCCCCGTTGAACTCCCAGACAATCTGGCTCTGTCCGTGACCAGTTCGCTTGCGGGGCGGTTCGCCGGCCTTGCTTGGCTGATCGTAGGTCGTGTACTGCGATCCCTTCTTGCCGGCAACGGTTGTTCGCGTACGCTTGCGCCGCGTGCCCGTGTTCGGCCGGTTGACCGCCTCACGCACCCGCGCATGATAGAAGACCGCCGCCATCTTCAGGCCCTTCGCGGTGGCCTTGCGGAGCTGGCGGGAAAGCTCCTTGTCGCGGATTGTCAGTGTCATGCTCATTCGGGCACCTCCACGGCGTCCGCGGCGACTGCCAGCAAAACCGGGAGCACGTCGATACGCTCCGATTGCTCGTAGCCAGTGACCAGGTAATGGCGCCCTGCCGAGTCGATGGCGCGGAGGTGGACGCCGCCGGCGAGCCAATCCGAATCGAGCGGCTCCTCGACGGTAATCCGCACGTCGCGGGCAACCTGGTCGGCGCCCTGCTCCACTTCCGCGGCTGCCGTAACCGGCTGTACGCGGGCACGCAGCCCGGACGCCAGGGCGGTCCAAGTCGCGCGGGCCTCGCCGCTGGCGTCTCGTGCGTAGGTCGCGCCGAGCAGGGTGATCGCGTTGTTTAGCCCCGCCTCGACGGCCAGGTTCCGGCAGACGGCCTCCCATTTGTGCGACATGACCTGGAGGCGGATTGCCAGGATCGTCCAGACAGCAAGCGAACCGTCCAGAATCGTCGAGCCAAGGGGCGGATGCACGAGCGGCGTTGCGGGGTCGCTCGCCCACTGCCAAACCGTATCGGTCTGCCGCAGCTGTCCGTTACTAGCCTCCGCCTCCGCGGCGGAGAGCTGGCCGCGGTGTGCCAGGGGGATCGACACGGCCGGCTGCCCGGTCGCGCGCAGCGTGATCGGCTCAAGGCCGTCGACGACCATCTCGAAATCTGCGCTCGGGTCGAACATTAGGTAAATCCCTGGCTGTGAATCTCGAACGGCTCTTCACTGCCGAGCTGCTCATCACACCATGCAACGGTAGCCCTAAGGTCGGCAACGTACTGCGTCCATGACACGCTCTGGCCGTTGACGCTATAGCTCGGCTTATGCGAGGCGCTCACTTCCGCGATGCGGGCAAGCGTCTGGCTGCGAATTGTGCGAATCTGTTCAGCGTCGGTCGGCATGGCTGCTGTTCACGGTCGGCCGGGAAGACCTACCAAACGCGGCGCGGGCGTCCCAGCGCACCCGCGCCGCGGGTCGGGCAAAGTCCCGCCTTACGACTGCGGGGCCGCGGCGGTGCAATGCCGCTGCCAGGCACGGGGCTCCATAACGGCGGCCGCGCCACGCTCGGACGCCTTGAACCGGACCACGATGTCCTGGATGAACTCGGCCTCGCTGTTCTGCGGGGCCTGCACGACGGTAATGGGCCAGTTCTCCATGTAGGCGAAGGCGCGGGCCGGGTCGCCGTAGAACCAGTAGCCCTTAGCCGTGTCGGCGTCGAGCGACAGCGCAGAAATCAGCCGCCGGTACAGCAGGCGGCTTACCTCCATCGACAGGCCCATCCCGGCAAGCGGGTTGCCGCTTACCGTGGTCTGCGCCGCACTGGCGGTTGCGACCCGGATTTCCGTAGCCGACAGCAGCCGGCGTGCGGTCATGGCCTTCGCCGGCGGAACGAGGATCGTCCGGCCGCCGATCAGGACCGGCTCGCCCGTGTTCGGGTCGAGCATGTTGGCGAAGAGTTGCTCCGCGGCGTCGATCGACTCCCAGTCCTCCAGCTCGTTGCTGTACAGGACGTTGATCCAGGGGGTGACGGCCTGGAACGTGTCTCGGGCAGTCAACACGGAATCGCCGGCCCGCTTCTCCTGGTAGTTGTTGACAGCGCCGATCATCACGTCGAGCAGCCGCTTCTCCTTGTTCAGACCGAGCACTTCGCCGGCACTTGCCGCGCGGTCCAAGACCAACCCGGTACGGTCAAAGAAGATGGCCTCCTTCGTGACCGGGATGATCAACCCGCGCTTCGTGGTGGCCGGAGTCTCGATGTACTCCTCGCCGAAACCGAAGGTCGGGAAGTCTTGCGCTTCCTTCACCGCAAGGGCATCGTTGCCCGGATCGGACGGCATGGCGATGCCGGGGATTTTCTCGCCGTTGAACCGGGTCGGACGCGCGGGCACCAGGCGGCTCGCAACGTACTCCTCGGACTGGTACGCGGCAAGCACGGCGCTCACAACCAGTTGGCCGGTGATGTTCGCAAACGCCGTCGAGTCCACCGCACTGGTCGATTCGACCATTCGCGAGGGATCATACAGATCGTTTACGCCACGCCAGCCGATCGGCTCGCCACCGACGCAAATCAGCTCTTCGGCGAGGTCGCGAATCGAGAACTCCGAAGGCAGTACGCCGCCCGGCTGTCCGGCCCGGCCCGCTGCCAGCGATTCTCGCAACTCCTCCCGGCATCGCGCCGGGTCCAGCCGCATCAGGCGGCCGAGATTTCTTGCACGGATCATTTGGTATTCCTCTTGAAATGGGTTTCGTGACAGGGAGGCTGCTTCGGACCAGGCCGCGCTTAGCCGGAGACGCCGGCCGCCAGGCCCTCCATGACGGTCGAGCGGATACGGACCATGACCGCCGTAGCAGCCGGCGCCACGGGCTGGCAGCAGCGGCCGATTGCGGCGTACTCGCCGGCAACTTCGACAACCTTCTGGTCCTCGAGCGCCGTGCCGGAGCTGGCCTCAACGGCGCCGATCAAGTCGCCGAGGTCGAACGTGGCCGCGGCACAGGCGAACTCGAAATCGCCTGCGGTGGCAATCCGGATCGGGTCGGTGTCGCCGTTGCGGCTCTGCTGTTCAGCAACGCCCAGAAAAACGTCGTGGAACGCCATCTGGTTGCCCAGTAGGTTGCCCTCGTCGGCCTGGGCACTGGCCGGCTTCGGTTGCTTCGTTCCGGCGTCCAGATACACCAGGTCACCGATCTCGATCACGGTGGCCGATGCCGGCGCGACGAACACCGGCTTGGTATCGCCCCGCCGGTAACGCATCGTGTTGCTCATGATTCCCTCGCAAAAAAACAGGTTTCAGTTTCTGGTGTCGGCGTCTTCCAATTCGCCGGATTGATCTAGCCGCGGAGCGCGCTGACGAAGGCCGTCTTCTCGGGGAACGCGCCGCCGGTATGCGGGCTCTGCGAGATGGGCTTGCCGTGGCCGGTGAAGCCCAACAGTGCTTTGCGGTCCTCGATCAACTTGGCCCGCTTGTCCTCCGGGGCCGTCTTCAGCGACTCCATGAAGACCTCGGAGCAGACCGTCTTGTTGCCCGTGTCGATGCCGGCGGCCGTCAGTGCCTCGGTAATCGCGGCGTCCAGCTTCCGGGCGTTCTCGGCCGCGGTAAGCGTGTCGAGCTGCTCTTGCAGCGGCTGCGTGATGGCCTCGATCAGGTCGGGGCGTTCCTTGGCCAGATCGGCGGCCGTGAGTTTCTGGAAGTCCATTGCTTCCTCCGTTTCGGTTTCGGTGGTTGTCCCATCGCCGTCTTTTGGCGCGGCGAGTGCCGTCAGTTCAGTTTCCCAGTCGGCCAGTACGGCCAGCACGCGGGCCTTCTTCGCGGCCAGCGTCGGGTAGGCGCCCTCGTCATCCCAGATAGCGGCATGCACGAGGTCCATTGCGGTCGAATTGATCCGGCGAATTGCCGCGGTCTGTGCGTCGGCCTCGATCTTGTCGCCAATCTCGCCCTCGAACAGTCCGGCCGTTGTCGCCGGGTCGGCTACCAGGTCCACGGAGCGGACGGAGAGAATCTCCTCGACCATCGCCTTGCCGTTGCGGCGGGTAAGCCGCCCCTCTGCGTCGTGCGACAAGCCGACGTTTCCCGGCGCGTTTTCCGCGTCCCATGCAAGCTGCTCTGCGAGTGCGTGCTTCGGGTTAAATCGCAAGTCTGCGAAGATGCCGTCAGGCTGCACGCGGGCATTCTCCAGCCGGCCGATCCGGTCCCCGTAGCTGCGAGACTGGCCGCGCCCGACGTGGTTAACGTTCACGCGCACACCCTCGTATAGCCCGACGCCCTTGCGGAGCGATTCGGGCGTGTACTCACGGCCGTTTCGGCTGGCCGGCCCGAGTACCTTGACGCCGCGGATCACGCCAGCCTCACGGTCCACGGTCAAACTGAGCCCCTCGCAGGTGAGTGTTTCGCGGAGGGTTTCCGTCGCCGGCTTGTGGCTCTTGGTCATGGTCGGTTCCTTCCGTAAACGAAAAAGGGCCCGGCAGGCGGCCCGGCCATTTCTGACCAAGCTGCCCACCGGGCCCGGTTGTTCCGATACCCGATTGTGCTATTTGTCCGTGCCGTCGATCCGGCGCCGGACGGTGGTAATTCGCCCGTTCTCGAAGCCGACCTCGATCGACACCAGCCCGTAGAGATTGGCGTTCTCGGCCTCCTCTACGAGCGTTTGCAGCCGCCGGTGTGCGGTACGGCAGAGCTGGCGGTTGACCTCGCTCCGGCCGTGCGTCGGCAACTGAATGATGTCAGGATTCCCAGATTCCGGAATCCGCGTCAACCCCGATTTCTCAAGAGGTGGCATTTGCGGTCGTTGTTTGCTCATGGCGTCCTTTCCTAATAGGTCCGATCCCGCTTTCGGTCTTCGGCCCGTAGCTTGCGGTCAATTCGTCTGGCTTCCTTTTCCGCGGCCTCGATTTTCGCACGGATGGCCGCGGCCTCGCGGTCGGATTCGGCCCGCTCCCTGCGAGCAGCGGCCAGCGCCGCCCTCTTTTCGGCGACACGTTTGAGCGTTGCATCCAGATCGGCCTGCAAGGCTTCGTTCCGGGCCCGCATGTCGGCAAGGTGCTTGCGGAGCATTTCGGTCTTGGCCTCTTCCTTACCGGCCTGGGCCGCAGCCGGCTCGGGTAGACGCGGCTGCGTTTTTGCCGCAAGCTTCTTCGCCGCTCCCTTGCCAGCCGCCTCCCGGTAGAGCTGCTCGCGCCGGTCCAGTACGGCGGCAACTTCCGTTTTCCGCTTGGCCCGGGCGTCCTCTTTCTCGCCGCGAATCGCAGCCACCGAAAGAAGCCGGCCCTCGGAGTCGAGAAAATCCGGCCACTCCGGCCGCTGGCCCGTACCGGACAGCCTCCGCTCCATGGCGCGATACCGCCGCACACCGACAGCCAGGGCCCGGTCTTTCTCCGTCGCCTGGCTGAACCACTGCGTATAGGCAGCCGGGTCGGGAATCACGTCGTTCTGGTCGTTCGCGAACTCGGCCCGAAGCGCGGGGTCCTTAAGGAACTCCTCCGGCGGCGCCAGGAGCGGGCTCAGGTAGCACCTGCAATTCGGTTCGTCTGGCAACTCAGGCAGCGGCTCGCCGTCGTCCGCAACGAAACCGCCATCCGCTCGCCTGCGGTACACCTTGCCGTGCCGGGCCGCATGGTGCGGGCGGGTCCACTGGTCCAGGGAGGCAATCACCTGCATTCCGGAAGTCATGTCGCCCAACTCGGCGTAGGTATCCACCTGCGCCCGCTCGGCAACGCGGCGGGATTCTGTCCGTGCGATCCGCTGTGCCTTCCACGCTACGCCTTCGGCAATCGGCTGCAATCGCTTGCGGAGCCCGGTAACGTCTTCGCCCAGCGACACGCCCTCGACAAGCTGAGAGAGCATTTGCCCGCGTGCCTGGCTGTCCCAGTGCCGGAGCCGTTCGTCCCACGCGATGCCATTGGCTCCGCCGGCAAGGTACGCCTCGACCTCCGCGTCAGAGAGCGGATGAAAGGCAAGCTCCCGGATCAGGGCCATCGCTTCATCGCGCGAGATTCGCCGCCGTGCGATCGGCTCGAAGTCGTACTCGGCCGAGACGCCGCCCGTACCCGGGTCGCGTTCGGGGAGCACGGCCTCCGGCAGCGCCGCGGCGGCAAGCTCGGGGGCAACGGCGCGGAACCACCGGAGCGGTAGCGTACCCACGAGCACGTCGATAGCCGCCTTGCGGCTGGCCTTGACGGAAGCCGCCAGGTCGCGTCGAACGGTCTCACGGGCCGCAGTAGCAGCAGCCTCGGTCACGTCTCGGGCCTCGCGCAGAACCGCTTCCGTGACGCCATCGCCACCCGCCAGTGCGAGCAGGTCGCGCAGAAGCTGCGAGTAGACACGGCCCACGGCTACCGCAGCGCGTTCGCTCCGCCCCAGCATGGCAATCTTCTGCCGGGCAAGGCGAGAGGCAAGGCGTTGTTCAATGGCGTTGGGCATTTACCGGTTCCGTTCCACCTTGTCTTTCGCTACCTGCAAACCATACGCCAGTATGGCCTTGCGGAGCATGGCTTTCAGGTTGTTGAACAGCGGGGCCGGTAGATCATCGACGTGCTTTCCGTGCTCTCTCAGGAACGCCGAACCGGCCTTGGTCAGGGCCTCGCCGTTGCGGTGCGCGTCGGCGCTCCACTCTTCCAGCGTCATGGGTGGCCAGACGTGTCGGCTCATTAGGCTTGTCTCACCTCCAACTCAGGAAACGCCGTCGCCATGCGTTCGGCGCAATCAAATATCCAAACCTGCCGACTCGGCAAGCTCCAAACCGAGAACCGACTTGTACGATTCCTTCCACCGTACCTTGGGCTCGTCCTTCAGTTGTTTGTACACCAAGCGAACCGCGTCATCCGTCTGGCCGGCTTCGATGCGCTCGATCTCCTTCAGGTCGGTACCCAGTGTCGAGCGAGCCCGAATCTGGTTGAGTTTGCCGATCCAGACCGTATCCGTAACGCAAGGATCAATCACGGCGAACAACTTAGCGACACGCGCGGCATCCAGTAGCGGCTCGGCGGAAACCGAGGTTGCAAACCCCGCCCGATGCGCGCGTTTCAGGCAATCAAGCCGCTCCACAAACGACGGAGCCCCAGGCTCCCAGTACGACAGTACGCGATCATCGACGGCCCCAATGCTGAAACGAAACATGATCGAATCTCGATACGGGCCGAACTCCCGGCAGATAGCTTCAATGCACTCACGATGCGGCTTGCTAACCAGCAGAACATCGTTACCGGAAAAGACCAGATTACGAATGACGGCCAAGCATGGATCAAGAACCTCCGGCGTGATATCGTGCGTGGTCGGGAACATGACGCGACCGTCGATCTTGTGCCGACGCTTCCGCACTTCCGCCTCACGTACCCGCATGGTTTCCCATTCGCCGTGCGATTGAATGCGACCGAACCGCATGGCGTTGGCGCGAGCGTAGCAATACCGGCAGTTGTGCGAACAGCCCGAGACGCAGTTCACCGAAGCGACGGACCACTCTTTCGTGCCACTGATTCGCGTGCTAGAATTGACGCTAGACATTCCGGACCTCCTTCACAGGTTCTGAGTGTTTAGGCCGGCTCGAAGTGTCAGCTTCGCAGCCGGCCGCTTTTGTTCGAGGCTCAAGACGGACGCCGATATAGCGGGCGTTGCCGGATGAAGCCGCCTCTAGTGCTTCAGTGACGATTATACCATACCAATCGGACTGTGCCAACAGGTAAGGCACCGCAAATCTGTTGAGTTTTGCGGAAATAGCAGGCGGAATACGTAAATCCTTTAGTTCTAATGCCTCTTTTGCCTCTTTTATCAGCTGGCAGCCGCCAATTTGCACCTGCCCGATCGTCAGAAACACCGTTGTAGGCCGAGCGATATTCGGCAGCATTGCCGCCCAGTGTTTCCACGGGCTGCCGTAGGTGTCGATATCTACCACGTTTTGCGGCCAGCCTGGTTGCGCGAGCACGCGAACGGAATCCAACTTGAGCCGGCCTTTCTTCGGCTTAACGTCCACGCCCCAGTAACTCGCAACCGCGAACTCCTTTCGTAACTCCTGCCACAGCAGCCCACCCCCCTGGCAGCAATCCAGCACGTGGGGCGAATCGTCCGCGTGGTACTCGCGGAGGAAGTGGCGACGCAGCGCCAGCTTCGCGGCAGGGTTGTGATTGTCTGTCTTGGTTGTCTTAGCCATCGTTCGCGGTGCTCTCAACAATCGTGCCTTCGATCTCGGCCAGCCTCTCGACCGCATCGGCAATCTCGGCGAACCGAACCACCGGAATGCCGACCAGCACCCATGCCATTTTAGGCGGTGGTTTGGTCGGCAGCGGCGAAAGGATGGTATCGGCGTCTTGGGCGACTTCCGAGGCAAGGCCAAGCATTTCCCGCAGTGCCTCGCTGTCCGTCTCAATCATCGCGTACAGGTCGGCAAACTTCTCGTCATCCATTTCCGCCATATCGCCCAGCGGGTCGCACGTCGCCC
>Ga0265293_10008500_pt1 | contig 15180 bp, 11 predicted proteins | sample Munlanlewell138R_FD_192505 | JGI IMG/M metagenome (GOLD analysis project Ga0265293, IMG submission 192505) | Leachate microbial communities from a municipal landfill in Southern Ontario, Canada - Leachate well 138R | ecosystem: Engineered > Solid waste > Landfill > Unclassified | place: Canada...
TGCCATAGAAATTGGTGACATATCATACCCCCGAAAAATATTATTTTTGCATCGCAACATAAATATATTTATATTTTTTTAAAAAGTCAATAATGTTTTTGAACCGATATACCGCATCGCAAAAAAATACGTTTCATTCGCGTTTCTCATTTGTATTTATTTCTTTTTTAAAATCTGGTATAATATCCAAAATAAATAATCAAGGGAGTATTATATGGAATTTGAAAAAGATGTCAACGTGAATGGATTTGTATTTAAGAAAAAAGAATTTGTTAATGAAATCAACTCTGAAGCCCTTATTTTTGAACATGAAAAAACTGGAGCTAAACTTCTGAAATTGCAGAATGATGATGATAATAAAGTTTTCTCAATTTCTTTCAGAACTCCGCCTTATGATAACACAGGATTACCTCATATACTGGAACATTCAGTTTTATGCGGTTCAAGAAAATTTAACACAAAAGAACCATTTGTAGAACTTATTAAAGGTTCACTCAATACTTTTCTTAATGCTATGACTTTTCCTGATAAAACAATGTATCCTGTTGCAAGTAAAAATGAAAAAGATTTTTTTAATCTTATGGATGTTTACCTTGATGCTGTTTTATATCCTAATATTCATAGAAACCCAATGATTCTAATGCAGGAAGGCTGGCATTATGAGATAGAAGATAAAAATGCTCCACTTTCAATTAAAGGAGTGGTTTTTAATGAAATGAAAGGTGCTTTTTCAGCTCCTGAAAGAGTGCTTTTTACAAATATGGATAAAGTTCTATATCCTGATACAGCTTATGGATTTGAATCCGGTGGTATTCCTGAAAATATACCTGAATTAACTCAGGAAAAATTTGCTGATTTCCATAAAAAATACTATCATCCTTCAAATTCATATATTTTTATTTACGGAAATGGAAATACTGAAAAAGAGCTTGAATTTATCAATAAAAATTATCTGAATGATTTTGAAAAAATTTCTGTTGATTCAAAACTGACTATTCAGAAAGATTTTTCTGAAAGAAAATATGTAAAAAACAGTTATCCTGTTTCTGAAGATGAATCTCTTGAAGGTAAAACATTTTTAGGATTGGGATTTTCTGCGGGCAATTCAACAGACAGTGAGTTTTATCACGCAATGCAGGTAATAAGATATATGCTTTTTGATAATCCTGCGGCACCTCTTAAAAACAGACTTCTTCGTGAAAATCTCGGGAAAGATGTATTTGGAATTGTTAATGAAATTATGAAACCTATGATTGGAATTGTGGTAAAAAATTCTGACGAAAATAAAGCGGAAAATTTTGAAAATATTGTTATGGAAACACTTAAAGAACTTACTGAAAAGGGAATTGACAGAGAACTTATTGAAGCTGCTGTTAATAATACTGAATTTGCATACAGAGAAGCTCAGTTTGGATATCCTAAAGGGTTGAGCTATAACATGCTTATTATGGATTCATGGCTTTATGATGGAGAACCTCTATCCCATCTTAAATTTACAGCAATTTTTGAAAAATTCAGAAAAGAAGCTTCAAAAGGATATTTTGAAAACTTTATTAAAAAATACATGATTAATAATAATCACAGAGCACTTGTTGTTCTTACGCCAGACCCTGAAATGCTAAAAAGAGAAGAAGAAAAAAACAAGACTCAGCTTGAAAATATTAAAAAAAACATGACTGAAAAAGAGCTTGATGAAATAATTGAGCTTAACAGTCAACTTAAGAAAAGACAGTCAACACCTGATACCGAAGAAGCACTTAGAAGTCTTCCAATGTTATCAATAAGTGATATTGAAAAAGAACCTCAGAAATTTAATATTACAAAATTTAAAGAAAAAGAAATTTTTCATACAGAAGAAAACACTAACAGCATTTCTTATATTAATATGCTTGTTAACCTTGAAGTTTTAAATTCTGATGAGTTAAATTATGTAAAAATTCTGAGTGGATTACTTTCAAAAATCTCAACAAAAAGCTATAACTATCAGGAATTATCAAAAAAAATAGATATTAATACAGGCGGAGTTGAATTTATGCCTGAAATAATAATAAATTATGATAACGATGAAGATTATACCCCTTATCTTTCTATTAAAGGAAAGTCACTTAGAGAAAAAACACCTGAATTGACATCTTTATTTACAGAAATAATGAATAATACTATTTTTGATGACAAAAACAGAATTAAAGAAGTTCTTAATGAAATTAAATCAAGATTTGAAATGCAGATGATGCGTTCAGGACATGTTTTTGCCCGAAGAAGAATGTTTTCATACATTTCTCAAAGTGGATATGCTGAAGAAATGATTTCTGGTATCCATGCTTATGAATTTATTAAAAATACAGTTAAAAACTTTGATTCCATTTACGGTGAATTAGTTAATAAACTCAACACAGTTTATAGAAAAATTTTTAACAGAAACAATATTATCGTTCATTACACAGGCTCGAAAAAAGATTTTGAAGTATGCGTTAATGATTTGATTAATGTTGCAGAGAATTTAAACAATGATTCAGTTTCAAGAAATAAATTCAATTTCAATCTTGAAATTAAAAATGAAGGTCTGGCTGCTCCAGCTCAAATTCAGTATGTAGCCGCTGGTGGTAATTTTAAAAAAGCCGGTTTTGATTATACTGGAAGCATGAAAGTGCTTAAAACAATAGTTGGTTTTGATTATCTATGGAACAAAGTTAGAGTTCAGGGTGGAGCTTATGGTGCTTTTGTCGATTTTTCAAATTCAGGTAAACTTTTCATGGGTTCATATCGTGATCCAAATTTGACCCAGACACTTGAAGTATTTAAAAATACACCTGAATATCTTGAAAAATTTGAGGCAGATGATTATTCGATAAATAAATATATAATAGGAACTATAGGTGAACTTGATCCACATAATCCGCCACAGAGAAAAGGTGAACTTGCTTTAAGATATATGCTGAGTGGCAATACTTTTGATAAAATGAAAAAGCTTCGTCAGGAAGTTCTTTCAACAAAAGTTGAGGATTTGAAAAAATTTGCCGGAATGTTTGAAGAAGTAATGAAAAATAATATTCATGTTGTATTTGGAAATGAGGATAAAATTAAAGAAAACAGGGAAATATTTGGTGAAATAACTAAAGTATTTGATTGATGACATTAAAAAAAGTAAATAATACAAACTTAATAATAATTTTTACATTGCTGCTAATCTGTGTTATTGGCGTGTTTATATATTCTGTTCAAAGTCTGCGCTTTCAGAACAAAGTAGAATTTGTAACTGAAAGTGCAAACTTTTTTATTAACTCAATAGAAACAAATATGTTTTCAAAATTGAGAGGGATTTCTGAAAGTGTTGCTGGAAATCAGGACATTGTAAACACTCTTTCAGGAGAATTTCCTGAAGATAATCCACAAGTACTTCTCATATTAAGATCTCTTAAAGCATTTTCAGATTCAAGTATAGTATATCTGATGAATAAAGACGGACTTGTGGTAGCTTCAACAGACATTGATGGAATGTCAACCAATCTGACAGGTGGGAATTTTTCTTTTCGACCATATTTTAAAGAAGCAATGAAAGGAAATCATTTTCTTTATCCGGCACTTGGAACATTTACAAATGATAAAGGTATTTATTACAGTTTCCCTGTTTATTCAACAGATTCAAAAAAACCCCAGGGTGTTATTGTATTAAAAGTTAAATTAAACTATTTAAATACACTTCTATCATCAAGAAAAATGTGTTCATTTATTACAACAGAAAAAAATCTGATTTTTGTATCTAATAATTCTGATTGGCTTAATGAATTTACTCATTTGCCAGATGATGAAACAGTAAAACAGATAAGAGAAGAAAGACAGTTTGAACCTATAATAAGAGAGAATGTTCTTTTTAAATTTGGAAAGAATTATGTGAAAGTTGGAAATGAAAAATATTTTTACATAAAAAAAACAATACCAGATTTATACTGGAATATTTATTTGTTTGAAAAAGAAAATACAGTATATCCGCTTAATTCTCATCAGATTGCTACACTTTCTGTCATAGGTCTGCTGTTTGCTCTGCAACTTATAATAATTGCTCTCATGACAAAAAATATCAGAAAAAGAAAATATGCTGAATCAGAGCTTGAAAACCGTGTGTGTATGAGAACAAAAGAGCTCACTGATACTTTAAATGAAATAAATTTAATTAAAGCAAAACTTGAAGCTTCGCTTGAAAAGCTTAGAAGTGATGAAGAAGCAGGTAGAAAAATTCAGATGAGATTACTTCCTGAATCCTATAAACTTATTAAAAATTTTCAGTTTTTTCATATATTTATGCCATCAATGTATCTTTCTGGGGATTTTATTGATTATTTTGAAATTGATGAAAGATATATTGGATTTTATCTTGCAGACGTTTCAGGACATGGTGTTTCATCAGCATTTGTAACTGTCCGTATTAAAAGCTATATAACCAATATGGTGATGAATTATCAGGAAGAAAAAGGAAGTCTTATTTTAAATCCAGCAGCATTGATTGAAAAAATGAATACAGATTTACTTTTTGAAAAACTTGAAAAACATGCAACGATTATTTATGGAATAATTGATATAAAAGAAAATAAAATGATATTTTCAAATGCAGGGCAGTTTCCATACCCAGTTTTGAGAAGTGAAGGAAAGAGCAAATTCCTTGAAACAAAAGGTCTTCCAATTGGTCTTATTGAATATGCAAAATATAAAAATAATGAAATTAATATCCCGGATGATTTCTTTCTTGTAATTACATCTGACGGAATACTTGAACTGTTTCCGCAGAAAGAACTTTCATCAAAAGAAGATTTTTTAAAACAATTGGTTACTGAAACAGGATTTGGAATTAATACATTAATAGAAAAAAGTGGAATAGATAGTTTTGAGACTCTTCCTGATGACATTACCATTTTGCTTATAAGAAGGAGAAAAAATGAATAAAATTCTTGTAGCTCAGACAGATGAGCTTGTAATAATTAAAATGATAGGAAATATTAAATATACAGAATTTAAAGGATTTGAATTCTTTATTTCAGAACTTCTCGAAGATGAAAATCTTAAAGATGGTCTTATAGATTTGACAGAAAATGAATCTATTGACAGCACTAACCTTGGAATAATTGCAAGACTTGCTGTTACAATACTTCAGAAAACCGAAAAAAAAATTACAGTGTTATGTCCAAATATAAATATTAGAAAAATTCTTGAAAGCATTGGATTCGAAGCTATTATGAATATTACAGATTCAACAAATCGGGATAATTTTAAATTTGATGAACTCAAAGACATTAATCCAGATAGAAAAAAAGAACTTGAAATTGTTCTTGATGCACATAAAACATTATCCGAACTTAATCAGGTAAATGAAAAAAATTTCAAAAAAGTAGTAGAATATCTACAGACAGAATACGAAACAGAAAAACATAAACATTAAAAATCTTAATTGACTCACAAAAAGTGGTGGACCATACAGGACTTGAACCTGTAACCCACTGATTAAGAGTCAGTTGCTCTACCAATTGAGCCAATGGTCCTTTTTCAAAATTACAGAATAATTATAAAATCAGGTACGTGGTATGTCAAATTTTTTTGATTTATACAGGCTTTCTATTATATATTTTTATTATAACGAATATTAGGAGTAATATGAAAATAGGTTTTCACAATGAAATTGAGAATAAAACAGTAGATATTGAAGGTGCTGTCGGGGTAAAAATCCGATGGCTGATTGGTCACAGTGATAAAAATGCACCTTTTCACATGAGATATTTTGAAGTCGAACCTCTTGGTAACACTCCTTTGCACACACATAATGGTGAACATGAAGTTTATATTCTTGAAGGAAATGGTGTTTTAAACAATGGTGAAAAAACATTTCCTTTAAAATCAGGCAGTTTTGTTTTAGTTGAAAAGGGTGAGAAACATCAGTTTAAAAATTTATCAGATAAGGAATATTTAAAATTTTTGTGTATTATTCCTGTTGAGAGTTCCAGATGAAAACATTTACCGGCGAAGGTGTTGCTTATGGAATTATTAGAGGAAAGATTATACTCTTTCTTTCAGATTCTTTTATCAACGTTGAGCCAAGAATTATTTTAGAGGAAGACATATCTTCTGAAATAAAAAGATTCGAATCATCAATAGTTCGGTCAAAAAAACAGCTTCAAACTATCAAAAGCAAAGTAAAAAAATCTCTCGGTGTATCAGAAGCTGGAATTTTTCATTCTCAGCTGTTAATTCTTGAGGATAAATATTTATATGACAAAATAGTAAAATATATCAAAGATAAAAAACTTAATGCTGAATATGCTGTTATAAAAGGAATAAAAGAATTTGAAGATGAACTCGCAAGAACAGGAAATCAGTATTTAAAGGAAAGAGTAATCGATCTTGAGGATGTAAAACAAAGGTTTTTGAGAAATTTCGGAACTTCAATTTATGAGCAGGAACTTTCAACAATGGCTCGTGATGCTATTGCTGTTGCAGAAACCATTACCCCTTCAGATTCAGTTGAACTGATTAATATGGGGGTAAAAGGTCTTGTTCTTGAAAAAGGTGGTGTAACAACTCACTCGGCAATACTTGCCTGTGCAATGGGAATACCAACAATTGTTGGTGTCAATGGACTGCTTTCTTCTCTTGTTCAAGAAAAAAGTGTTAATGAAAACTGGAATGAAGCCATTTTAGATGCTTATAATGCGAAAGTCATTATTTCACCTGATGAAAAAACAATAAAAAAATATAATAATATTATTAAGAAAAAACAGGAACTTAGAAAAAATCAGTGTCAGGATAGTGCAGTTCCTGCAATAACTGAAGATGGATTTTCTGTTAATGTTTATGCCAATCTTGGTGTCAGATTTAATATTGAAAGTGTTCCGTGTGAAGGTGGAATGGGTGTTGGTCTTTTCAGAACTGAGTTTCAATACATGCTCAGACATGATTTTCCTTCAGAAGATGCACTTTTTCAAGATTATTCTGATATTTTTAAAGCACTGGATGGAAAGCCTGTAAGTATAAGACTTCTTGATGTTGGTGGAGATAAGTTTCTTCCGTATTATAATCACGAAAGTGAGAAAAACCCTGAACTGGGACTGCGTTCTTTAAGATTTCTTTTTGCAAATGAAAACATTCTCAGAACTCAGCTTAGAGCAATACTCAGAGCTGCAAAATTCGGCTCTCCAAAAATTTTACTTCCTATGGTTACATCAATTGAAGATGTAGTAAAAATTAGAAATATTATAAAAGAAGAAAAAACCAATCTTGATCGCGAACTTGTTGAATACCGTAAAGAATATGTTCCTGTTGGTATGATGATAGAAGTTCCTTCTGCAATATTTATTCTGGATAAAATCAAAGAATATGTTGATTTTTTCAGTATTGGAAGTAATGACCTTATTCAATATACTCTTGGTGTGGATCGTGAAAATTATTCAATGAAGAATTTTTTTAATCCTTCACACCCTGCTGTTGTAAGAGTGCTTAAAAATTGTGTGGATATAATTAAGCCTACTGGAAAAGAACTTTCAATATGTGGTGAGATGGCAAGTGAATTCAAATATATTCCAATGCTTGTAGGAATGGGTTTTTCATCTTTGTCAATGAACCTTTCAAATATTAAAGATGCAAAAGATTATATTAGAGCCTTGAACAATGAAGAATGTAGAAAACTTGCAGATACAATATTATCATTACATACTATTGTTGAAGTTGAAAGAGCTTTGGAGATTTTTCTGGCTGAACATATTATCAAAAATGAAGACTGATTTTTTATTAGTATTCAAAATCTGGAGGATTTATGGATGAAAGAGTAAAAAAACTTGCTGATATTCTTGTGAATTATTCATGTAATATTAAAGCTGGCGAAAAAATTCTTATTGCAGGTGATACTGAGGCAAAACCGCTAATGATTGAATGTTATCGTGAAGCATTAAAAAGAAAAGCTCATCCTTTAATCCGTGTGGATTTTCTTGAAACAAAAAAAATACTTTTTGATGAAGGTGATGACAATCAGATTGAATACAAGGATAATATTAGAAAATATACATTTGAAAATATTGATGCTCTTATAAACATATACGCACCGTCTAACCTTAAAATGCTCACATCAGTTAATCCTGATAAACAGGTTAAATTTTCAAAAGCTAATAAAGAATGTGTAGATATAATAATGAAGAAAAAATGGGTTGGAGTAAACTATCCAACAAATGCACTTGCTCAGGAAGCTGGAATGAGTCTTGAAGAATATGAAAACTTTGTATATGGCGCTACAAATATTGACTGGGAAAAAACAAAATCAAGTATGGCTGAAATAAAAAAGATTTTTGATTCTGGTTCAAAAATAAGAATTCTTGGTAAAGATACAGATTTAACTTTCAGTATTGAAGGCAGGGAAGGGACAATGTGCTGTGGTGAGAATAATATGCCCGATGGTGAATTGTTCTATGCACCGGTTGAAAATTCTGCAAATGGAGAAATTTATTATGAATTCCCGGCAATTACCAATGGTAGAGAAGTTGAAGGCGTAAGATTAAAATTTAAAGATGGTAAAGTAGTTGAAGCTAAAGCTAAAAAAAATGAAGAATTCCTTATAGCAATGCTTGATACAGATGAAGGTTCACGTTTTATTGGCGAGTTTGGTATTGGATTGAATTATGGAATAGACAGATTTACAAAAGATATTCTTTTTGATGAAAAAATAGGTGGAACAATTCATCTTGCTGTTGGTCAGGCGTATGAAGAATCCGGCGGAACAAATGAATCCGCGGTTCACTGGGATATGGTTAAAGATTTGAGAAGTCATGGTCAGATTTTTATTGATGATAAACTTGTCCAGCAGAATGGAAAATTTCTGGTGTAGTTAAAAATAAAGTGAATGCTGAGTTTTTTGCATTAGAAGTTAATAGTTTCTGGGATAATATTGATTTGGAATTGAAAAAAAACTGCGATGGTGTTTTAATTGACTGGGATTTAATTCCTCGAAAACACAATAATATTATTCTTGGTCAGTATATAATAAAACCACCTTTTAAACCTAAAATAGTATTGTATTTTAAATCATTTTTGAAGGTTTATGGAAATGATGACAATTTTCTGATAGAGAAAATTTCTGAGGTTATAAGACACGAACTTGTTCATCATGTAGAATATCTGAATGGAACTAACACAATGGCAAAAAATGAAGTCAGCACTCATTCACATAATAATTTAAAATCCGTATTGATTTTAATTTCAGTTTGTATAATACTTGTAACAGTTTTATATTATATTTTTACTTAGAGGTATCAATTAAATGAATTACAGTTATCCTTTGTTTCGCCCGCCATCTGAAGCAGCAAGCTTCATTGTTCAACTTTCTTATGGATGTTCTTCAAATACCTGCCAGTTCTGCGGAATGTATAAATCAGTAAAATATTCAAAAAGAAATGTTGAGGATGTTATTGCTGAGATTAAAAATATACCTGATTATTACAGAAATGATATTAAGAGGATTTTCATTGCTGATGGTGATCCAATACACTCTGGATTTGAGGTATTAAAAACACTTGTTGTTTTTCTAAACCGGTTTTTTCCAAATCTTCAGAGAATTTCAGCTTATGCTCTTCCACAATCAGTTTTAAAGCTTACAGAGCCTGAACTTGAAATTTTAAATAAATTAAAGCTTAAACTTTTTTACATGGGTCTTGAAACAGGTTCTGATGAATTGTACAAATTTATTTCAAAAAAAGGGAGTGTGGAAGATTTAATTAATGCGTGTTTATTAATAAAAAAAACAGGTGGAAAAACTTCAATCACAGCAGTTTTGGGGCTTGGTGGAAAGGATTTTACTGATATTCATGCAGAAGAAACAGCGAAAGCAGTAAACAAGGCAAGTCCTGACTTTTTCAGTCTGCTCACTCTAATTTATGGTGGAAACGATAAATATATTGAAAAAATAAAATTACTCTCAAGACGTGAAATAATGCTTGAGATGAAAAAAATAATTTCAAACATAGAATCTAAAACAATTTTCAGAAGTAATCACATATCTAACCTGGCAATGCTCTCAGGGGTACTACCAAAAGATAAAAATAAATTAATTGAAGAGATTGATTATGTAATTCAAAAAAATACTGATAATGCCGATTTCATAAAACCACCACAGTTTGACGGAGAATCTGGATATTGATTTTTAAGAATTGCTGATTAAAAAAATTTAATTTTAATTTGCTTTATGTTGAAATATTATATATATTTATATTTAGTGGGAAAAAAATAATATGAGAAGGTGATATTTTGAAAATTGTAGCTAAAAAAACTTCAAACTTGAAGAAAGGTGATGTGGTTGCTGTTCCAGTTCTATACAATGGGGCAATTATTGTTTCAAAAAATGCTGTAATCGATGATAATATTATCCAGAGACTTAAAGAAAGTAAAATACCAGGTGTAAAAATTAAAGTTGAAGAAAATACCACTCCAGCTAAATCTGAAGTTGTTCAGCAAAAGGATAATATTGTTCAGAAATCAGTTGATAATTCTGATATGCAGAACAAACTGAAAAATAAATTTCTTAATTTTCAGATTATTTCTGACACAAAAGAAGTTATATATACAATAAGACAGCTTTCAGAGTATAATCATCCTGAATTTCTTGATTTAATTAAGCTTGGATTTAAAAAATTTGCAGATCCTCTTATACATAATGAACTTCTCATACAACTCAAAAAATTTAAACCTGATAGAGAAATATATCAGATTCTTCATAACTTTTTATTTTCCGCAGAAAAACAGCTTGTGCTGTCTTCGCTTTTTATAATTGAAAAAATTCCAGAAAAAACAGAAAGTTTTCCATATATTCTCAGATTGTTAGGTCAGACAAAAGACAAAGAGATAATAAATAATATTATTAAATTTTTCACTTCTCAGCCTAAAAATCTGATTGAAAAAAGTCTTGATGTAATCGAAAGCAATGTTAAAGATAAAAAAACACTTAAAGGTGTTTCTGTTTTGAGAAATATTCTGAATTACAGAGATAATAAAGGTGCACCTGAATCACTGAAAAAAATTAAACCAAAAACAACAGTTTCAAAACCCCCAACTAAATCAGGTAAAATAAGAATGCCTGTTTTTTCGAAGGTTTCAAAAGCTGATGAAATAATTTATTATGCACCAACTGATTTAAAAGTGAATGATATTAAGGAAGCTGCTGAAAAATTCAAAGAAAATTATGTTAAAGCCAACAGCATTGTTGAAAATATTTTTGAAGAAATAACAGGGAATAAAAATCCAGATATTCCTAAAATTAAAAGTATGGTTTCAACTTTTGTAGATGAAATTTTTTACAACAGAGATTTAGTTTCACGTCTGAGAAATATTTTTACAGGTGACACTTATTTGTATTCTCATGCAGTAAATGTATGTGTATTATCAATACTTACAGGTCTTTTCATGGATTATGGTTCTAATAAAGTAGTTGAGCTCGGAATAGCAGCTCTTCTTTCTGATGTTGGAATGATGAAAGTTGATAATAAAATATGGAATAATAGAAAAAAACTTACTGACAGTGAAAAAACTTCAGTAAAATATCATATTTTTGACGGTCTTGAGCTTCTTAAAAAAAGTAATGATTTAAAAGATATTATTGCAACTGTTTCTTTACAACATCATGAGAGACTTGATGGCTCAGGTTATATGGGTCAGTATGATAATGATATTACAGAATATTCCAAAATAGTTGCAATAGCAGATGTGTTTGATGCTCTTACTTCAAACAGACCTTACAGAAAAGCTTTTTCTTCATCAAGAGCATTAAGTTATCTTATATCAAATACTCCGGAAAAATTTGACAAAAAATGTATGAACGCATTTTTGAAACATATGGGTTTTTTTCCGCTCGGAACAAATGTATTGCTTAGTAATGGTCAGAGAGCAATTATTTCAGGTACAAACAATGGAATGTGGATAAAACCAAAAATCAGTATTGCAAATAATAATGAAAAAGAGTTAAACTTAAAACTTGAGAAAAATTTATATATTAAAAGTGTAATAATGGAAGAAGGATTTGAATATGAAGATTGGAGTAATATCTGACACACATCAGCGATTAATGTCTGCTGAATTAAGGCTTTTTTTTGAAAGTCTCAAAAAAGAAATAGATTATATTGTTCATGCTGGTGATATTAATGGTATTGATTTTCTTACAGAGTTAAAAGATATATTTAAAGATAGACTTATTGTAGTTTCAGGAAATATGGATAATGAAGGATTATCAGGAATTTTAAAAAATGAAGAAGTTGTAGAACTTGAAAAAATAACTATTGCGGTTACTCATTCTTACGGGGCTCCTGTTGATGCGCCTTCTAATGCTTATAATCTTATGAAAAAACATAATCCTGACATAATTATTTTTGGTCACTCACATCATGCTTTAAATAAAATAAATGAAAATGGTGTATTGATGTTTAATCCTGGAAGTCTTCTTGATGAAGTTTATGCACCTTATACAAGTTATGGAATGATAGAAATTAATAATGGGGAGATTGTTTCAAGGGAAATTAAAAGAATAAAAATATAATTGTATATAAAAAAACAGAAATTGATTAAAAAATGAGCAGTATTTTGTATAAAAAATAAAACTTTGCCTTAAATGGTAGGTTTTTTTTTATTGGTATGAATTTTGTATTATTAATAAATGCTAACATTTGTTTGGAGGAGAAATGGATAAGGACAAAGATTTTATTGGTTCAAGCAACATGGGTAATGCTGGTAATCAGACTAATAACAATAATCAGGCTGATTTACCTAAAGAATATGGCGATACAAAAATAGTAGCACTTGTAAGGGATCCTATGTGGATTCATGTTTACTGGGAAGTAAACAGAAAGAAAAAAGAAGATTTGAAAAACATGCTTGGTGATTTTTATGATCAGGCAAACTTTATTTTAAGAGTTCATGATGTAACAGGAATTGATTTTACCGGGGAAAATTCGGCAAGCTATTTTGACATTACAGTTGATAAAAGCGCTGTAAACTGGTATATCAACACTGGAAATCCAGACAGAGAATTTGTGGTTGATCTGGGAATGCTTACTCCAACAGGACAGTTTATTCTCATAGCCAGATCAAACAGAATAAAAACTCCAAGGGCAGGTGTGAGCGATGTAATTGATGAAAAATGGATGATGGTTGAAGAACATTATTCAGAAATCCTAAGAATGTCAGGTACAGGCAGTGTTGGGAAAGCTTCTGCTGATATTATGGGTGAAATTACTAAAAGACTTTTCTCTGATATGAATCTTTCTTCAGGAACATTATCCTCTGCGAGTTCTTCCTCTGTTACAAGAAAAACAGATAAAGAAGAAGATTCTTTCTGGTTTAAAGTTGGAACAGAACTTATAGTTTATGGTGAAACCGTACCAGACGCTGAAGTAACAATAAACGGAAACATAATTAAATTGAGACCAGATGGAAGTTTTACATTAAGATTTGAACTTCCTGACGGTGGACATAATTTTGATATTAAAGCAGTTTCAAGTAATAAAAAACATAAAAGACAGGCTGTAATAGATGTAAATAAGGGGACTAAGTAAAAACGCGGATGAACCTTAAAGAGCCGTAAACCGTAATGAGTAATCCGTGATCCGAAAAATCAAAAACTTAAGAATTACGGATGAAACGCGGATGAAACTGGGGTCAATTTGATATGACCCTCAAGAGAATATTAGGAGAAATATATGAGTAAAAAAGGATATTTAGCATTAGTTCTGCATGCACATCTTCCATTTGTGAGACATCCTGAATACGATAGATTTTTGGAAGAAGACTGGTTATATGAAGCAATAACAGAAACATATATACCACTTATTGAAGTTTTTGAAGAGCTTTCTGATGAAGGTACAAATTTTAAATTAACAATGTCCTGTACGCCTCCACTTATGGAAATGCTGACAGATGAATTATTACAGAACAGATATTTAAGACATCTGGATATGCTTATAGAGCTTTCAGAAAAAGAAGTTGTAAGAACACAGCTTCAACCTGAATATAATACAACAGCAAAAATGTATTTAAAAAAATTCAACAAAGCAAGAGAAATTTTCTTAAGATATAATAAAAATCTTGTATCAGCTTTTGCAAGATTTCACATTGCAGGAAATCTTGAATTGATAACATGTTCAGCCACACATGGATTTTTCCCATTAATGATTAATAATGAAGCAAAAAATGCTCAGTTAAGACAGGCTGTAAGATGTTACAGAAAACATGTTGGAATGAATCCAAGTGGAATATGGAATGCTGAATGTGGATATTATCCAGGTGATGATAATCTTCTTGCAAAAAATGGAATAAGATTTTTCTTTACAGATGCTCATGGTATTCTTTATGGAAATCCGCGACCAAAATATGGAGTTTTTGCTCCAGTTTACTGTGAAAGCAAAGTAGCTGCATTTGGAAGAGATATTGAATCTTCAAAATCAGTATGGTCATCTGAAGAAGGTTATCCAGGCGATTTTAACTATCGTGAATTTTACAGAGATATTGGTTTTGACCTTGATTTTGATTATCTTCAGCCTTATCTTCATGGCGGTGGATTAAGAACAAATCTTGGAATTAAATATTATAAAATTACTGGAAAAACAAAAAATAAACAGCCTTATTCTGAAGAAGATGCAGTTAGAAAAGCTGAAGAACATGCTGGCAACTTCATGTTTAACAGAGAAAAACAGATAGAACATCTTTCAAATTATATGGGTGAAAGAAAACCAATAATTGTATCTCCTTATGATGCTGAATTATATGGTCACTGGTGGTATGAGGGTCCTGTATTTCTTAAACATGTGTTAAGAAAAGTTGCAAGAGAATCAAACATTCTTGAACTGACCACTCCTAAAGAATATCTTGAAAAAAACTCAGTTAATCAGGTGGTAAGTCCATCAATGTCAACATGGGGTGACAAAGGATATTCAGAAGTATGGCTTAACGGAACAAATGATTGGAAATACAGACATCTGCATAAAGCTCAGGAAAGAATGATAGAGATGGCTAACAGATATGAAAATGCTGAAGGTCTTGTTGAAAGAGCACTTAATCAGATGGCAAGAGAATTATATCTTGCTCAGAGCTCAGACTGGGCTTTTATTATGACAACAGATACAATGGTTCCTTATGCCATAAAAAGAACAAAAGACCATGTAAACAGATTTA
>Ga0265293_10008501_pt1 | contig 15178 bp, 16 predicted proteins | sample Munlanlewell138R_FD_192505 | JGI IMG/M metagenome (GOLD analysis project Ga0265293, IMG submission 192505) | Leachate microbial communities from a municipal landfill in Southern Ontario, Canada - Leachate well 138R | ecosystem: Engineered > Solid waste > Landfill > Unclassified | place: Canada...
AGTGGCCCCATGCCCGTATAGAGCGGCCCGGCATAGGCGGTGCAGATGCCCTTCTTGAAGGCTTCGAACTGGGCCGTGGCGTTGAGGAAATATTCGATGGTGATCTTGTCGAAATTGTCGAAGCCGCGTTTGGTCGGAATATCGCGGCCCCAGTAATTGTCGTTGCGGCGGAACACGATGCGTTGGCCCGGCACCACCTGCTCGATGACATAGGGCCCGGAGCCGGTCACGGGTTTCAGCGTGCCACGATCGAAACTCTCCTTGTCGAAGAAGTGTTTCGGCACGATCGGCGTGGCGGCGATGATCAGCGGGAATTCGCGGTCGGCATGTTCGTTGAAGGTAAAGCGCACGCTGCGCTCGCCGGTCTTTTCCAGCTTTTCCACGCGTTTCATGCGGTCGGAATAAGGCGGGCGGCCCTTGTCGGTGAACACGTCATAGGTGAACAGCACGTCCTCAGGCGTGACCGGCTCTCCGTCCGACCACTTCGCCTGCGGGTTGATGTGGAACTCGATCCATTTGCGGTCCTCGTCCATCTCCACGCTTTCGGCCAGCAGGCCGTACAGGCTGAAGGCCTCGTCCATGTTGCGCTGCATCAGCGATTCGAAGACGAAATTGCCGAAGATGGTGTCGATGACGCCGCGCGCCGTGGTGCGCAGGCTTTTCAGGATGAACGGATTGAGATTGTCGAAAGTGCCGACCACGCAATAGGTAACCTCGCCACCTTTCGGCGCATCAGGATTGGCATAGCCGAAATGCGTGAAGTCGCGGGGCAGGGCCGGTTCGCCCTGCATGGAAATGGCGTGGCGCGGCTCTGCCCCCATATGCTGGGCCCCTGCATTCTGGGGCGCTATCGACAGCAGCGAAAGGGCGGCGGTCAGCCAGAAAGCGGTGCGGCTCATGACGGGTCTCTGTGCAAGGCTTGATGATTCGGTGGCCAAGTTACCACGCGATGCGCAAATACGGTGGTCACAGTCAAGAAATGCGTTGCACAGGCTGGATTCGGCGAGGCTGGCGGTGTAACACGCGGCCGAGCCATCCTGTTGCCGCATTTGCGCAACAGGTAGCGTTGCGGTGCGGCGTGGACCAGCGCCGCGGGCACAAAGTCGAGAGGAAGCGCACCTAATGTCCAGCCTGAAATCCAAAGCATACCGTCTGTCGGTCATGGCCGCTGGCGTGGCCGGGTTCCTCGCAGCCGGGTTGCCGCAGGCTTCGGCACAGCAGATTCCGCAGGGCTGGTTCAAGGCCTGTTCCAAGCAGGAAGATGTCGATATCTGCAACGTGCAGAACATCGTGACCGCCGGCAATGGACAGCTTGTCACCGGCGTCAGCATGATCGACCTGCGCGGCAAGGTAAACCGCAAGGTGTTCCAGGTCACCGTGCCGAGCGGCCGTCTCGTGCCTCCGGGCATCGCCCTCCAGGTCGATGGCGGCAAGGCGCAGAAGCTTGATTACGTGATCTGTTTCCCGGACCGCTGCGTGGCCGAGGTTCCGATGACCGATCAGCTCGTTGCCTCGTTCAAGAAGGGCTCGGTCATCCAGCTGACCTCGGTCAACTTCCAGAATCAGCCGAACCCGATCCAGATTTCGCTGGAAGGCTTCACCGGCGCCTTCGACGGCCCGGCGCTTCAGCAGTCCGATATTGAAGAACGCCAGAAGAAGCTTCAGGAGTTCGTGAGCAAGAACAACGAGGACTTCGCCAAGAAGCTCAAGGAAGAGCAGGAAAAGGCGAAGGCCGGCGGTAACTGATCGCGGTTCTCTCCGAAATTCAAAAAGGCCCCGCTCGTCGGGGCCTTTTTCATATCCCCATAAGCCGGCTTCGTTCACGCGGGCGTCATGGCGTCCGCATAGATCACACCCGACACGTTTGGCCTCTACACGTTCGGCGGAGTGATTCTGATGCGAATGTTCTGGAAAAGCCTGCTGCTCGGTTGCACCTGCCTGATTTCTGCTAATGCAAGTGCGGTGGCAGGAAACCGGGTCGACCAGATCCTTCAGCGCTTCGAGCAGGCCAATCTCTGGCGCGATCATGTGATGATCGTGGCACACCGGGCAGGGGGCCTGCGCTCAGCCAAGGCGCTTTACCCGGAAAATTCGCTGGCGGCGCTGGAAGCGTCGATCGCCGATGGCGCCGAAATGGTGGAGGTCGATGTCCGACGCTCGGCCGACGGCATTTTCATCGTCATGCATGACAGCTGGCTCGACCGCACCACGACCTGCAAGGGCGAGGTCGCGCCGCGCACGCTGGCGGAGTTGCGGCAATGCCGCCTCGTGGTCGAGGGAACCGGAGCCGCAACAGCGGAACATGTGTCCACCCTGGCCGAGTTTCTGCTCGCCGCAAAGGGACGCATCCTCGTCAATATCGATAACAAGCTCAACAGGCAGGCATTTCCGGAAATGGTCGCCATTGCACGCGGGCTCGGCATGGCGCACCAGATCGTCATCAAGGAAAATCTGTGGAACGAACAGCGACTTGCCGGGGCGCAGGATATGGTTCGTGAACTGGGCGGCGACGTGCATTTCATGCCCATCATCGCCGATGATGCCGTGCACGAACCGGCTTTTGCCGAGACGGTTCATTCAGGCCTGCCATCGAATGCGATGGAACTGATCAACTGGCGCAATGGCGCTGATATGCTGACGCCCGCCGGCGGTCCCCTGTTCTCGAACCGGATGCGCGCGGCGGCGGTTCGCGGCAACTGGCATATCTGGGCGAACACCTATGCCATCGTCAACAAGCCGGGCGGTTTCCTGTCCGGGGGACGCGGCGATGAGCTGGCCACGCTGGCCGGAATGCCGGCGGAAAGCTGGGGGTTCTGGGCCGAGCGCGGCGCCACCATCATCCAGACCGACGAGCCCGGTCTCGCCATCGAATGGCTGGCCGCGAACGGCTATCGCATTCCCTACGATGGCGAAAGCGACGGCCCCGGGAAAACCGAGCGGACGGCGCGGATCAACTGAGTTTCGCCACAGGATCCGGCCTGAGCACGGATCCAGCCTGAGAGTGCCGCAAGCAAAAAAGCCGCCCGAAGGCGGCCTTTTCGATATCTGAAACCAGAAGCGGATCAGCGCTTCGAGAACTGGAAGGAGCGGCGAGCCTTGGCGCGGCCGTACTTCTTGCGTTCCACCACGCGGCTGTCGCGGGTGAGGAAACCACCCTTCTTCAGCACGCCGCGCAGCGTCGGCTCGTAATAGGTGAGAGCCTTGGAAATGCCGTGACGCACGGCGCCGGCCTGACCCGACAGACCACCACCGGCGACGGTGGCGACGATGTCGTACTGGTCGACGCGGCTTGCGGCGACGAGCGGCTGGTTCAGGATCATCTGCAGGACCGGACGAGCGAAGTACTTGTCGTACTCCTTGCCGTTGATGGTGATCTTGCCGGAGCCGGGCTTGACCCAGACGCGGGCGATGGCGTCCTTGCGCTTGCCGGTGGCATAGGCGCGGCCCGACTTGTCGAGCTTCTGGACATGGACCGGCGCGGCCGGCTGCGAAGCCTGGGCGACGGAGCCGAGTTCTGCGAGCGAGGAAAGCTGCTCAGCCATTACGAGGCCCTCTTGTTCTTGGCGTTCAGCGCGCCGACGTCGAGCGTTTCGGGCTGCTGGGCGGTGTGAGGATGATCGGTGCCTGCATAGACGCGCAGGTTCTTCATCTGGCGGCGGCCGAGCGGGCCGCGCGGAATCATGCGCTCAACGGCCTTCTCGAGAACGCGCTCCGGGAAGCGGCCTTCGATGATCTGGCGCGCGGTGCGCTCCTTGATGCCGCCGGGATGGCCGGTGTGCCAGTAGTACTTCTTGTCGGTGTACTTCTTGCCCGTGAGCACCACCTTGTCGGCGTTGATGATGATGACATTGTCACCGTCGTCGACATGGGGGGTGAAGGTGGGCTTGTGCTTGCCGCGCAGACGGTTGGCGACGAGAGAGGCGAGACGGCCGACGACGAGACCTTCGGCGTCGATCAGCACCCACTTCTTCACCACGTCCGCAGGCTTCTGCGAAAAGGTTGTCATGGTTTTGTTTCCGTTTGAGACCCTGCCTGCCTTGCGGCTGACACGGCGTTTCTTGTTGCTTGGGTTGGAAGCTTGCGCAGCCAACAGCCAACAGCAGCCTGCAAGGCCACTGTCAGCAAGGGGCTTATAGGAGAGGGCGGCAACCCCGTCAAGCAGGATTAATTGGGTGAATTCCAAAAATATAAAGTAAAAACAACACCTTATATTTGAGGTATTATTTTACCTCACCCAATGATCGGAAACCCGACCCTGAATGTCGCTGATGACCGCGCGCACCTTCCGGCGCAATTCACGCACGCCGTCGGCATCGTAATCCTGTGTTGGCAGCCTGAAGATCTTTCCATGCGTGAGTTCCGTCAGTTCATGGATGGCTTTCAGGGCAGGCGGGGTTTCCGTTCCGTCCAGATTTCCCGAAACCCGGAAGAACATCTGGCCTTCTTCCTTGAGCGCATAGAGCGTCGCCCGCAGCTCGCGGCGCTTCTGAATGAAGTCGTCATTGTCGATCTCACCCTGCTTCAGCGTGCGCAGGGCAACGAGGGATGACGCGCAGCCGAGCCGCGCTGTCCCCATTCGATGAGCTGCTTGTCCGCTTCCAGGCGGATCGCCTGCTTCGAGATCTGATTGGAATGATCGGCGAGCTCGTTGGCGTTCTGGGAGATCGAATTGGCGTTGCGGGCGATGACGACGGCGGCAATCGCCAGCACGGAGGTTGCGATCAGGTTCAGGAGGTCGAGCATCATGTGGGTCTGCCCTCTGCTCAGATGGGTCTCTTCCCGTCAGGGGGAATGGAATAGGTGCCCGTCGCGTGCGCGACCGTCAGCCTGTCGGGCCCGGCCACGATGTCGGCGTCGAACACCATGAGGCTCCTGCCGAGCTTCAGAATCCGGCAGTGTGCATCGATGGGGCCTGCCTCGGCCTTGCGCGTGAAATTGATGTTCAGGTTGGTCGTCACCGAAAGCGCATCGGCGCCCGCATGGGTCAGCACCAGGACATAGCCGCCAATATCGGCGAGGGTGAACAGCGTGGGGCCGGATACCGTGCCGCCGGGGCGCAGATGGCGTTCGTCGGCATTAAGGCGCACCGTGCATCCGCCGGAAAACACCTCGATGGCTTCATAATCACGTCCGCCTTCGTTGAGTTGGGGATAGATGGACCCCATCAGTTCGTTGACCTGATCGACTGTCAGGCCGGGGTTATGCGTCGTCTGTGCTGGCATGGCATGGCTCCGGTCGAATGCCGCTTATGAGAAGCACATTTGCCGTGAAACTTCCAACAGGAGCATGCAGACCTCATCAGGCAGGCGGCTGGGAGAGGTGGCGGAATATGAAATGACCGGGGATGGAATTTAATTCTTCGTATCCGGGCAAAATGGGGATTTTCATTCCAAACAAATTGCATGGATGGAGTTTTCCGCTTTGCAACTTGCCTTGTTGGTCTCAATGATAGCATTGAGTTTCCGGTTTTCCCTTTCTGGAGGAATGAAATGTCGCAGAATGCCCCCGGCTTCAACACGCTCGCCGTTCACGCCGGTGCAAAGCCCGATCCGACCACCGGAGCCCGCGCGGTTCCGATTTACCAGACCACATCCTACGTCTTCAACGATGCCGATCATGCGGCCTCGCTGTTCGGCTTGCAGGCATTCGGGAACATCTACACCCGCATCATGAATCCGACGCAGGGCGCGCTTGAAGAGCGGGTGGCGGCACTTGAGGGCGGCACCGCAGCACTTGCCGTCGCGTCCGGCCACGCCGCGCAGCTTCTCGTCGCGCATACGCTGCTGAAGACTGGCGAAAACTTCATTGCGGCACGCCGTCTCTATGGCGGCACGATCAACCAGTTCGGCCATGCCTTCAAGAATTTCGGCTGGGAAGTGCGCTGGGGCGATCCCAAGGATCTGTCGACCTTCGAGTCGCAAATCGATGAGAAGACCAAGTTTGTCTTCGTCGAGAGCCTTGCCAACCCGAATGGCGAGTTCGTCGATATCGCGGCCATTGCCGACATCGCCCACAAGCACGGCCTGCCGCTGGTGGTCGACAACACGCTGGCCTCGCCCTATCTGGTGCGCCCGATCGAGCATGGCGCTGACATCGTCGTTCACTCGCTGACCAAGTTCATCGGCGGTCACGGCAATTCCATCGGCGGCATCATTGTCGATGGCGGCACCTTCGACTGGTCGAAGTCCGGCAAGTATCCGATGCTGTCGGAGCCGCGCCCGGAATATGGCGGCATCGTGCTGCACCAGACGTTTGGCAATTTCGCCTTCGCCATCGCCACGCGCGTGCTTGGCCTGCGCGATTTCGGCCCGGCCCTCTCGCCCTTCAACGCCTTCATGATCCTCACCGGCCTTGAAACCCTGCCGCTGCGCATGCAGCGCCATTGCGACAATGCGCTGGCCGTGGCCGAATGGCTGTCGAAGCATCCCAAGGTGTCGTGGGTCTCCTATCCGGGCCTTGCCTCCGATCCGAACAATGCGCTGCAGAAGAAGTATTCGCCGCAGGGCGCGGGCGCCGTCTTCACCTTCGGCCTGAAGGGCGGCTACGACGCCGGCGTGAAGTTCGTCGAGGGACTGGAGATGTTCTCGCATCTTGCCAATGTCGGCGACACCAAGTCGCTTGTGATCCACCCGGCTTCGACCACCCACCGCCAGCTTTCCGACGAGCAGAAGACGCTGGCCGGTGCCGGCCCCGATACGGTTCGCCTGTCGGTCGGCATCGAGGACGTGAAGGACATCATCGCCGATCTGGAACAGGCTCTGGCCAAGGCCTGATCTTCGCGCCAATAAGGGCTCCGGTTCGAACCGGAGTCCTTTTTTCAGGTCTGCATACGATATGTCGGAACAGAAATTCCTCACGCTCGACATTTCCGGCATCGAGCCGGAAACCGGTGCGCCCGCGCCGGAACGCATCATATCGGGGGCACCCGTGTTCCGCACCTGGAACGCTGAGGAGCGTGATGGAGGCCTTTACGCGGGCGTCTGGGAATCAACGCCCGGTAAGTGGGGCATCGAATACGACGAATGGGAATATTGCCGTATCCTGTCCGGCGTTTCGGTGATCACCGGGGAGGGTGGTGAAGCCAGAACCGTACGGGCCGGCGATTCCTTTATCCTCAGGCCGGGCTTCAGGGGAAGCTGGGAAGTCCTTGAAACGACTCGCAAGGAATATGTGATCCGCCTCTGAGCGATCGGCTGACCGTCACCCGGATGTCATGACCGGCAGGTAGCTGCGGCTTGTCCTTCCAACAAGCCAAGGAGGCCTCTCATGGTCACCCGCAGAAACATCATCAAGGGCGGCGCTGCGGCCGCGTTTTTCGCACCCTTCGCCGGTTTCACCGTCACCAGCGCTGCCGCGCAGGGCGGGCCGCTGTTCCGCTTCGGCATCGTCGCCGATCCGCAATATGCGCCGGTCGTCCCCAGCCTGAAGATGAACCGCTACTATGCCAACAGCCTCTGGAAGCTTTCCGAGGCAATCGAGGCCTTCAACAAGGAAGACCTCCAGTTCGTGGCCACGCTCGGCGACATCATCGATCGCCACTGGGAGAGTTTTTCCCATATCCTGCCGCTTTACGACAAGCTGAAGCACGAGCACTTCTTCGTGCTGGGCAATCACGACTATGACATCGCCAAGGAATATCTGGCCTCGGTCGTCCGCACCGTGGGCATGGACAAGGCCTATTACGACTTCACCGGCGGCGGCTATCGCTTCATCGTGCTCGACGGCAACGATGTCAGCACCTTTGCGCCGCCGGAAGGCGATCCGCGCCGCGAAATCGCCACCAAACGTCTGGACGAACTGAAGGCGCAGGGCGCCGAAAACGCGCAAAGCTGGAACGGCTCGCTGAGCGACGAGCAGTTCGCATGGGCTGAGGAAACCATGAAGAAGGCGCAGGCCGCCGGCGAGAAGGTGATCGTTCTCAATCACTATCCCGTCTACCCGGCCAACGAACACAACCAGTGGGATTCCGAGCGCATCGTGAAGATGCTGACCGGCTACGACAACTTCGTCGCCTATTTCAACGGCCACAACCACGCCGGCAATTATGGCGAGACCGGCGGCAAGCATTTCCTCAATTTCAAGGGCATGGTCGACACGCCAGACACCACCGCCTATGCGGTCGTCGAGGTTTATGGCGACCGCCTCGAAGTGCGTGGCGTCGGCCGCGAGGAAAACCGCACGCTCAAGATCTGACGCTTTCTGTCTGTCGAAGATATGCGCCGGCCTTCATATGTGGGCCGGCGTTTCATTCCGGCTTGCGGCAATCTTAACGATAACTGCATCAGTCTCACCCTTGCGCAAGGGTGAGAGGCCATCCTATTTACGGGATGAGAAGCCAGAATGATTCAATGCCGGCCTTGCCATCGTTCCGTGCCGGACCATCTCGACAAGGACACTTCATGAGAGACCCGATCGAAACTTATATGAACCTCGTTCCGATGGTGGTCGAGCAGACCAATCGCGGCGAGCGGGCCTACGATATTTTCTCCCGCCTCCTGAAGGAGCGCATCATTTTCATCACGGGTCCGGTTGAGGACGGCATGGCGACGCTGGTTTGCGCGCAGCTTCTGTTCCTCGAAGCCGAAAATCCGAAGAAGGAAATCTCCCTCTACATCAATTCGCCGGGCGGCGTAGTGACGAGCGGCATGGCGATCTACGACACCATGCAGTTCATCAAGCCGGCCGTTTCGACGCTGTGCATCGGTCAGGCCGCTTCCATGGGCTCGCTGCTGCTGTGCGCCGGCGAGCCCGGCATGCGGTTTGCCACGCCGAACGCCCGCATCATGGTTCACCAGCCTTCGGGCGGCTTCCAGGGCCAGGCATCCGACATCGAGCGCCATGCCCAGGACATCATCAAGCTCAAGCGCCGTCTCAACGAAGTCTACGTCAAGCACACAGGCAAGGACTACGAGACCATTGAAAAGACGCTCGACCGCGACCATTTCATGACTGCGGAAGAGGCGTTGGCCTTCGGCCTGATCGACAAGGTTCACTCCACGCGCGATGCCGCTGAGGCAGACACCGCTTCGGCATAAGACAGGCTTGGGCCGGGATGACGCGCTTTTGAGAAGATTTGCGGCATTTCGGCCACAATTTGCTGTTCCCACGGCTCGCGCGATTGCCTACGTTAAGGCAATGTTGATTTTCGACGGCTTAGCTTCAGCAAAGGCTTTAAGAGAATCATTGCCGCGTTTTCTGATTGGTGTTTCGTACGGAATACGTTGCAGGTGCTGGACAGGTCGGTAAAGGCGGATTTCCCGGGCTCATGGGAATGCGCCTGCTGATCGGGGCCCCGGTTGACGGTCATGAAAGGACTGGAAGATGAGCAAGGTCAGCAACAGCGGCGGCGGAGATTCCAAGAACACGCTCTACTGCTCGTTCTGCGGCAAGAGCCAGCACGAAGTGCGCAAGCTGATCGCCGGTCCCACGGTGTTCATCTGCGACGAGTGCGTCGAATTGTGCATGGACATCATCCGCGAGGAGAACAAGACCTCGATGGTGAAGTCGCGCGAGGGTGTGCCCACCCCGCAGGAAATCATCACGGTTCTGGATGATTATGTGATCGGCCAGCCGCACGCCAAGCGCGTGCTGTCGGTTGCGGTTCACAACCACTACAAGCGCCTTGCCCATGCCGGCAAGAGCAACGATGTCGAACTGTCGAAGTCGAACATTCTGCTCATCGGCCCGACGGGCTGCGGCAAGACGTTGCTGGCCCAGACGCTGGCGCGCATCATCGACGTTCCCTTCACCATGGCCGACGCCACCACGCTCACCGAAGCAGGCTATGTCGGCGAGGATGTCGAGAACATCATTCTGAAGCTGCTCCAGTCGGCCGATTACAATGTGGAACGTGCCCAAAGGGGTATCGTCTACATCGACGAGATCGACAAGATCAGCCGCAAGTCCGACAATCCTTCGATCACCCGCGATGTCTCGGGCGAGGGCGTGCAGCAGGCGCTTCTGAAGATCATGGAAGGCACCGTTGCCTCCGTGCCGCCGCAGGGTGGCCGCAAGCATCCGCAGCAGGAATTCCTGCAGGTCGATACCGCCAACATCCTGTTCATCTGCGGTGGTGCTTTCGCGGGCCTCGACCGGATCATCTCCGACCGCGGCCGCAAGACCTCGATCGGTTTCGGCGCCAGTGTCGCCTCGCCGGAAGAGCGTCGCACGGGCGAGTTGTTCCGTCAGGTCGAGCCGGAGGATCTGCTCAAGTTCGGCCTGATCCCCGAGTTCGTCGGCCGTCTGCCGGTTCTGGCGACGCTTGAGGATCTCGACGAGGCCGCTCTGGTCCAGATCCTCTCCGAGCCGAAGAATGCGCTGGTGAAGCAGTATCAGCGCCTGTTCGAGATGGAAAATGTCGAGCTGAGCTTCCACGAAAACGCGCTTGCCGCAATCGCCCGCCGCGCCATCGAGCGCAAGACCGGTGCGCGCGGCCTGCGTTCGATCATGGAAGCGATCCTGCTCGATACCATGTTCGAACTGCCGGCGCTGGAAGGCGTACGCGAGGTCGTCATCTCCGAGGAGGTGGTGTCCGGCAATGCGCGTCCTCTCTACATCTACTCGGACGCCAAGGAAAAGAAGGGTAACGTCAGCGCCTGACGTTATCAGGCCCGGAAGCCGTCGAGCGGTCTCCGGGCTTTTGTCTCGCAGGCGCAATGACGGGCTCATCCGCAAGGCAGACAGACCGGCCGGCCCCGTAAACGGGCCAGAGTAAAGCGCGCCAGAGCCGCTTTAAGACCTCCACCCGGTTTATGGCGCATATCGCCACTTGATCTTTGCTTTGCCGGCATCCACCTAACGGGTGAGTTCGGGTATCTGGTCCGCGCTGCATGAGCCTCCGTCGCAAACGGTGGTAGGCGGAACGATCCCCGGTCGTTAATATAGGATTCGCGTTCGGCTAAAGGCGTGCGCGAAGGAAAGGTTTGACAATGGCCAAAACAGCCCGGTCCGCAGGCAGCGGTGTGTTCGCAGTTCTCCCCCTGCGCGACATCGTGGTCTTTCCGCACATGATCGTGCCGCTCTTTGTCGGCCGTGAAAAATCGATCAAGGCTCTCGAAGAGGTGATGGGTCAGGAAAAGCAGATCCTGCTCGCCACCCAGATGAACGCCGCTGACGATGATCCCGAAGCCGACGCCATCTATGAGGTGGGCACGCTCGCCAATGTGCTGCAGTTGCTGAAGCTGCCCGACGGCACCGTCAAGGTGCTGGTGGAAGGCACTTCGCGTGCCCGCATCGACAGCTTTACCGATCGCACGGATTTTCACGAGGCACACGCTTCCACGCTCGAGGAGCCTGCCGAGGACGAGGTCGAGATCGAGGCGCTTGCCCGGTCCGTCGTCTCGGACTTCGAGAACTACGTGAAGCTGAACAAGAAGATTTCTCCCGAGGTGGTGGGTGCCGCCAGCCAGATCGACGACTATTCCAAGCTCGCCGATACGGTTGCCTCGCATCTGGCCATCAAGATTCCCGAAAAGCAGGAAATGCTCTCCACGCTTTCGGTGAAGGAGCGTCTTGAACGCGCCATGGGCTTCATGGAGGCGGAGATTTCCGTGCTTCAGGTCGAGAAGCGCATCCGCAGCAGAGTCAAGCGCCAGATGGAGAAGACCCAGCGCGAATACTACCTCAACGAGCAGATGAAGGCGATCCAGAAGGAACTCGGCGAGGGCGAGGACGGCCGCGACGAAGCCGCCGAACTGGAAGCGCGCATCAAGAAGACCCGGCTTTCGAAGGAAGCCCGCGAGAAGGCGGAAGCGGAGCTGAAGAAGCTGCGCACCATGTCGCCCATGTCGGCGGAAGCCACCGTCGTACGCAACTATCTCGACTGGCTGCTGTCTATTCCGTGGGGCCGCAATTCCAAGGTCAAGCAGGACCTTGAATTCGCCGAGGGCGTTCTCGATGCCGATCACTACGGGCTTGAGAAGGTCAAGGAGCGCATCGTCGAGTATCTGGCCGTGCAGAGCCGCCAGAAGAAGCTCAAGGGTCCGATCCTGTGCCTCGTCGGCCCTCCCGGCGTCGGCAAGACCTCGCTTGGCAAGTCGATCGCCAAGGCAACGGGTCGTGAGTTCGTGCGCATGGCGCTTGGCGGCGTGCGTGACGAGGCCGAGATCCGTGGCCACCGCCGCACCTATATCGGCTCGATGCCCGGCAAGGTCATCCAGTCGATGAAGAAGGCGAAGAAGTCCAACCCGCTGTTCCTTCTCGACGAGATCGACAAGCTGGGACAGGATTTCCGTGGCGATCCGTCTTCGGCCCTGCTGGAAGTGCTGGATCCCGAGCAGAACTCCGCCTTCATGGATCATTACCTCGAGGTTGAATATGACCTGTCGAGCGTGATGTTCGTGACGACGGCGAACTCGCTCAACATCCCGGCGCCGCTCATGGACCGCATGGAGATCATTCGCATCGCCGGTTACACCGAGGATGAGAAGGTCGAGATCGCCAGGCGGCACCTGCTGGCCAAGGTGGTGCGTGACCATGCCCTTCAGCCGAAGGAGTTCTCGGTTACGGACGACGCCATCCGCGCGATCATCCAGACCTACACCCGCGAGGCGGGCGTGCGATCTCTGGAGCGGGAGCTGATGAAGCTCGGCCGCAAGGCGGTGACGGAGATCCTGCGCACCAAGAAGAAGTCGGTGAAGATCACCCGCGAAAACCTCGACCAGTATCTTGGCGTCGAGCGCTATCGCTTCGGCATGGCCGAGACGGACGATCAGGTCGGTGTCGTCACCGGTCTGGCATGGACCGAGGTTGGTGGCGAGCTGCTGACCATCGAGGGCGTCATGATGCCGGGTAAGGGTCGCATGACCGTGACCGGCAACCTGAAGGACGTGATGAAGGAATCGATCTCGGCGGCGGCATCCTATGTCCGCTCGCGGGCCATCGATTTCGGCGTGGAGCCGCCGCTTTTCGACAAGCGCGACATTCACGTCCACGTGCCGGAAGGTGCCACGCCCAAGGACGGTCCTTCGGCCGGTATCGCCATGGTCACGGCCATCGTCTCGGTGCTGACCGGCATTCCGGTGCGCGCTGACATCGCGATGACCGGCGAGGTGACGCTGCGTGGGCGTGTCCTGCCGATCGGCGGGCTGAAGGAGAAGCTGCTGGCAGCACTTCGTGGTGGCATCAAGAAGGTGCTGATCCCCGAAGAGAACGCCAAGGACCTTGCCGAGATTCCGGACAACGTGAAAAACGGTCTGGAAATCGTCCCGGTCAGCCGTGTGGGCGAGGTTCTTCAGCATGCGCTGCTGCGCATGCCGGAGCCGATTGAGTGGGTCGAGCCGGTTGGTACGCCGGCTGCCGTCGATACTTCTGACGACGCCGGAAAGTCGCTGGCGCATTAGAAACTGCTCACATTGCAGTGCATGAATCGAAAGGCCGGGCGAAAAGCCCGGCCTTTTTTGCTGAAAAGCCCGGAAAACAGGGGATTTTCGGGGCTGAAAGCCGTGATTTCGCTTGGTTGCGGCCTCGCTTCTTTTTAAAGTTCAGCTCCTGCCGGATGAGTCTTTCGTCCCGGTTTTCTCATGAAAGGGAAAGTTTATGAACAAGAACGAACTGGTGTCCGCTGTCGCCGATGCTGCGAAACTCTCCAAGGCTGACGCACAGTCGGCGGTCGATGCGGTTTTCTCCGTCATCACCGGCGAACTGAAGAACGGTGGCGACGTCCGGCTTGTCGGTTTCGGCAACTTCTCTGTGTCCAAGCGCGCGGCTTCGACCGGCCGTAACCCGCAGACCGGCGCCGAAGTTCAGATCCCCGCCCGCACCGTGCCGAAGTTCACTGCCGGCAAGGGCCTCAAGGACGCTGTCAACTAAGGTGCAGCCATCTCATCGGGGCAGTGCATGCCTCGTTCGGGACTTGCTAAAACCCCGTCGACTGATCGGCGGGGTTTTTTTCCGTTTGGGCTCATTGCTGCCATGCAGGTTCAAAGGGGGGGCTGTGGCAATTGACCGGTGTCGGATTGTGGCGAGGCTGCAGGTGTCCAGACTGATTTGCCGCAACTTTGGATTTCGGCGGCAAAACTGCTATCTGGCGCATCATGAATGATCTGGTCCGCGCCGTTCTCACCCCGCCCGACGGTCACCGCAAGGTGCTGCTGCACTCGTGCTGCGCGCCCTGTTCCGGTGAGGTTACCCTCGAATATTCTCGCTCCACTTGTCGGATGTGATAGGCTTGAATTGTCGGCCGTTTCAATCAGGGCGTAGCCGATTGAGGGTGACGTACATGCCTTCGCCCCTAAAAGAAGGAGGACCTAATGTCTTCCGACTTGCTTGCAAAGCCGATGTGTTGGGCTGCGCGGGTCGAACCTGCGGAGTTTGTCACATGAAGTTTCTGTCCAGACTTAATGCGGAGCCGACAGGCTGGCTGCTTCTCCTGCTGGTAGCAGGGGTGCTGGGAACACTCATTTTTCTGGTGCTGAGCAGCATCACAATTTAGCTCCCTCCGGAAGCAATTCGGAGTGTCATGAGCAACGTTTTTACACTTCATGCCGAAAAGCGCTGGAAAGCCGTTATTGAGTACCGGACCGATTACGGTTCAACGAGCGTTGAGTACCATTTCGAGGACATTTCCGATTTGCATGATCTGATCGAACGCGGCGCCGATTGGAATTTTCTTGTTCGCTGAACGATCATTTTAAATCGCCCTGACAATGGCGATGCACAGAGTAGTTCAGCAGATGTTGGGCGCGATGAGCGAACCTCCGCAGAGTGACCTCAGAATGAGGTCACATTAGATGTGCTTACACATCCATTCGTAAAAGCTTCACGTCATGCTGCGGTCTTTTGACAAGCAGTTCTCTAAATCGTTGTCATCAATCTCGACAATCTGCTGGACCGGGGATGATATGCCAATTGCAGGCAAGTGAATGAACGTTCCGATCCGCCTGTATGCTAACCATGAAATGCCTTCGATTAATTTTTCATCATGATCGACAAGGTAGTCTCCAGCAGGTTGAGCCCTGTCAAAGCCTCTCAGTAAAAACGGCGATGAGAAGCGAACTGTAGTTTGCGTCGTGCGCATCATCTGCTCCTTTTCACGGATATCAACTGGACGGTCGATCGCAGGCCTGGTGGTTCGCCCTTTCGCTTTCAGGCGTCCGACACTTTCCGCCCGTTTAACCCGATTGAGCGAGCCCTTCCGTCAGAGTAGCCGATTTCGCTCTTTAGTTTCGCGCGCTCTCCG
>Ga0265293_10008502_pt1 | contig 15177 bp, 12 predicted proteins | sample Munlanlewell138R_FD_192505 | JGI IMG/M metagenome (GOLD analysis project Ga0265293, IMG submission 192505) | Leachate microbial communities from a municipal landfill in Southern Ontario, Canada - Leachate well 138R | ecosystem: Engineered > Solid waste > Landfill > Unclassified | place: Canada...
AGATGAATTAATAAACAATTCTTTTCTATTTTAATTTCTAAATCCTTTATGCCTCTAACAGGTGGTGGGGGTGGGGGGAGTGGTGGTGCATTCTTAGATTTGGCATCAACCCAGATCAATGCATTATTGAATAAGATTTCTGAAGGATATAGAATGAATGTCAATTTAGAAAGTGATGATTATTCTGGTCAGTTTTCAGGCGAGTTTGGGGTCTCAAAAGGATTCTTAGATGATAGATTATTGATCTCAGGTTCTTTCGGAGTTGGTACGCAAAAGACAGCAAATGTGAGTAATGAAGGTATGTCAAGTCAGAATACCTTGATTGGTGATGTTAAAGTGGAGTATTTGCTCAACGAAAAAGGAACATTTAGAATGAATGTTTTCAATGAATCGAATAACCATACTGTACTCCAAAATGAAGGAAGAGGTCAATTTACCCAAGGAGTTGGGGTGAGCTATAAAGAAGATTTTCATACGCTTGAGGATTTTAAACTCTTCCAGTTTTTTGCTAATATTTTCAGAAAAAGAGAAGAATGGGTTGATTTACAAGAAAGTAGAGATAAAAGAATACCTATACCAAAAGAATATAGAAAAGAAAAGGCTGTTATAAACGAGGACTAAATCAATATCTAACGCAGATCATAAGCATCCAATAAAAAATCAATTTTCCATTCAAATCTAGTTGTACTTTCTTCCTTCAGAAACTAGAATAGTAGTCTTACGTTTTTAAATTACACCATTTATTATATGAGTGAGGTTTCTATTAAGCCTTGTAAACCTTATGTTTACCTCATATTTTTCTTGAAAATCATACTAAAGTAGTATTGTTGAATTGTTCATTATATTTTCCTTTGCATATAATAAATCAAATACTATAGATCATGAAAGAATTAAGATTACTAAAAATTTTAGCAATAGGTGGTTTTGCTACAGTTTTGACAAGTTGTGGTGTTACGTATGGAATTAGGCCAGCGGGCGATTTGTCTATGGTTGCAACAAGGAATGTTGATAGAACAACAGATTATAAGCAACTGCAAACTTATGTCGGAATTTCGAAAACAGATTTAGAGGCCGCTAAAAGCAAGAATAAAAGAGGAGTGATAAAAGCAGGTGGTGTTTTTGGTAAGCCAGACCCAATAATTAAAGAAATCAATACTTATAAAGCGAAATTATTGCAAGAAGCAGTTGACAATGTAGTGAAGAGTGTTCCTGGTGGAGAATTCTTATACAATGCCAACTTCTATACCGTTGTTGAAGTGCAAAATAAGTTGTTTGGTGAGCCAGTTGTTTATTACAACTACATTTGTAGCGGTGATGTCTGGGGAGTTAATGATGGAAACGCTGACATTAAAGGTTTTAGGGTAGGGGATGAAGTTGTCTTTACTTACACAAAAGACCTGAGAAAAGAACTTTCTAAAGATTTCAAAGGTGAAATGGATAAACAGTACCCTGGAAAAATTGTAACGCTTAAAGGTGGTCATGCAGTTATCAAACTTGAGAATGGAACTATTGTAGATATTCCTTATTCAGCTCTAAAGAAAACATAAAAGCAAAATTGATTTTTAATATATAATTAATGATTCTCAATTAAAAAATGCTGGTCTTCATGACCAGCGTTTTTACTTTTTTTACTGTTGATTTTAAAATATATTTATTATTCAATTAGTAAATGAAAAATAATCGTACATTTATTTAATAGTGAAATGACTGATAGTTAGGTGCTAACGTTTTAAATTTATGAAATAACGTTTTTTTCAATCACTTATCTTTATTTTATGACTATATATGTGGGGATAATAGAAAATGATTTGGAACTTGCTGATGAATTGTCCAAAATAATTAATGGTAGTGAAAAATTTAAGTGTGATGATATTTTTCATAACACAAAGGATGCTATTGAAAATATCCCTAAGCTTCAATTGGATGTTGTACTGACAGATATTCACATTGGTTGTAAATCCGGAATAGATTGTATTAAAGAGCTTAGCCTAACTTGTAAATCCACTTTGTTTATAGTTTCCACTACTATTGAAGATACTGATGTAATATTTAAAGCACTGCAAGCTGGAGCTATTGGTTATATTTTAAAGTCAGAAAAACCTTCTGTTTTATTAGAAGCAATTAGAGAAGCTTATAATGGAGGTGGACCAATGAGTAGTAAAATTGCAAGAAAAGTCGTGCAATCTTTTCACAGCTATGTACAACATAAAGAATTGGAAAAACTCTCTATAAGAGAACAAGAAGTTTTAGATTATCTATCTAAAGGCCTTCGATATGATGGAATTGCTAATGTTTTATGCATAAGTACATCTACCGTTCGAAAACATATTTATAATATTTATCAAAAACTGCAAGTCAATTCTAAACTTCAAGCAATCAATAAGGTGTATAAAAAATGGTGATGACTATTTTGTAAACTTAAGTTTCGGAGTTAACCATAGTAATCACCTCATGTCTAATTAGTCTACACTAAAACCTAAGTAAATACGGTCTGCTCGCAATTTATCCAAGATCTTTGGGTCAGTTATAAAGAAGATTTTCATACTTTAGAGGACTTTAAATACTTTCAGTTTTTGCTTAGGATTTTAGCAAAAGTGAGAGTTGGATTGGTTTAGAAGAAATTAGAAACAAAAGAGTTTCAGTACCAAAGGAATATTAACAAGGAAACGCGATAAAAAACGAAGAATGAAGAAAGTATTGATTGCAAATCGAGGAGAAATTGCCAGAAGGGTTATACGTACTTTAAAAAAAATGAATATAAAATCTGTTGCTGTTTATTCAGAAGCAGACAAAAATGCACCATTTGTTCACGAAGCAGATGAGGCAGTATATATTGGTCCAGCACCTTCTGCTGAAAGTTATCTCGTTCAAGATAAAATTATTCAAGTAGCCAAAGACCTAAGTGTTGATGCGATTCATCCTGGATATGGATTTTTATCTGAAAATGCTGATTTTGCAACACGATTAAACAAAGAAGGAATTATTTTAATTGGACCTTCAGCGGAAGCAATGCAGTTGATGGGAGATAAATTGAGCGCAAAACAAGCAGTAAAAGAGTATGACGTGCCTTTAGTTCCTGGAATTGACAAGGCAGTTATTGATTTAAATGAAGCTAAAAAAGTGGCTGTTCAAATTGGATTTCCTGTTTTGATTAAAGCTTCTGCCGGTGGTGGAGGTAAAGGAATGCGTTTGGTTGAGAAAGAAGAAGACATGGAGGAACAAATGGGACTTGCTCAATCTGAAGCACGCTCGTCTTTCGGAAACGATGCCGTTTTCGTTGAGAAATTTGTTACTAAACCTCGTCATATTGAAATTCAAATATTTGCAGATAACCACGGGAATGTGATTCATTTACACGAACGTGAATGCAGTATTCAAAGAAGACATCAAAAAGTAATTGAAGAGGCGCCGAGTTCAGTTTTAACTCCTGAATTAAGAGAAGAAATGGGCCAAGCAGCTTGTGCAGTGGCTAAAGCATGTAATTATTCTGGTGCTGGAACAGTTGAGTTCTTATTGGACGGTGATTTGAATTTCTATTTCTTGGAAATGAATACTCGTTTGCAAGTTGAACATCCTGTTACAGAAGAAATAACTGGACTAGATTTGGTTGAATTGCAAATTCGTGTGGCAAATAATGAAGTGCTGCCAATCAAGCAGGAAGATGTTAAAATGAAAGGACATGCAATGGAAGTTCGTGTTTATGCTGAAGATGCTTTGAGTAATTTTATGCCAGACATTGGAACGTTAAATCGCTATAAAAAGCCAGTTGCTGACTATATTCGAATCGATGATGCTTTTGAAGAAGGAATGGAAATTCCAATTTATTATGATCCGATGATTGCGAAATTAGTCACTTGGGGAGAAACCAGAGAAGAATCAATTGATAGAATGATTGAAGCTATTGATGGCTATGAAATATCTGGGTTAAGAACAACCCTTGATTTTGGAAAGTATGTAATGAAGCATCCAGCGTTCAGAAGTGGAGATTTTGATACCAACTTTGTAAAACATTATTTCTCTGACCCTATAATTATACATACAGCGCAAGAAGAGGAGAAGAGAGCATTAGAAGCGTCTTTAGATAGTATTTGGGATAGTGTTATTGAAACACAGAATAAAGAATTTAGCTCTGAACAAATGTAGGATAATTTATAATTAACTTCTTGAGGACTTTGCCGTTGATAATTGATAAAATAGCTTGACCTTAGGGTGGGCTATTTTATTTTAAATGGGTTGCCAAGTTAGATCATAATCTTAACTTTCCTAAGTGTCATTCAGATCGTTTTATAAAACCAAAGGTTTTGTAAAATGAAGGAATCCCATTTTATAATTCTTAGTTGTTAAAGACCTCTCTTGTGAAGCCAATGGTTTAATATTATCTCTATGAATTTTAAAAATTAGTGGGTCAAGTTAAATTTACGGGGATGAATATTGTATAAATCAATAAAATCCCAAAGGGATGGCATGCATTAACCTAGAACGTGAGTCCTAGGCGTAAAAAAACATGAGCGAGTTCGAGTCCTGAATGGACGGCATATAGTAATTACAAATTATATTCACAATTTATAAATGCATCATTAAAAATGAGCTTGTAAGAAATAAGTTGCGTTTAAGAAATATAAAGTTTATAATGAATGGTATTTATAGGATTGAAATTGGCTTCCATGCTATGTCGTCCTTCTAGATAATTTTTCAACTATAAATTATTATCAAATCGAAATCAAATTATAAATTTTAGAATTCAATAGATATACTCAAAACATGATAAGATCAATTTTCATTTAGTGATTCTGGGTGAAAAAAAGCTTAATCCCCAGCTTTTGAAACTGACCCAAATTAGTTTAGACAGATTTTATAGCCTTTTAGTGGCTTTATATGATTTTGAATGGGTATGATTGAAGGAAATTATTCTTCATCATTAATCAATGCTATTTTCCATAGATAGTCTTTGCAAGAAAACTTCAAAATGATTAATTTTCTTGCAAACACTAAAACCAAAAAAATCCCGCAACTAAAAGCTACGGGATTTAATTTTATAAGTTGAGCAGATTAATTTATAATCTCATCATATTTCTCTTGCCATCTTTCGTCATCTTCAAAATATGGAGCTCCAATATTCATCATTTCTTTAGCTTTATCAACTTGTCTAATGTCTTTAAGGGCTTTAGCTGACTGATACAATCCTAGCATAAGTAGTTTTTGATCTGCTTCTGACCAATCATCAACCTTTGCATCTTTGATTAATTTACTTGCCTCCTCCCACTTAATTCTTGCAGTAGAATTGTCATTGTTTCTACTTCTTAATGCTCCTTCTAAATATAAAGCTGGAACATAATCTCTACCGAATTTATATAAGCGCATAGACCAACCAAAAGCACGGCGGTATTCTTCGTTCTCAACTTCGTTTTGGATGATTTCCATTAAAGAAAGCTTTAATTCATTTAAAAATTCACTGTACTTATTTTGAATTTCACCAGTTTTATCATTACGAATCATTTTACCTATAGCATTAAAAGCATCCTGATAAGCATTCTTGTATGCACTACTTCGGGTTGCTTGAAATGATATTTTGTATAATCCTAATGCCAAGTAATAATAGGGCTCAGCGTCTTTACTGCTCGATCCTTTTAAGGTGTACCTTTCGGAATGTTTAATTAGTTTCTCCCAATCTGCATCAGCTCTTATAATCATCAGGTCGTCATAAGAACCTTGTGAAAAAACACTTAATGTTATAAAAAGAGCTGCTAATGCTGTAATCAATTTTTTCATTTTCATTTTAAATTTTAGTTATTCAGATTCAAGAACTGTGCCTAAACCACAAATATAATTTATTTAATAAATCAATTATAAAGTTCTTAATAATACATAATATTATAGATATTCAGGTCTATAATCAGTGAAAATTTAAGTTTTCCTATCCTCCATTAAAAATTGCCATTGTTTTAAATTTGGTGAATGATCGACTATAACTTTTATTACTGCTAGGATTGGAACAGTGAGAACCATTCCTAATAAACCAGAAATAGCCCCGAAAATGACTACACTAACAATAATAATTAGTGGATTTATATTTACATTATTCCCCATTATTTTTGGAGTTATAATATTTCCTTCTAAAAATTGAACAAAAGCAAATATTGCGACGACACCAAATATGTACCAAGCCGTATCTTTTGTTAGAATTGCAATTATAATTGGAATCGTTGCGCTAATAATTACTCCTATATATGGAAGTGGGGTGAGTAGTGCAGTAAGAATTCCTAAAAATAAAGCATATTTTATTCCCAATATTAATAAACCAAGATATGTTAGGGATCCTACAATAAGCATCACCAATAACATTCCTTTAATGTATTGAAATAGACTGTGTTTAACGTCTTCAATTACTTCATCACTATCTTTATCTCCTCGGCTTTTTCTTTGAGATTCTTTTACAAATCTATAAACATTGTTTCTGTACAAAAGCATGAAGAATATATAAACAGGACAAGTGATCAAAAACATCAGCATATTCGATAATCCTTTGTAACCTACTTGAATCAATGAAATTAATCCGCCTTTTATTTCAGCCAAGTATTTCTGCAATGCTTCACCCTCAATTGAAATCATTTCGCCAATTTTGGAAGCAGAGAAATCATCTGGATTAATATGAAGGAAATTTTCATTCTCTGTCATCATTTTTGGTAATTCTGTAACAATAGATTGACTTTGGAAAATAAGAACGAATAATATTCCTGAAGTAAGAACAAGTAGAATAAATACTGTTAATGCAACAGCTATAACTTTGTTAACCCCAATCCTCTCAAAAAACTTTACAACAGGCAGTAAAATCAATGAAATAAACGCAGAAAATATAATCGGCATCAATACTGATGTGAAAAAGTAAAGTGCAAGTATTATAAATGTTATTACGATTAAACTCTTAACTATTTTATCTGAAGCGGGATTTTTAGTCATATAACTTATTTAGCACTGTCAATTAGTAAGTCTAGGATTTTTATTGCTGAAGTAGAGATTTTAGTTCCTGGACCAAATATTCCAAAAACTCCAGCATCGTAAAGATAATCGTAGTCTTGTTGTGGAATAACTCCACCTGCAACAACCATGATGTCTCCTCGTCCTAAACGTTCTAATTCAGCAATCACTAGTGGTACAAGTGTTTTATGTCCTGCCGCCAATGAAGAAACCCCAAGCACGTGAACATCGTTTTCAACAGCTTGTTTTGCTGCCTCTTTTGGTGTTTGAAATAGTGGACCTATATCAACATCAAAACCAATATCAGCAAATGAAGTAGATATTACTTTTGCGCCTCTATCGTGACCATCTTGTCCCATTTTAGCGACCATTATCCTCGGTCTGCGTCCTTCTAGTTTTGCAAACTCTTCTGCTTTGTTTTTCGCAGTATTAAAATCGTTGTCTTTCATAGATTCACTTGAATAAACTCCACTTATAGAACGAATTGTTGCTTGATATCTCCCAAAAGATTTTTCCATCGAAGAAGAAATTTCTCCCAAACTAGCTCTTAGCCTTGCACATTCAACTGCTGAAGCGAGAATGTTGCCTTTTCCAGATGCTGCCACTTGTTCTAGTGCTTTTAAAGCTGCTTGAACTTTAGCTTCGTCTCTGTTTTTACGCAGTTCATTTAGTCTTTCAATCTGTGATTGGCGCACCTTTGTGTTATCAACCTCTAAAATTTCCATTTCTTCCTCCTTGTCGAGCTGGTATTTATTTACCCCAACTAAAACATCTTTTCCTGAGTCTAAACGGGCTTGTTTTCTTGCTGCAGCTTCTTCAATTCTCATTTTCGGAACTCCAGTTTCAATGGCTTTTGCCATTCCACCTAATTCTTCCACTTCTTGAATCAATTCCCAAGCTTTTTCAACTAGTTCATCCGTTAATTTTTCAACATAATAACTTCCTCCCCAAGGGTCAATGAATTCAGTGATTCCTGTTTCTTCTTGAAGAAATATTTGTGTGTTTCTAGCTATTCTTGCTGAAAAGTCAGTTGGTAAAGCAATCGCTTCATCCAATGCGTTTGTATGCAGTGATTGTGTTCCTCCAAATACAGCCGCCATCGCTTCTATGCAAGTTCTACCAACGTTGTTGAATGGATCTTGCTCTGTTAAACTCCAACCTGATGTCTGACAATGTGTTCTTAGTGCCAAAGATTTGTCGCTTGTTGGATTGAATTGATTTACAATTTTAGACCACAGCAATCTTCCTGCTCGCATTTTAGCGATTTCCATAAATTGATTCATACCAATTCCCCAGAAAAAACTTAATCGAGGTGCAAATTCATCTATTTTAAGTCCAGCATTTATTCCCGCTCTTAAGTATTCTAATCCATCGGCTAAGGTGTATGCTAACTCAATAGATGCAGTAGCTCCAGCTTCTTGCATGTGGTATCCGGAAATGGAAATTGAGTTGAATTTCGGCATGTTTTGAGACGTGTATTCAAAGATATCTGAAATAATTCTCATCGATGGAAGTGGAGGGTAGATATAAGTGTTTCTTACCATAAACTCTTTCAGAATATCATTCTGAATGGTTCCTGAAAGCTGACTTTTATCAACTCCTTGTTCTTCTGCTGCAACAATATAAAAAGCCATAATGGGAACAACCGCACCGTTCATTGTCATTGAAACAGACATTTTATCTAATGGAATTTCATCAAATAAAATCTTCATATCCATAATGGAATCAATGGCTACACCCGCTTTTCCAACATCTCCTTCAACTCGTTCATGATCTGAATCGTATCCTCGGTGTGTGGCTAAATCAAATGCTACAGAAAGTCCTTTTTGTCCTGCTTTTAAATTTCTTCTGTAAAAAGCATTTGAATCCTCAGCCGTTGAAAACCCTGCGTATTGACGAATAGTCCATGGTCTGGCAGTGTACATTGTTGTATAAGGACCTCTCATATAAGGAGGGATTCCAGATACAAAATGGCGTTGTTTTAAAGAAGCTATGTCCTTAAATTGATAAAATGATTTTAAATCAATCTTTTCCGCTGTATCGTGCGACTTTACTGCTTCATGAGATTCATTTGCTTTCACCTCAATCGGAGATATGTTACTAAAATCTATTTTCTTCATAACTCAACTTCAATTTGACAATCTTTTTCTAAAATTACTGGCCCTCCAAATAATGTCTCTAATTCAACTTTCCAAGAAATATCACTTGGATTATCATTAAAGTATTTGTTTATGCCAATATGTGTATCTTTTTTATTTTCAGCTCGTTCTATTCTTTTACCTGCTATGGTTTTAATATCAGCTTTTAAGAATTCGATTCCCTCTTTTTCTAACTTTTGGAAACTTGACCATGACTTCTCTTTGATTGCATTCATTAAGTCATCCAAGATGTAAGCCCCTCCAGCAGGGTCTATTACTTTATCCAAATAAGATTCTTCTTTTAATAATAAAGCAATGTTTAAACCCAATCTCTGAGTCTTGTCTAAATCTGCATCTGTTGACCAAGCATTATAAGGCCTAATGGTTAACTCATCAACTCCTCCTAAAACTGCAGATAATGCTTCAGTTGTCTGACGCAATAAGTTGTTGTGCGGATCTTTTAATGATTTATTTAAAAAACCTGTTTCTGCTTCAACGTAAGGAATAGTAGAGCAGGAATACTCTGGTTTATAGGATTGAACAACGGTGTACCATAAAGAACGAAATGCTTTAAATTTTGCAATTTCAAAAAAGAAATTATTTCCAATTCCCAATTTAAATTTGATTTGTGCAGCAGCATCATCAACGCTCATTCCTTTATTCATTAAACCAAAAAGAAGTTCATGTCCTGCATGCAAAGCATAAGCAATTTCTTGATGGATATTTCCTCCTGCATATTGAACATCAATTGCTTTTACAATGTAATTTCTTGTGTTTTCAATGTGTTCAAACTGCTGATTGCCTGTGTTGATTGTAGTTCCGTTTAAGTTTTTAATTGAACTTACGTTATTCAACCAATCGTATTGTTCTTTTGTAGAATAGTAGAAAGTTGAAGTGATGTGTTCGAGACCAATATCTTTAATAATTAACTCGCATTGGTTAGCATCGAAATCGAACAAATTGAAAGTCAATCCAGTTGCTCCATTCATTAATTGCTTTAATGCAAAAATATTCATGTTTTTCGGAGTATCCTTTGGAACATAAACGTTATTGATCCAGTCGTTGTTTTTTATCTTTCCACCTCTTGCGTAATCTGCCTGACCTGGAATAGAATGTGATTCGTTTTTGTCATTAGCAAATCCATAAGAAGCATAGTTTATTTCCTCAATTGGATGAAATTTATGTAGCACCTCATCAATGCTTTTTCCTTTTAGGTCTTCCTTGACTTTATCTAGCCATTCTGTCGGAGTAGATGTTGAGAATTCTTTATAGAAATCGGTCATATTCAACGTTATTGATTTTTTATCAAAAATATGAAATTTTTAGGGTTATCAAGGTTTGTCAGCTCGATTTATAATAAAAGATACGAATTCTTGAATGCTTTAAAGCTTGATGATTTATTTTTTGTTATTTTTAAGTATTAAAATCAGGGCTTATGAAATTGAAATACACATATATAATAGGGCTTGCCTTGTTTTTGAGTTGTGAAAATAAAAAACCTCAAAATGAAGGCCATGAAACTATTATCGATACACTGATAATAGAGAGCAATGAAGGGAATATGAGAAATGTAGAGAATTTAAGTGACCAATCTTATGATGCAAGTTTTTTTTCGGGGAAAGCTGAAATTGCGACTTATACACTCAAAAAAGCAAGGTATCAAGACATTCATCCTGGAGAATCGGTACTGATATTTGTGACAGAGCCTTTTTTAATCGACAAACAAGTAAAAGCAGATAAACCAACTTCGGAAAATAGTGTGAATGTGCTAAAGATGAATAGAGTGGATAGATTTAGTACAGGTATTTATGACTATTCTCAATTTACTTCTGTTTTTACCCCAATTAAAAAGTACAATCCTAGTTATCCGATAAAAATAACAATGGGTAGCCAAGATTGGTGCGGTCAGTCATTTACGCAAATAAACAACGACAAAGGATATAAATACGAACACAAATCATATTTCGAATCGGAGGGAGATACTTCTTTTCATATTGACTATGTAATAAGCGAAGACAATATGATGAATTTAGCACGATTGTCGACAGATTTATTGCCAATTGGTGAGTTCAGTATGCTGCCGAGTCTAGCTTATTTGAGAACTTCACATTCTGAAATCAAAAGCTATATGGCAGTTGGTTCTTTGGATTCCACAGAAACAGGATTCATCTATGCCTATGAAATTCCAGAGTTAAGTCGAAATGTTCGAGTTTTTCTTTCAATAGAAAACAATAATAGAATTACCAGGTGGGAGGAATCTTATCCAACCGTTTTTGATAAAGTTATTCGCACTTCGACCTATGAATTGAAGGGAGTAGAGGTTTTGCCTTATTGGGAATTAAATAAAACTGAGAACACAGGATTAAGAAAAGATTTAAAATTAATTTATTGAGGTTAATCTTTTGAATAACAGATGAGTATTTTGAAATACAATTTATCTATTTGCAACTAAATTGCATTAATTTTAATAAAAGTTTGGTTTTATTATTTTAGTTCTCTATCTTAGTAAAAACCGAGAAAACTCGGCTGATTTTTTAATTATTAAGATAAATATTTATTATGGGTAGACCGCCAACAAGACCAGCAAAACTCAAAGATGGTTTTTATATAGAAGTTAGAAACGAGGGATCAAAAGCAAATGGTATCAAAATTAGAAGAGATACCAAAGAAGAAATGTTGATGGCGATTGAGGACTACAACAGAATTAAAGATGTTACAGTTTTAGGTGAGCTCAAAAATGACAAATGGGTAAACAAAAAAGAAACTAAAGCAGCTAAGAAGAAATAGTATTTCTACAAAGAAATCTAGAAGCTTTCCGATTATCGGGAGGCTTTTTTTTTTTTTGGAATTTTAAGTGAAAGAGTACGTTAAATACTAACCATTAAGAAGTGAAGAAAAGTTAAGGGCTTAATGAAACTTAATGCCTTCATGTTTGTATAAAAACCATTAAGAAGTGAAGAGAGTTTATAAGCTTACCACCATATTGTTAGACTAATAACAGATGATTTATACATATTACTTTTACTCTACAAAGCAGGACGATTCCTACTCTTTAGAATTCAATATTTCTTTTGCACGCTTAATAGATTCTTCGATGTTTGCAATCATATTTTCCTCTGGAAGGACTGAGTAAATCATTCCCTTCTCTAAGTCTTCACGCACAGAAGTGTTCGCTCCTGAGATTATAATTTGGATTTTTTGATCATTGAAATGTTTGATTAATTCTTTTAATCGATATACGCCAGTTGCATCAATAAATGGGATATATCTCACACGCAAAATCACAATTTTCGGATTGCTTTGGATCTTGGAAATTGTGTCCTGAAATGCTTGTGCTGCTCCAAAGAATAAAACTCCATTTATGTCATAACTGATAACACCTTTAGGAAGTTCTATTTGCTGTTCTTTTTCAAATTTATTTATTGCTGAATATCTTGGAGTGTAAGTGTTTGATTCTTCATTAATTTGCAGTGATTCACTCATTCTCTTCATTAATATGAAACTCGATAGCACAATTCCAACCTGAATGGCAAGAACTAAATCAAAGACAACAGTTAAGAAAAAAGTAACGAGTAAAATGAGAACGTCGTATTTATTTCCTTTTAACAAGGATTTAAATTGTCTCCATTCACTCATGTGATAAGAAACAACAATAAGTATTCCTGCTAAACTTGCCATAGGAATAAGTTTTGCCAATGGTGCGAATATGAGCATTATCAGTAGAAGAACAATAGCGTGGACTATTCCTGCAATAGGTGTTCGTCCTCCGTTATTAACATTTGTAGCAGTTCTTGCAATAGCACCAGTCGCAGGTATTCCTCCAAACATTGCAGATGCTACGTTGGCTGTTCCCTGAGCAATAAGTTCAGTGTTTGACCTGTGTCTTCCTCCAATCATACCATCAGCAACAACTGCAGAAAGTAGAGATTCAATTCCTCCCAATAAGGCAATAGCAAGGGCTGGTTGAATCAATGCTTGAATGGTTTCTAAGTCTATTTTTGGTATGCTCGGCATAGATATATGGTTGGGAATATCTCCAAAACTGCTTTCAATTGTTGTAACAGGAAGATTGAAGTAGTAAACGGCAAGTGTGCTTAAAACAATGGCTACAATAGATCCTGGGATTTTTTTAGTGACACGTCTAAAATTGAAACTAATAAGAATGGTTATTACTGCAATGATAACTGCAATCCAGTTGATGCTGTCGAAATTTAGGGCGTAAATCTTCCATTTATCTATAAAATTTGCAGGCACAGCGTCTATTGGTAGTCCAAAAAAGTCTTTTATTTGAGAAGAGAAGATTATTATTGCAATTCCGCTAGTAAAACCAACAATTAGAGGGTAGGGGATGTACTTTAATAAATTTCCTAAACGCCCAATTCCCATTATTATAAGGATAAATCCAGCCATAAATGTGGCGATAATCAAACCGTCCACACCGTGTTCTTGAACAATGGCATAAACAATAACGATAAATGCTCCTGTAGGACCTCCAATTTGCACTCGACTTCCACCCAATACGGAAATGATAAGTCCTGCTATGATGGCAGTAATAAGTCCTTTATCAGGTGAAACTCCAGAAGCAATAGCAAATGCAATAGCTAATGGAAGGGCAACAATTCCAACAATAATTCCAGCGGAAATATCTTTTGATATTTGTTTCTTAGAAATCCCTTGTTTTAAAAGTGTAAAAAATTTTGGACTAAAAAGAGGTTCTTTCATTTTTGGAGTTTTATAAAATATATTGATTATTAATTGAAAAAATCCAGAGACTAAATACTCGGGATTATATTTCATGCAAAGATATTTATTAATACTTTCACCCTAGGTAACAAATGTATTGTTGTTGATGTAGGTTCTTAATTATGCTTCACAATTTAAATACTCTCAAATTATAGAAGAATTTAAGCTATACTGTTAACTTATGGTTTGATTTTATATTGTGTTTTTAATAAAACAACGATATTTCGCAGTAAAATAAAAACAGAACTAATTTTAAAACTATTCTAAAAAAGTAGTGTTAATTGTAAAACGAATTGAAGAACTTTTTAAACGTAATAAATAATGTACAGACACCAAGGCAAGAGAAGAACAATGAAAGACAATCTACGGATTGCAATTATACTATCATTTGTTGCAGGAATTGTTAACGTAACTGGTTTCTTATTCCTTAAACAGTTAACAACGAATGTTACAGGTCACTTTGCGTTATTTATTAACGATGTTGCCAATTTAGAGTTTTGGAAAGGGACAGTTTACTTCCTCTACATTTTTTCATTTTTATTGGGTTCTTTTGTCTCTAGTTTTTTAATCGAATTTTTTAAAAGAAATAAGCGACTAAATGTTTACGTTATTCCTGTACTTATTGAGTCCATTATATTTATTTCTGTTGCAGTTCTAAATAATTTCATGCTTTTAAATTTAGACCTGATTGCTTGTCTTTTATTGTTTTCAATGGGACTTCAAAACTCTTATGTAACGAAGGTTTCTGATGCTGTAGTAAGAACAACACACCTAACAGGTTTATTTACAGATTTAGGAATAGAGATTTCTTATTTATTCTTTAGAAATAAATATCCTAATCGCACGAAAATTAAAGCCTCTATTCGCTTGAGAATTTACATTATTTCATTTTTCTTCCTAGGTGGTCTATTTGGTGGGTTTGCCTACTCAACACTAGATTTAGGAATGAACACCTTAATTATTGGAGCAGCAATCTTAATTATCAATCTACTTTATGACGGGATGAGAATTAGGATCATTAGAATGAAAAGAAGTAATTTTAGACGTAAACTGGCTTATAAAGGTTAGGTATATGTTGAACCCAATAAACTTTGAATAAATCATAAGAATTTAAAAATCAACAATTATGTTAAACCACAAACCCAATGATATTGGTTCTATATGATTCTGTATGGGTATATTGAAAAAAGTCCATCGGCTGACGGTCGATTTAATTCGAAAAGGAATATCTATTATCTCAAAGTAATCCTAATTTCAATCCCATAAATACCTTTCATCATAATCAACTTTGAATTTCTTTAAAAACGCAAGATACTCTTCT
>Ga0265293_10008504_pt1 | contig 15174 bp, 11 predicted proteins | sample Munlanlewell138R_FD_192505 | JGI IMG/M metagenome (GOLD analysis project Ga0265293, IMG submission 192505) | Leachate microbial communities from a municipal landfill in Southern Ontario, Canada - Leachate well 138R | ecosystem: Engineered > Solid waste > Landfill > Unclassified | place: Canada...
AAGTCCGAGTCCAGGACACCATCGGCGGCGGAGGTGAGCCCCGCGGCGACGGTCGCGCGGTACGTCGTACTCGGCCGGAGGTCCTCCGGCGTGAACGTGTAGAGCGACGTGTTCAGCCACTCGCCCTGGCCCGCCAGCGGCGGGTCGAACTGTACGACGGGGGCCGTGGACGCCTCCGACAGCAGCGTGAGCGGGGCCACGGCGCGGCTGAACTGCACGAAGATCCGCGCCTCGGAAGGCACGTCGCCGTCATCGGGCGCGGGGATCACGGAGCGCACCTCGAGCTTGCCCTCGACGGTGAAGGTCTGGACGAAATCCTCCTCGCCGCCCGCCGCCTCCGAGGCCACACGGACCTGGTATTCCTTGCCGCGGAGCAGGCCCGGGAACTCCGGTTGAAACAGCAACGTGCGGTCGTCCAGCCACGCGAACGTGCCCGTCGTCGCCGGCTCGAGACTCACGAGGTCAGCGCCTTCCCGCGTCTCCGGCGCCTCCGGGAACGTCACCACGATCGGCCCGAGGCGCGGCGCGTCGGCGCCGGCGGGCGTGACCTGGAGCGCGGGTGCGGGGCCCTCGTACGTTCCGCCCAGCGTCAGCACCAGCGCGATGAGAGCAAACACCGCGGCGAGCACCCCGCCACCCGCGAGGAGCGCGACCCGGTCGAAGCGGCGCAGGCGGTCCTCGACACTCGTCTCGGCAGAGGACGCGGACTGTGGTTCGTTCGTCATCGGACCTTCACCTCGTAGGCGCTGCGTGCTTCCGCCGTCCCGCCGTCCGCGAGGAGCGCGACGACGCGCACCTCGTGGCGGCCGGGTGTCATCTCCCACTGCGCGTAGGGCTGTGCGCCCGTCCCCGTGCCGGCTGGCACACCGTTCACGAAGAACTCCACCGCCTGCGTCCCGCTCGGCACGGACGCCCGCAGGGTGAGCGGGTCATCGGCCACCTCGGGCGCCGGGTAGAGCACCGAGCCCGGCGCTGGGCTCACGATGGCGACCGCGCCCGCACCGCCCGAGGGCGCACCGCTCGAGAGCGCCCACCCGGCATCCACCGCCCACGCGCGCGCCTCGGCGGGCGGGTCGATCGCGAGGACGCCGCCCTCGCGGTGGTAGTAGGACTCCACCTGCTGCGGGGCGGTGTCGGCGCGGAACCACTCGGGCGCGGTGGAGGGACAGTTAGTGCCGGGCAGGAGGCCGGTCGGCGCGCAGACTGTCTCGCGCACGACGCCCTCAGGAGGCGCGAACTCGGCGGCGGGGAAGCCGGACACAGCGGCCGTCATGACATCGCGCCAGATCGGTGCGGCGCCGTCGACACCGGAGATATGCACCATCGGCTGCTGGGCCGGGTTGCCCACCCACACGCCGACGACGCGCTCCGGCGTGAAGCCGATCGTCCAGTTGTCGCGGAACTCACTGCTCGTCCCCGTCTTCACGCCCGCCCCGAACGAGGTGTTCAGCACGCTCGACGCACCGAAGCCGGGGATCCGCGCGGCGGGGTCGCTCAGCATGTCGGCGACGAGGAACGCCGTCACCTCGTCCGTCACGGGGATCGGCGAGGGCGCGCCGCGCTCGTAGAGGACCTCGCCCCGGTAGTCGAGGACCCGCGCGATGAGCCACGGCTCGTAGCGCACGCCGCCCTGTGCGAACGCGCCGTAGGCAGCCGTGAGGTCGAGCAACCGTACGCCGCCACCGCCGAGCGTGAGCGCGAGCCCGTATGCCTCGGCGGCCTCGAGCGAGTCGAGCCCCGCGCGGTGCGCTATCTGGATCAGCGCATCCACGCCGAGGTCGTCGAGCGTGCGCACCGCCGGAACGTTCAGCGACGAGGCGAGTGCAACGCGCATCGGGACGGGGCCGCGGAACTGCAGGTCGTAGTTCGCCGGGCGGTACGGCCCGGACTTCGTGGTGAACGTGCTCGGCACGTCAAGGAGCATCGAGGCGGGGGTGTAGCCACGCTCCAGCGCCGCCGCGTACAGCAGCGGCTTCAGCGCAGAGCCCGGCTGGCGCGGCTCGACCGCCATGTTGATCTGCCCGGCGGTCGCGTCGTAGTCGGCGCTCCCGACGAGCGCGAGGACACGCCCGTCGCGCGGGTCGAGGGCAAGGACCGCCGCCGACCCGGCGTTGTGGTCACGCAGCCCCTCGAGGCGCGCTCGCACGCTCCGCTCCGCCTCCCGCTGGAGGGCAGGGTCGAGCGTCGTCTCGATCACGAGGCCGGCATCGGCAGCGTGCTCCGGCAGGATCGCCCCGAGCTCTTCGTACACCGCGGCTGCGAGGTGACGCGCGATCGGGGGGTCGGCCGGGACGACGCGGAGCGGGGTCGCCTCGGCGGCATCCGCCTGCGCCTCGGTGACTGCGCCGGTCGCGACCATCCGACTGAGGACATAATGCTGGCGGGCGAGCGCTTCGCCCTCGGACGTGTCGTACTCGACGGGGGAGCGGGGGAGCCCGGCGAGGAACGAGGCCTGCGCGAGATCCAGGCGCCGGGCGGCGACGCCGAAGTACGCCTGGGCCGCCGCCTCGATGCCGTAGGCGCCGCGCCCATAGAACACATCGTTCAGGTACGCCTCGAGCAACTCGTCCTTCGAGGTGCGCGCCTCGAGCGCGAGCGACATCACCGCTTCGCGCGCCTTGCGGAGAGGGAGCGGTAGGCCGGTGCCATCGAGATACGTACGTCGCACGAGCTGCTGCGTCAGCGTCGAGGCGCCCGAAGGATCCGAGCGGATACTCAGCACGGCGCGCCCGATGGCGAGCGGATCGACCCCGGGGTGCTCCCAGAACCGCTGATCCTCCGCCGCCACCGTTGCGTCGAGGACGACCGGCGCGATGTCCTCCAGCGCCGCGGGGATGCGCAGCCCCTCGGCGACATCGCGCTCGATGAGGCCACCGCGCGCGTCGAGGATCACCGTGCCCGGGGCGTCGAGCTGGGAGGCGAGGTCCGGCAGGGGCGCCAGGATGGCGAAGCCCGGCACGGCGAGCAGCACGCCGGCGAATGCCGCGCACCATTCGACAGCGCGTCGAGGCACCCACCACCGCTCCGGCATCGCGCCTCCGACCTCCGCCGCAACTAGTGCACGTACGTTATACGATCGGAGGCCGCCCGTGGTTCCCGGATGCCAGGATTCCCGCGCCGAGTAACGGCACAGCGGTCCTCAGGCGGTCCGGTCGGGGCTACTGGTCGTCCAGTCCCTGCCAGATCCGCGAGAACGTGGGGCTGAGGCGGCGCAGCTCGTCGAGGTGCTGGCCGGTGAGGTCGTCGAGGCGGGCGAGGCCCTCCGGGGTCAGCTGGATGCGGACGGCGCGCGAGTCGTGCTCGTCGCGGACCCGGCGGACGAGGCCGTCCTTCTCCGCGCGGTTGATCACTTCGACGGCGGTGTGGTGGCGCACCACCAGGTACTGCGCGACCTCGCCGATGCGAGGCCCCTCCGGGATCCCGCAACCTCGGACCGTCAGGAGGAGCTGATGCACCGCCGGGTTGAGACCGGCATCGCGCGCGGCGCTCTCGCTCCAACGGAGGAAGCGACGCAGTCCCGAGCGGAACGCCAGCAGGTTCCCGTAGTCCACGTCCGATGGGCGCACGCGGCGTCCGAGAGGCTCGGAAGGGGGGACAGTCGGCGGTTCGGGGGTCACTGCTGGAGTGTAGTCAGCACTGCCCGAGGCCGCTGGAGCATAAGGCGTAGACGTGTTTATATCGTCTCACGATATGAATTCAGCCCGGATCCCCCTTCTCACCGTCTTCGGCATTGCTCTTGGACTCATCGGCGGCTGCGCTGCCTGGGGCCTGCTGCATCTCATTGGCCTGATCACCAACCTGGCCCTGTACCACCGCTGGGGTTGGGAGCTCCCGCCCACGGCGACGCTCAACCCTGGGCCGGAGGTCATCCTCGTCGCGATGGCGGGCGCGATCCTGGTCGCGATGATGGCGAAGGTGGCGCCGATCATCCGCGGACACGGCCTCCCTGAGGCGATGGAGTCTGTCCTGCTTCGCCAGAGCCGGATCGCGCCGGTGACGGCCATCCTCAAGCCGCTCTCCGCCGCGGTCGCGATCGGGACGGGCGGACCGTTCGGGGCAGAAGGACCGATCATCGTCACCGGCGGCGCGACCGGGTCGCTCCTCGGGCAGTTGATCCCGGTGTCCCCCGCGGAGCGCAAGATCCTCCTCGCCGCGGGCGCGGCTGCCGGCATGTCCGCCACGTTCGGCGCGCCGCTCGCCTCCGTCGTGCTGGCCTTTGAGCTGTTGCTCTTCGAGTTCTCCCGCCGTGCGCTGCTGCCGGTCGCCACCGCGGCCGCGGTCGCTGGTGGCATGCACTACCTCCTGATCGCCAGCGGGCCCCTGTTCGTGGTCCCAGACCACAGCATCGAGGGCCTGACGAGCCTTCCGCCGTACGCCGTCCTCGGACTGTTGTGCGGGCTGCTCGCGGTGGTCGTGGTGCGCGGACTGCTCCTCGTGGAGGAGGCCTTCCGGCGCTCGGGCATCCCTGAGTTCTGGCACCCGGCGATTGGCGCGCTGGGGTTCGCCTCAGTCGGCCTGCTGGTCCCGAGGGCGCTCGGCGTCGGCTACGACGTGATCGGCGACCTCCTCCTCGCGAGGATGGGGCTGACCACGGTGCTCGTGCTCCTGCTCGCGAAGCTCGTCGCGTGGTGGATCGCCCTCGGGTCCGGCACCTCGGGCGGCACGCTCGCACCGATGCTGATCGTAGGGAGCGCCTTCGGCAGCGCGCTGGCCCTCGTGACGAACGAGTGGACCCCGCTCGAGGTCACCGCGACGGGGTTTGCGCTCGTGGCGATGGCCGCCACCTTCGGCGCTGCCGCCGGCGCGAGCCTGACCTCGATCGTCTTCGTGTTCGAACTGACACAGGACTACCGGATCGTGCTGCCCCTGATCGTGGCAACCGTCCTCGCGGACCTGGTCTCCGCGGCGCTCCTGCACGACACGCTGATGACGGAGAAGCTCACGAGGCGCGGTGTCCGCGTGGTGCGCGACTACCAGGCCGACCCGTTCGCGAGAAGCCACGTGGCGCAGGTGATGACCTCGCCGGCGCTCACGGTGTCGGAGGACGAGTCGATGGAGTTCGTCCTGCGGTTCGTCGCGGAAGGGCCGCACAGCGCCTACCCCGTGGTCGATGCCGAGGGCCGATGCGTCGGGATCATCTCCCGGACAGACCTCCTCGCCCTGGAGGCCGGCGGCCCCGCCACGGCCGGCGAGATCGCCAGCCGCGACGTCGTCACGGTGCGACCGCGCGACAGCGTCTCCCGCGCGATGGAGTTGCTCCTCGAAGAGTCGGTGGAGCACCTACCAGTGGTCGATGACCGCAGCTACGTGGTCGGGATGTGCACGCGTACGGACATCCTCCGTGCGCGCACCGTGCAGATCAGCGAGGAAGAGCGCCAGGCGCCGCCGCTCCTCGACGCCATCGTCAGCCGCGGCGCGCGGATGCGCATGTAGCAGGCCTCAGGGCACAGGGTTCGAGGTCAGCGAGCTGCCGTCGCGGCGTCCCGGAACACCTCGAGCGCGCCTTCACGACACAGGCCGGACGCACGCGCCTCCACGTAGAGGTGGCCGAACTCGCGGAGGACGTCCTCGGAGACACGGTCGCCCGAGGCCAGCTTGCGCGCGGTCTCCTCGAGGTCGTCGCGCTCGTCGTCGGTGAGCAGGTCATCGAAGTCCATCCGGGCGATCGTACTCCTCGGGCACCAGCCGTCTGCTCCCAGCGGCGCAGAGCGGGTAGGCTCCTTCACATGCAGAGAACTAACGCGCGTGACGCGGACATCGCCGTCATCGGCGCCGGGGTCGTCGGGCTCGCGACGGCGTTCGCGCTGTCCTCCGACGGCACGGTTGTCGTCATCGAGGCGAACGAGGCACCCGGCCGCGAGACCAGCGCGCACAACACCGGCATCGTCCACGCCGGGATGTTCTATCCGACCGGCAGCCTGAAGCACCGCCTCTGCATGGTGGGGAACGTGCTCCTCCACGAATGGGCGGAGCGCTTCAACGTCCCGCTGCGCCGAGGTGGCAAGCTCATCGTCGCGGTCGAGCCGGAGGACACGGACGGCCTCGACCGGGTGTGGGAGCAGTGCGTCGCGAACGAGGTGCCCGACACCCGGCGGATGAGCGGCGCGGAGGCGCGCGCCCTCGAACCCCGCGTGCGCATCCACGAGGCGATCTGGTCGGGGACGTCATCGGTGGTCGACCAGGCGGCCTACGCGCGCTCGCTGGAGTCGACCTGCCTCGAGGCGGGCGTGCTCGTTGCCTACCAGCACCGCGTGACGGGCGTGGGGCGGGACGGCGCGGACTTCGTCGTGAGCGCCGTCGACGAGGACGGTGTGGAGGCGTCGCTGCGGGTGGGTGCCCTCATCAACGCCGCCGGGCACGGCGCTCCGGCCGTCGCGGCCGCCCTCGGCTACCCGCTCGACGGCAGCGGCGGCCTGCCGGTCCTCGCGCAGCGGAAGAACCGAGGCATCTACTACGACTTCGCGGACCCGGCGCTCGCGCGCTCGGTGTCGCGGGCGATCTACCCCGTGCCGCCCGGCCGGACGGTGACGGCGCAGCAGGACCGAGGGGGCGGCCTCGGTGTGCACCTCAGCGTCGATGTGGACGGCATCGCCCACCTCGGGCCGGACACGAGGTGGATGCCGGACGGCGCGACGCTTGACTACCACTCCGTCGACGAGGACCGCGAGCCGTTCGTGCAGGCAGCGCGCCGCCTCCTCGGCCCGGACGTGGCCGCGGAGGACCTCGTCCCCGGGCAGGTGGGCTACCGTCCGAAACGCGCCGTGGACGGCTTCGCGGACTTCGTGATCATGGCGGACCGCGGCTACGTCCACCTCGGCGGGATCGAGTCCCCGGGGCTCACCTCGAGCCTCGCGATCGGGCGACGCGTGGCGGAGGAGCTGGGCATCCCGGTCTCGTAACGCACACCGGTAGGAGGGCATCGCATGGCGGAGATCGTGGCGCAGTCACAGGCAGGGGCGGTGCGAGGCATCACCCTGGAGTCTGGCATCCACCGCTTCCTCGGCGTCCCGTACGGCGCCTCCACCGGTGGCATGCGCCGCTTCCGTCCCCCGCTGCCCGCAGAGCCGTGGGAGGGCGTCCGCGACGCCCTCGAGTTCGGCCACCGCTCGCCACAGGACATGACCCGCGTGCGCGACGAGGATCCCTCGGCCTTCACCGGCCCCGACACTCCCAGCGAGGACTGCCTCGTCGCGAATGTGTGGACGCCATCCGTCGGAGACGGCGCGCGCCGACCGGTCATGTTGTGGCTGCATGGTGGCGGGTTCAGCGGCGGTGCCGCCTCCAGCATCTGGTGCGACGGCGAGAACCTCGCGAAGCGGGGCGACGTGGTGATCGTGAGCATCAACCACCGGCTCAACGTCTTCGGCTTCCTCCACCTGGAGGACCTCTGCGGACCCGAGTTCGCCGGCTCCGGCGTCGCCGGGATGCTGGACATCGTGCTCGCGCTCGAATGGGTGCGCGACAACATCGAGGCATTCGGCGGCGATCCGTCGAACGTCACGGTCTTCGGCGAGTCCGGGGGCGGACGCAAGGTCTGCATGCTGCTCGGGATGCCCTCCGCGCGAGGGTTGTTCCACCGCGCGATCGTGGAGAGCGGCGCGCACCCCCGAGGCGTCGACCGCACACTTGCGACGCACTTCGCCACCCGGCTGTTCGAGGGCCTCGGACTGCGCGTCGGCGACGTCGAGGCGCTCCAGGCGATCCCCCACGACGAGCTGTATACGCGCACGATGGCGGCGATCGCGCAGATGGACGACCCGGAGCTCCCCGCCTCGCGCGGGATGTTGCTCTCGCCGGTCGTCGACGGGCACTACCTCCCCGCGCATCCCCTCGATCCCGCGTCGCCGGAGGGCTTCGACGTGCCGCTCATCATCGGCACGAACAAGGACGAGATGGCGTGGACGCTCGCGGGGGCACCGAACGCGGGCACGCTGGCGGAGGAGGAACTCGTCGGGCGGCTACGCCGCGTCTTCGGCGATCGCACCGAGACCGTCATCGACGCCCACCGACGGAACCACCCGCAGCTGACGCCGTGGGAACTCCTCGTGAGCATCACCAGCGAGGACCGCCGGCTGCTCTCGATCGAGGTCGCGGAAGAGAAGGCGAAGCAGCACGCCTCGGGCGGGGCGCCCGTCTATATGTACCTGTTCACGTGGGAGAGCAACCACGGCCTGCTGAAGGCCGCCCACACAATGGAGATCCCGTTCGTCTTCCACAACGAGGACCGCACGACTCTGGTCGGGACGCGGGAGGATCGGCATGCCCTGGCGGATGCGATGGCCGACACCTGGCTCGCCTTCGCGCGCACCGGGTGCCCGGACAACCCGGCGATCCCCGAGTGGCGCCCGTACAACGCTGAGGACCGCGCCACCATGATCTTCGACGTGCCGTCGCGCCTCGAACTCGATCCACGGCGCGAGGAGCGCCTTGCGTGGGGCGACCTGCGCCCCTCGCTGCCGTGGGAAGGCCGCGCCTTCGTCGGCGCGGGCTAGCTGCGGAGTAGCCCTCGGAGGGGTGAGGCTACGCCGCTACTCAGCAGGACGTCGCTGGATGCCCTGGATCTCCGGCATCGGATAGTCCTGCAGGCCGATGGTCTTCGGCCACAGCTCGAAGACCCGATCGATGTCCCAGAGCGGCTGCTCTGAGTAGAGGAAGCGCTCCCGCACCGGCTCTTCGTACAGGCTGATGCGGTGTCCGCTGACCCCGAAGATGCGGCCGTTCGCGACCCCGCCCTCGTCCGAAGCGAGCCAGACGAGGAGCGGTGCGACATTCCTCGGGTCCATCGGGGTGCCCTCGGCGGACGCGCTCTCCTCGCCGGATGCTCCGCGTCCTCGGTCGGTCATGCGTGTAGAGGCGAGCGGTGCGATGCAGTTGGAGGTCACCCCGTAGCGCGAGAGGGCGCGCGCGTTCGAGCGCATGAGGCCGATCTTGCCTGCCTGGGCGGCGGAGTAGTTCGACTGGCCCGGCCCACCGCTGATCCCGGCGTCGGACGTGAAGTAGATGATCCGCCCGTTCGACTCGCGCTGCTGCCGCCAGATGATCGAGGCGTACTTCGTGACCGCGAAGCAGCCCTTCAGGTGCGCCTGGATCACACCGTCCCAGTCGTCCTCGGTCATGTTGAAGACCATGCGCTCGCGGAGGATGCCGTGCGCCGCGACGAAGATGTCGACCGTGTTGTAGGCGTCCAGCGTCTTGCGGATCAGGTCCTCCGCCACGTCCATATCGGAGATGTCACCGATGAACGAGATCGCCTCGCCGCCGGCGTCCGTGATCTCTTTCACCACCGCATCGACGCGCGTCGGGTCGACGCCCATGCGGCCCTCGACGTCCGCGCCGGTGTCGGCGACCACGACCTTCGCGCCTTGCTCCGCATAGGTCTTCGAGACCCACGAGCCCATGCCACCCGCGCCACCCGTCACGATGGCGACCTTGCCTTCGAGGTGCTTCGTCCCTGCCACGTTGCGTTCCCTTCGATCGCGAATGCGTACCGCTGTCCTCGAACGCCGCTAGGGCAGCTCGGGATGCGGCAGCGGGAAGCCGTTGGCGGCGAGCGTCTCCGGCATGAGCTTGAACAGCGTGTCGATGTCCCAGAGGGGCTCTTCGTAGTAGAGCGACTTCGTCCACTGCGGCTCGCGCCACATCGTGATCCGGTTGCCCGTCGCGCCCACCACGCGGCCCGTGATCTCCTTCCCCTCGTCCGAGGCGAGATACACGATGGCCGGCGTCACGTTGCGAGGGTCATCCTGCGACCCGGCGGCGCTCGCGCTGGTCTTGATGCCGCGCTCGGACTCACCCTCCATGACGCCTCGGCCTCGGTCGGTCATGCGCGTCGAGGCCTGCGGCGAGATGCAGTTCGCGGTGACGCCATACCGTCCGAGCTCCTTCGCGACGGCCAGCATGAGGCCGACCTTGCCGGCCTGCGCCGCCGAGTAGTTCGGCTGCCCGGCGCCGCCGCGGATGCCCGCGAGCGACGTGAAGTAGATGATCCGACCGCCACGTTCGCGCTCGGTGCGCCAGTAGATCGAGGCGAACTTCGTCGGTGCCCAGCACCCCTTCAGGTGCGCGCGGACGACGCCGTCCCACTCGTCCTCGGTCATGTTGAAGATCATCCGCTCGCGCAGGATCCCGTGCGCGCTCACGAGGATGTCGAGCCCGCCGTACGTGTCGAGCGTGGTCCGCACGAGGTCCTCCGCCACGTCGACCTCGGCGATGTCGCCGATGAACGTGGTGGCCTCGCCACCGGCCTGCCTGATCTCCTCGACCACGGCGTTGGGCCTCGTCGGGTCGACGCCCATGCGGCCCTCGACGTCCGCGCCCGTGTCAGCGACCACGACCTTCGCGCCTTGCTCGGCGAAGACGCGGGAGATCCAGCTCCCCATCCCGCCAGCGCCCCCGGTCACGATCGCGATCTTGCCGTCCAGGTGCTTCTGACCTGCCACGGGCTCCCCCTTGCCGTTGTCGGTTAGTCCTGCGTTGTTGGGCCTGCACCGTACCGAGCGCCATCCAAGACGATGCCCCGGATCGACACAATCAAAGTTGTACTTCCACCGGATTACAACCGTGATTGTGAATGCGTCGTACCTCTCCCATAGTTCGCCACGTCAGTCGCTCCGGGGATGGATGAGCGACCGGCGGAGGGAGCCTGGACATGGGAGAAGACACGTACTGGAGCCGCGTGGCCGGCCTGCGCGCTCACCGACGGCAGTTCCTGAGGGGCGCCGGCCTCGGCGTCACCGGACTCGCCGGGGCGGCGCTGCTGGGGTGCAGCGGCGACGACTCCGACTCCGAGGGCGGCTCCGGCTCGACCACCACGACCGGCGACGGTGGGGGAGCCGCGCAGGAGGGGGCCCCGGCGCTGGAGCGCGCCCCGGGCTTCCCGGGGGAGGACTTCGGCAAGGTCCCGGTCAATAACAAGCCCCGCGTCATGGGCGGCACGCTCAACATGCCCGGCTCGGCGCGCGCCCTCGGCGGGCGCACGATGGACCCGGACGTGTCGGGCTTCTTCGCACCGTCCGAGTACGTCAACGACCGCCTGGTCTTCCCACAGGGCTGGACCGAGGAGCTCCACTTCGACCTCCTCGACAGCTTCGAGTGGGTGAGCGACACCGAGCTCACGCTCACGATCCGAGCGGGTGTGAAGTCCCACGACCGCCCGCCCACCAACGGGCGCATCGTCACCGCCGAGGACGTCGCCTGGAGCATCAACCGCAAGGGCGGCATCCTCGACCCTGAAGCCTCCGAGGCGTATCCACGGCGCGCCTACCTCACCGGCCTCGAGCGCGCGGAGGCTGTGGACGACGTCACGGTCTCCGTGAAGCTCAGCAGTCCGAACGCCTCGTTCCTCGCAGCCTTCTCGGACATCCGGCAGGCGATGCAGCTCAAGGAACTGGAGGACTGGGATTTCCAGGACATGCTCGCGTTCCCGGGCTTCGGTCCGTGGCTCGTGACCGAGGACGAAGACTCCGTCCGCGCGGTGTTCGACGTGCACCCCGACTACTACCGGACGGACGCCGAGGGCGGGCGACCGTCGTTCGACAAGATGATCCTGCAGGCGTACCCGGATCGTGCCGCGCAGCTCGCCGCGTTCATCACGGGCGAGACGGACCACCTCGCGCAGGTGCTTCCGCACGAGGACGCCCAGGTGAGCGCGAGCGTGTCGGACGCGCTCCGCTATCAGAGCCCGAGCGCGACGATCACGCACGTCAACATCAACCCGAACCGCCTCGCGGCGTTCGCGGATGAGCGCGTCCGGAAGGCGTGGCACTACGCGCGCGACTTCGTCGCGATCGGCGACCCGATCTCGGCGCCGGGATGGCAGTTCAGCGGGCCGTTCCACCCGATGCACGCCCAGACGATGTCCTCGGACCAGATCAGGGCGCTGCCGGGCTACAACCCGGACACGAAGGAGCAGGACATCGCGGAGGGCAAGAAGATGCTCGCCGCGGCGGGCTTCCCGGACGGCGCCGGCATCTCCTTCAGCATCTGGAGCTCCGGCGCGACCGGCCGGAACTTCGAGTCCGGCGAGCGCGTCCGCAACCAGCTCACGACTGCCTACCCGCAGATGGCGGTCGAGCTGAACCCGGCACCGGACATCGCGACGTTCAACTCCAAGCTGAACGAAGGCGACTGGGAGTGCCTGGCGCATGACTTCGCACAGGTGCCGGACGTCGCCCTGAACGGGATGACCTACTACCACTCGAAGGGCGGTCGCAACTACGCCCCGCTGCAGGAGTCGTGGATCGACGAGGCGCTCGAGGGCATCCTCCAGACGCTCGACGAGGACGAGCGGGGGGCCAAGATCACCCAGTTCGAGAAGGACTACATCGACTGGGGTCCGCCGTACCTCAACAACTGCGTGGTCATGACGGACCACGCCTTCCAGCCCACGATCGGCGGCGCGGACCTGGTCGCCGGTACGTGGACCTACTTCTACACCCTCGGCTACGGGGGCCTGCAGAGGTGGTTCTGGCGCACGGAGTAGGTCGCCCCGACACCGACCCCGAGTGCGGTACGCCCCTCTCCGCGTGCCGCACTCGGCGGTCGACTCCCCTCGCCGAAGCGAGACGAGCCCTCGCCAGCGTCACCCACCTGACTACAGATGAGAGCGAGCGATCCAGATGTTGAGATACGCCGCCAAACGGGTCGTCGGCATGGTGCCGACCGTCCTGATCCTGCTGTTCCTCGCCGTGATCATGATCAACCTCATCCCGGGCGACGCCGTCGACCTGATGATGGAGGAGAACGCCAGCCCGGAGCGTCGTGCGGCGCTGGAGGAACAACTCGGGCTCGGTGAACCGGCGCCCATCCGCTACGTGAAGTACGTCGCGGGCATGTTGCGTGGGGACCTGGGCGACTCGCTCTGGAGTCGAGAGCCAGTGCTGCCAGAGCTGCTCAAGCGGGTCCCCGTCACCATCGAGATCGCACTCCTCGCGACGCTCATCGGGACCGCGGTCGGGATCCTCCTCGGCGTGATCTCAGCGCTGCGGCAGGACACGTTCATCGACTACGCGATCCGCAGCGTCGCGATCGCCGGCATCAGCCTGCCGAACTTCGCCATCGCGACGTTCGTGGTGGTCATGCCGGCGATCTGGTGGGGGATCTCACCGACCTTGAGATACGTCGGATTCACGGAGGATCCGTTCACGCACTTCAAGATCATCCTGGTGCCGGCACTCGTGCTGTCACTCAACCTCGCGGCGTCCGTGATGCGCCTCAGCCGCACGACGATGCTCGACGTGCTGCGGCAGGACTACATCCGCACCGCCCAGGCCAAGGGTCTGAGGTCCATCCAGGTCACGGTGGGGCACGCCCTGAAGAACGCGATGATCCCGGTCATCACCCTCACCGGCCTCCAGGTCGCGTATCTCATCGGCGGCTCGGTGATCGTCGAGAGCGTGTTCGTGATCCCCGGCCTGGGGCGATACCTGATCACCGCGATCGACCAGCGCGACTACCCGGTGATCCAGGCCATTGTCGTGCTGCTCGGGATGTTCGTGATGCTCGTCAACCTGCTCGTGGACATGTCGTACGCGTGGTTCGACCCGCGTATCCGGATGACCTAGCCGTGCTCCGAGGAATCGCCGTCACGAACACAGGAAGGCACCGTCATGGCTGCTGAGGTCACCCAGAACCGGCCGATCCCCACCATCACCATCACCAGCCGAGCAGGGGATGCCCTCTCTCAGCTCGGGAAGGCGGCACGCAAGAAGCCGATGGGGGCCGCGGGCGCGGTCGTGCTCGTGCTGCTCGTCCTCGTCGCGATCTTCGCGGACGTGGTCGCGCCATACCCGGCGCTCGAGCACGGCCCGACCCCCCTCGCCGGTCCATCCTCCGAGCACCTCGCCGGGACGGACCAGTTCGGCCGCGACATCCTGAGCCGCGTGATCTACGGCGCGCGCACCTCGCTGTACGTCGGTGTCGCGGCGACGGTGGTCTCGATGGTGCCGGCGGTGTTGCTCGGCATGACCTCCGCCTTCTTCGGTGGGTGGTATGACTACCTGCTGCAGCGGTTCGTCGACACGATCCAGGCGCTGCCCGGACTGATCCTGTTGATGACGATCGTCGTGATCCTCGGCTCGAGCCTGTGGAACGTGATCTTTGCGCTCTCGTTCAACCGCGCCATCGTCGGCAGCCGGGTCATGCGAGGCGCCACGCTCGGCGTCTCGACGGCGACCTACGTCGAGGCAGCCCGAGCGTGTGGAGCGACGAACGTCCGGATCATCCTCCGCCACCTGTTGCCCAACATCGTGCCGACGATCATCGTCGTGTACTCGCTGGGCTTTGGCACGGTCATCCTCGCCGAGGCGTCCCTGAGCTTCCTCGGCCTGGGTGTTCCGCCACCCACGCCGTCGTGGGGCGGGATGATGGCTGCGGACGGCCGCGCCTACATGTTCGCGGCGCCGTGGATGCTGTGGGCCCCGACGATCGCCCTCGCTGTCGTAGTCTTCGCCGTGAACATGTTCGGCGACGCCATCCGCGACCTGCTCGACCCGCGTCTGCGAGGCACGAGGTGACCCCGGCGGGGGGCGAGGGCCCTCACCCGGGCGACCCGCACCCGAACGGACCGCTGCGTGGCGTGCGCGTCCTCGACTGCTCCGAGGGCATGGCTGGCCCGCTCGCGGCGCGACTGCTCGGCGACCTCGGTGCGGACGTCATCAAGGTCGAACCGCCTGAGGGCGACCGCAGCCGCCGCCTCCCGCCGGAGGACGACGGATCGGGCCGCGACTCCCTGTTCGAGTACCTCAACTGGAACAAGCGCGGCGTCGTCCTCGATCTGGACCAGGCGGGGGACCGGAAGCGGTTCGTCGCACTCGTCCAGGACGCGGACGTCCTCATCGAGAGCGCCGCGCCCGGGATCATGGCCTCGCGCGGTGTCGCCTACGACTACCTCGCGAAGCAGAACCCCGGCCTCGTCGCGATCTCAGTGACGCCGTTCGGCTCCACCGGCCCGAAGAAGGACTGGCGCAGCGACGAACTCGTTGACTGGGCGATGGGCGGCTACATGTACTTCGGGGGCAACCCGGAGAAGGAGCCGCTGCAGGTCCCCGGCTACCAGGCCGAGTACCACGCCGCGCAGGCCACGCTGGTCGCTGTCCTCGCAGCGTTGCGCTACCGCGACCTCACGGGTGAGGGCCAGTGGATCGACCAGTCGATCCAGGAGGCCGTGCTCTCCAG
>Ga0265293_10008505_pt1 | contig 15172 bp, 14 predicted proteins | sample Munlanlewell138R_FD_192505 | JGI IMG/M metagenome (GOLD analysis project Ga0265293, IMG submission 192505) | Leachate microbial communities from a municipal landfill in Southern Ontario, Canada - Leachate well 138R | ecosystem: Engineered > Solid waste > Landfill > Unclassified | place: Canada...
CACGTGGAAGCCACCGTCAACCCGAGCAACCAGGCGTCGCGCCGCGTGTTCACGCGGCTGGCAGCGGTGCACGGCGCCGCGCTGGTCGAGGAGATATTTCTCGACGCGGCGGATTTCGGGGGCGCGGCGCATGAGGCGGAGGTGCTGCTCAGGGTCGGCCCACTAGGAGGGGAAACCCCAGATGCGCATTTTTGAACAATTGGAATCCGAGGTGCGAGGCTATGTCCGCGCCTTTCCTGCCATTTTCGACACCGCCAAGGGATCGCTGCTGTTTGATGAAAACGGCAACCGCTACATCGATTTCTTTGCCGGTGCCGGCACACTCAATTACGGTCACAACCACCCGGCCATCAGCGAGGCCCTGATCAAATACCTGCAACGCGACGGCATCGTGCACGGCCTGGACAAAGCCACCGTGGCCAAAAAGGCCTTCCTGCAGAAGTTCCACGGCACCATCCTGGCGGCGCGCAAGCTCGAATACAAAGTGCAGTTCACCGGGCCCACCGGCACCAACGCGGTGGAAACGGCGCTCAAACTGGCGCGCATGGTGAAACGGCGCTCCAACATCATCGCCTTCACCAACGGCTATCACGGCCTCACCATGGGCTCGCTGGCGATCACCGGCAATAACTTCTATCGCGACGAGTTCTTCGGCATGCGCTCCAATGCAGTGAGCATGCCCTTCGATGGCTATTTCGGCCCGGACGTCGACACCATCACCTACCTGCGCCGCTACCTGCAAGACGCCTCCAGCGGCGTGGACCTGCCCGCGGCCGTGGTGGTGGAGACGGTACAGGGCGAGGGCGGCGTGAACGTCGCCAGTGTGAAATGGCTGCAAGACCTCGCGCAGCTGTGTCGCGAATTCGACATCCTGCTGGTTATCGACGACATCCAGGTGGGCAACGGCCGCACCGGATCGTTCTTCAGCTTCGAGCGCGCCGGCATCGTGCCGGACATGGTCACCCTGTCCAAGTCCATCGGCGGCGGCATGCCGCTGGCCATGCTGCTCATGCGTCCCGAGCTGGACCAGTGGAAGCCGGGTGAGCACACCGGCACCTTCCGCGGCAACAACCTGGCCTTCGTGGCCGCCACCGAGGCGCTGAACTTCTGGGATGACGAGGGCCTCACCCAGGCGGTGCAGCACAAGGGCGCGCTCATCGAACAGTCCCTTACCGCGTTGGCCGCACGCTACCCGCAGCTGGACGCGCGCGTGCGCGGGCTCGGCATGATCTGGGGCCTGGACATTCCCTCGCGCGGCCTGGCCCGCGAGGTGTCCCGCGAGGCCTTCGAGCGCGGCCTGGTCATCGAGTTGGCCGGTGCGGAGGACAATGTGGTGAAGTTCCTGCCCGCCCTCACCATCGAGGAAGAACTGTTGCAGGAAGGCCTGGCGATCATCGATGCCGCCCTGGCGGCGGTGGTCGAACGGCGTGGCGAGCGGATCCGGGGGGCGGCGTAATGATCATCAGGCAACTGCAAGACATTCTCGGCACTGACCGCGACGTCCAGGACCCCCACGGCAAATGGGCGAGCCGGCGCCTGCTGCTGCGTCAGGACGGCATGGGCTTTTCCATGCACGACACCATCATCCACGCCGGCACCGAAAGCCTGTTCTGGTACAAGAACCACCTGGAAGGGGTGTATTGCGTGAGCGGCGAGGGTGAGATCGAGAACCTCGCCACCGGCGAGATCCATCCCATCAGCGACGGCACGTTCTACGGGCTGAACCTGCACGACAAGCACCTGCTGCGCGCCCGTACGCAGCTGCGCCTCATCTGCACCTTCAACCCGCCGTTGCATGGTGCCGAGGTGCATGATGACGACGGGAGTTATCCGCCCGCGTGAAGCACAGGCGGGCCTCGCCATCGAGGCCCGCCGTTGAGCCGCCGCTAGCGTCGCTCGCGAAAGCGCCGCATGGCCAGCAGTGCCATCAGCAAAGAGAGCGCATCGATGCTGCCGCCACCGCCACCACCGCCGTTTCCGGTGGCACCCCTTGCGGCAGACACATCGATGGTGACTGTGGCCACATCCGTGCCCGCTGCACCCTGGCTATCGGTGCCAGCGATGCCGTACCGGAAACTGTCCGTACCGGAAAAGCCTTGGGGCGGCGAATACCGCAACTGGTTGCCCTCCCGGGTCACGGTGCCGCCCTGGCCGGAGCGACTGTCGTAATCATCGGTAAGCACGAGATTGCTGCCGCTATCGTTGGCCAGTACGTCGATCAGTATCGGGGTGTCCACCCCCGTGGTAACAAAGTCATCGACTGCACACGGGCAGTCCAGAACCAGGACAGTCCCGGAGTCGCCCACGGCGACCACCACGTCACCGGCGCGCGCCAGGCCGCGCAGCGTGTTGCCCGTGACCTGCAGCGGCGTCCAGTTCACGCCGCCCGTGCTGCTGAGGACGGTACCGTCCCGGCCGGACGCGATGAAACTCCCGTTTGCGAAGGCAACGGCATACAGATGACTGGAGCTGCCGGCGTTGCGAACCGTCCAACCGCCGCCGGTGGACGTGAGCACCGTGCCGCGTTCGCCCACGGCGACGGTGATGCCATTGCCAGCAGCCACGCCATGCAGATTCTCGGCAACAGGCGAGACCTGGGGCTGCCACCCGATGCCATCGCCGCTCGCAAAGATTGCCCCGCCGCTGCCCACGGCAACGAAACCGTTGCCGGTCGGCGCGACGGCATTGAGCCGTATCCCGCCGGTGCCCGTACCTGCCTGCCAGCTTGCGCCTTGGGTATCGCTGTAGATTGCAACGCCGTTGCCCACCGCCACCAGGCGCGACATGCCGCTGGTGATACCAAAAAGGTCAGCCGTTACGCCCGACGTGCCAGTGCTCCAACTCGTACCGCCGTTGGTGCTGAAGCGCACGGCGCCGCCATTTCCCACGGCGACGTAGCGGTCTCCACTCAGGGTAATCGCGTTCAGGGCCGGGTTGCCGTTACCCACCAACCCCGCTGTGCCCGGTGATGAAATGACACGGCCGCCGTCGCCCACGGCGACCCACGCTGAACCGTTCAGCGCCACGCCGTTCATCTGCTGGCGGGGCCCCGTGGTCCGCTCCGACCACGTTGCCCCGTTCCGTTGCATGATGATGCCGTGGTCACCCACGGCAATGCGATTGTCGCCGGCAACCAGCACCGCCTCGAAGCCCTCCGTCGTATTCGAGGCGACCGCCACAGGGTTCCCGGCCGTGACGGTTTGCATCGTGCCGCTGCCACCCACCACAAGAAAATGGTTTCCTTCCGGGTCCCATGTCACATCAGTGAACTTCGGGATCTCCGCGCCATTCTCGAACACGACAGTCCACTGGATTGCGTCGGTACTCCGCAGGATGACGCCATTGCCCACGGCCAAATAATCGGTACCGCTGTGCGCCACGCCTTCCAGTGACGGGCGGCCGCCGGTGGCGAACTGGAAACGGGGGCGCTCGGTCCACGTTTGTCCGTCTGGACTGGTGAGAATGATTCCCTGTGATCCCACCGCCACGAATTGCCCGGCGGCGAACACCACGTCGTTCAACCAATCCCTGACCGGATCGAATCGCACCCGTTGCCAGGTCGATCCGCCGTCCGTACTGCGCAGGATGGTAGCACCGTCGCCCACGGCCACGATGACACCGTTGCCCTCCGCGATGCCATAAAGAAAGTGCGCGCCCTCCCAGCGTAACGGGCTCCAGGTATCGCCATCCGGACTGTAGGTGATTTCGCCATCGTTGCCGACCGCGATGAACCGCCCGTAGGTTTCACTCCACAGCACGGCCTCCAGCCACGCGCTGGTGCCGGTGTCGACCAGGTGCCACCCCAAGCCGTCGGTACTGATGAGAACGGTCCCCGTATGGCCCACGGCCACGTAACGTCCGTCGCCATAGGCGACGTCTGCGAGGATGTTGCCCTGCGGGCGTGGATTTACCCACTCCCAGCTGGCCTGTGCCGACAAGGAGAAAGCGAGTGAAAGAAACACCAGCATATGCGAGACAGCACCACGAATGTCCCTATTCATCGTGCGCATCCTCGATGGTTGCGATCGACGGCCACACCGGTTCGCATGGCGGAGCACCAACGGCGTACGAACACGTGCCGCGGCCACGTGACCGACGGTCAGGAGACGTAGCAGTCAGGAATCAGCAGCCGCCCTGCCCAAACGGGCAGGCGCTTTTCGTGCTGGTGGTTGCAGGTGAAGGGATTGGCTTTGCTCGAACAGACTGCGATAGACAGCATCACGAACATTACTATTCATGTGCGTATCCTCGACGACTGTTGGTGATGCGTTCCCGAAGTCACGCATCGAAGGCCAAAAGTATAGCCGCGTGCGTTCATGGTCACGGTGAACGCCCCACGCGAAAACATTGGAGGAGAAAACCAGAAGGTGGGTGTACGTTTTCCCGGCGCGCTAGCGCTGGACGAGGCCATGCTCGAAGGCGAACGCCGTGACGGCAGTGGCGTTATGCAAGGACAGTTTCTTCATCAGATTTGCCCGGTGTTTCTCGACGGTCTTCGCACTAAGACACATCACCTGCGCGATCTCACGGTTGCGATAACCCTCCGCAACCAGCTTGATGACCTCGCGCTCCCGATGCGTAAGGCGTTCAAGCGGACTGCGCGCCAGGGGTCTGCCGCCGTGCAGATAGCCGCGCACCACACTGCCGCAAATGCTTGGACTCAGGAACACATGCCCGCCCTGGACGCTACGGATCGCCACCAGCAATTCGCGGTGGCTGTCCTCCTTGAGGACGTAGGCGCCTGCACCCGCATCGAGTGCCGCATGCACGTATTCGTCAACTTTGTGCGCGGTAAGTACGATGACATGGATCTCTGGAAAGCGCCGCTTGATATTCCGAATGGCCTCGGTGCCATTCGAACCCGGCATGGAGAGATCCATGAGCACGACGTCGGGACGCTGCTCCACGCAGGCGTGGAGCGCGTCGATGCCATTGCCTACCTCAGCTACCACTTCAAGATTTGCTTCCGAGGCCAGCAGGACCCGCAAGCCTTCGCGCAGGATCTTGTGATCCTCGGCGATGAGGACCCTGCACTTATGAATCATTAAATGACCATCCTTGGTCAATGCCTCGTCCGTGAATCGTTCATTCTCACCGTCGCCGGGTCGTCTGAACGATGGCTTGAGTGTAGCAAACGGTTTTTCCCGCGCAGCATGCGCGAAAACATTCTTTGTTCGCCGACTCGGCATTCCGTGTAAATCGTCGCCATGCTTTTCGAAGTCACGCAAGGGATCCGGATGACGGCCAGCAAACAGGTATTGATGATCTCCGATACGCACGGTGTTATCGACCCGCGCATTGCCGCACTGTCGAGGGGCTGTGACTACGTGGCGCATGCCGGCGATATCGGTGCGGCCGCGGTGCTCGATGCCTTGCGACCACACTGCGCGATCGTTGCGGTGCGCGGCAACAACGACACGCCCGCGCAGTGGCCGACGCGCGATCTCGCCAGGCTGGATGCGCTACCGGCGTGTGCCGTGCTCGACCTGCCCGGCGGTGCCCTGGCGATCGTCCATGGCCACCGCAGTGGCCCTGTGGCGCAGCGCCACCCGCGGCTGCGCGCCGCATATCCCGCATGCCGGGGCGTGCTCTACGGACATAGCCACCGGCTCGTACTCGATACGGATGCACTGCCCTGGTTGTTCAATCCCGGCGCCGCGGGTCGGACCCGCACCTTTGGCGGGCCGTCATGCTTAGGACTAATGCGCCGCCTCGCTACGCTCGCCCTCTTCACGCCGCACGATGTCATAGACGAATTTCGCGAGTGCCCCGGCGAGGAATTGGGGCTCGAGCCGCGTCTCGGTGGGCGCGCCGCTCCACTCGGGCGCCGTGTGCCCATCGAACTCCGCGCCCGGGTCTTCGCCGTAGCGCAGGCGCGCCAGCAGTTTTTCGGTGGGTGCGGCCAGGACACTCTCCACAGCACCGGGGCTGATGCCCAGAAACTGCGCGATCTCGTTGACCTCGCGGTGCTCCTCATCGCGCAACACGAGCACATAGGCGGACTCCACCAGCGCGGGCAGGATGGCCTGTTCACCGTGGCGCACCATTGCCGCCGCACCACCCAGTTGTTCCACGGCGTGCATGACCACATGCCTGGCACGGTCATCCACCTCGGCCGATACGGTGAAGCTGCTGGGGTCGTTCATCACACCTCCTCCTCAGCGAGGCTGGGCCGCCGCTGTCACAGGTCCGGACGGCGTCGCGCCCGCACATTTACGAGGCTCTGATGACAGGACTAGTTGCATAAGGTGCGATGGTCAATCGCTGCCCCTGCGAGCCCTCGCGACACCACTCGGGTGGTGCGGCGATGTCCCTGCAACTTGCCTGTGCTGACGACACATCTTTACCTTTCATAAGGAACTCGCGCGAGTGTCCGATTCCTTCCATCGCGAAGGTGCCGCATGCACAACGGGCGTTGGCAGGACTGGGCGAATCTCGTGCTGGGCGCCTGGCTCATCATCGCGCCCTTTGCGCTGGGGTATGCCGAGCAGTCAGGAGTGGGCCATGACCACGCCGATGCTCGCGCACAGGCGCTCTTGAACCAGACGTAGCCTCTATGCCTGTGCGGTGAAACCTTACAGCGGCGCGTGGCCCGAAACCGCCGTGCTGATCAGGAGTGAATGTCGCGACGGATCAGCATGCGTTCTTGGGAAAAGGCGGGCTGGCGCGCATCGCCCAGATCGACGGCCACGTACTCGTCCGCGAGCCGGTATCCGTGGCTGTCGGCGTAGGCTTGCAGGCGTTCGAGGGCCCGATCCGCCTGGTGCAGAGGCCGGGTGTGCAGGGTCTGCAATGCGAGTGATTCGGGGAGCACACGCAATGCCACGTGGGCCAGGAGGGGGCGGGGGGCGAGTGTCCGTTGCTCAACCGTCATCAGGTCTGCATCCACCACGGGTGGTTGCAGGATCATTACGGTCCAACTGCTGTCACGGAATTCGACTTCCGGCGGCATCACGCGGAAATCCAACGCCATGGGCCCCGCCTTCACGCGCCGGCGCAGCGCGCGCGCCAGGGTACGCACCGCACTGACCGCCTGCGCGAAGGCCGGCGCATCGAGCGGCCCTTCGCCATCAAGGACCAGGCAACGCCGTGGCGGCACGCTCACGCGCACCACAGCCTCACGTTCCGGCGGCTGATAGACCTCGCGGAAGACCGCGCGATAATCGATGCGTTGCATGAGAGACAAGGCACCCCGGCAGGGCCGGGGTGCGCACCGTCACTGCGCCTGGGCCTTGAGCATCATGGCCTTGCCGGCCGCCTTCGCAGCGACGAATTGGGTGAATTCGATGGGATTGTCATAACCCATTTTCAGGGCGTATTGCACGAGCGCATCGATGAGTTGGCGGGTCTCGGCAATCTCCTGGTGGCTGCGACCGCAGCCCTGGCAATGGGTACCATCTTGCGTGCAGTTGTCACCACCGCGACAAGGGGAAAACTTCATAGTGAACTCCTCGTGAACGTCTGCCCGTCACGGGCGATGGGGCGCGCATCTTACGCGTTTTCGCCCGGGTATAAAACGGACGCAGCGTACGGGATTGCACCGGCAACAACTGCATCGAGCGCAAGAAAGCGCCCGCCAGCCCGCCGCGCCGGGCAATCATTATTAGAATACGGCCGCCCGATCTCCGTTCGCGGTCCGCGGTTCCCAGCCACAGGAGTCTTGCTGCATGGCCGAGTTCCTTGATCTCGATACCCGCCGTCAGGTAAGCGAAATCTTCGCGCGCCTGGCCGCGCCCGTGCGCCTGGTGTTTTTCACCCAGACCCAGGCTTGCCGTACCTGCCGCGAGCAGCGCGCCCTGCTGGAGGAACTGGCGGCGCTGTCCGATCGCATTGCGCTGGAAGTTCACGACCTGCTCGCCGACGCGGAGCTCGCACATACCCTCGGCATCGACAAGGTACCGGCCACGGCCGTGCTCGGCCTTGGCGGTGACGTGGGGATCCGCTTCTACGGCATCACCTCGGGCTACGAGTTCGGCTCACTGGTGCAGGCCATGGTGCGGGTGGCGGAGAACAATGCCGGACTCACGCCGGAACTGGAGGCGCTGGTGCAGCTCATCGACGAGCCCGTGCACCTGGAGGTGATGGTCACGCCCACCTGCCCCTATTGTCCACGCGCGGTACAGCTTGCCCATCAGCTGGCCCTGGCCAATCCGCGGGTGCGCGCGGACATGATCGAATCCTCGGAGTTTCCGCACCTCGTGCAGCGCTACCGCGTGCATGGCGTACCGCGCACGATCATCAATGGCGCACAGGGGTTCGAAGGGGCATTGCCGCCCGGCCAGGCGCTGATGGAGATCCTGCGCGCGATCAAGCCCGAGATCTACGAGCGTCTGGAGGCCGGCATACGCGAGCAGCGTGGCGAACGTCGCGTCGCCGCTACCTCAGCCGATCACCTGTATCAGCTGGCCATCGTCGGCGCGGGTCCGGCTGGGCTCACCGCCGCGTTGTATGCGGCGCGCAAGGGCCTCGACACCGCGCTGGTCGGCGACCGCGTAGGCGGCCAGGTGGCCGACACTGCGACGGTGGAAAACTGGCCCGGCATCAGCACCATCGGCGGGCGTGAACTGGGCGAGGCGCTGCGCAATCATGCCGAGGTATACCCCCTGGCCGAACGCCTGCACACCCGCGTGACACGGGTGGAACGCAACGGGGACCGCTTCCTGTTGCACCTGGCGGGGGGCGACCGGCTGCAGGCGCGCGCCGTGGTCTATGGCGCCGGCAAGCAGTACCGGCGCCTCGGCGTGCCCGGCGAGGCGCGCTTCCTCGGCCGCGGCATCGCCTTCTGTGCCACCTGTGACGCACCGCTGTACGCGGACAAGCGCGTCGCCGTGGTCGGCGGTGGCAACTCCGCCTTCACGGCGGTGCGTGATCTGCTCGGCTTCGCCCGCGAGATCCACCTCATCCACATCAGCGACCAGTTCAGCGCAGACCCGTTGTTGCAGGAAGAGATCATGGCCGCGCCGCGCGTGACCTGTCATCGCAGCCTGCGCGTCACGGCCTTCCTCGGCGATGAGGCGCTCACGGGCGTGCGCGTGGAGGCGGTGGACGGCAGCGAACGCTTCGATATTGCGGTGGACGGCGTGTTCCTGGAGATCGGCCTGACACCCAATGCCGAGCCGCTGCGCGACCTGCTGGCGCTGAATGAAACGGGTGAAGTGCCGGTGCAGCGCGACCAGTCCACCGCCGTGCCCGGGTTGTTCGCCGCGGGGGACGTGACCGACGAACCCGAAAAGCAGATCGTCGTGGCCGCGGGCGCGGGCGCCAAGGCCGCACTGGCGGCCTATCGCTATCTGTCCGGCGGGCCGGCGTGACCACACGCCCGCGCCATCGCCAGATCCAGCTCATCACCGGTGAGCGGGATGCCTGTGTCGCGGCCGCCCGGCGGCGGGTCGCCGGCCTGGCGGCGCTGTGGATCACCGACCAGACGATGGAGGGTACGGAGACGCTCCCGGCCGCCCGCGCCCATGCACTGCTCGGCGGCGAGCGTGACGCGCTGGTGTTCGACGCGCACGCGGGGTTCGACGTGGAGGCCTTCGGCGCCTGCGCCGGCGTGGTGCGCGGCGGCGGGCTGTTCGTGCTGCTCGCGCCCCAATGCGAACACTGGCCGGCGCTGGATTTGGAAGAAAAGGCCCGCATCGCCGATTACCCCCATCCGCCCGAGGCCGTGGGTGGGCGCTTCCTGGCGCGCCTGGTGCGCGTGCTCGCGGACATGCGCGTCCCGGTGGCGCGCGCCGATACGCCCCTGCCGGCCTGGGCCGTGTCGCCGGCCGCGCCCAGTGCCGGCACCCCGGATCAGGGCGCCGCCGTCGCGGCCATTCTGGACCTGGCCCGCAGCCCAGCGCCGCGCCCGCTGGTGCTGCTGGCGGATCGCGGGCGCGGCAAGTCGGCGGCGCTCGGCCTCGCGGCGGCGCAGCTGATCGCGGAAGGCTATGGCCACGTGGTCATTACGGCCCCGCGCCCGGCGGCGGCACAGACCGCGCTCGCCCATGCCCGCAGCGCGCTGCCCGGTGCGACACCCCGAGGGCGCGGCCTGGCCCTCGGCGCCGCCCGCCTGGATTTCGCTGCGCCGGATGCCCTGGCGGCCGGCGAGGTCCCGGCCGACCTGGTGTTGGTGGACGAGGCCGCCGCCATCCCGGCGCCGCTTCTCGAACGGCTGTTGCGCCGGTTTCCCCGTGTGGTGTTCAGCACCACGGTGCACGGCTACGAGGGCACCGGCCGCGGCTTCGCCGTGCGCTTTGCGCGCGTACTCGATCGCCGCACACCGGGTTGGCGGCAGCTGACCTTGCAGACGCCGGTGCGCTGGGATGCCGGCGACCCGCTGGAGGCCCTGGTGTTCCGCGCCCTGCTGCTCGACGCCGAGCCCGCGCTGGACGCCGCTGTCAGCGGACCGATGGGCGCCATGGAGGTGGGGCGCGTCGATCGCGATGAGCTCGCCCGCGACGAGGCCCTGCTGAGGGAGGTCTTCGGCTTGCTGGTGCTCGCCCACTACCGCACCAGCCCCATGGATCTGCGTCAGCTGCTGGATGGACCGAACCTCGCGGTGTTCGTGATGCGCACGCAGGGGCACGTGGCCGGGGTGGCGTTGGTGGCGGAGGAAGGCGGGTTTCCGCCCGAGCTGGCCCGGCAGGTTTGGGCCGGGCGGCGGCGCGTGCGCGGCCATTTGCTCGCCCAGTCCCTCGCCCAGCACGCCGGGTTGGTCGATGCGCCCGGACTGCGCGGCCGGCGCGTGCTGCGCATCGCAGTGCACCCGGCCGCCCAGGGCCGCGGCCGGGGCCGTCGGTTGGTGCAGGCGGTGGTGGAGGATGCCGCACGCCGCGCCGCCGACTACGTCGGCAGCAGTTTCGGCGTGACTCCGGGCCTGTTGCACTTCTGGCAGCGCTGCGGGTTTCGTGGCGTGCGCCTCGGCCTGGCCCGCGACGCGGCGAGCGGCGCGCCGTCGGCCATGGTGCTGCGGCCGCTCAGCGCGGCGGGCAAGACGCTGTTCGCCGAGGCGCGGCGCCGTCATGCCGAGGCATTGCCCTGCCTGCTCGCCGATCCGCTGCGCGGACTGGATCCGGCCATCGCCGACGCACTGCTGGCGGAGGCCGGGCCGGCACCCGCGCCCCGCGCCCTGGATGCGACGGACTGGGCCGAACTGACTGCGTTTGCCGCGGGTGCACGCGACCTGGCCTACGTACTCGCCCCCCTGCACCGGCTCATCGCACCGGCTTTCGCCGATCGCCACATACACAGTCTGCTCACGCCGGTGCAGCGCGACGCACTGGTGCTCAAGGTGGTCAAGGCGCGCGGATTTCCCGAGACCGCCGCACAGCTCGGGCTCGCCGGGCGTCGACAGGTGCTCGCCGAACTGCGCGGTGCGGTGCGCACGCTGGTGAATGCCCTCGGGGATGCCACGGCACGCGCGACGCTCGCGTGCTGAAAGATCGTCGTTTTCGCGATCCATTCGAAACAGCCTGCCCACGGCGCACCTCCCATCAGGCGGACTACGTTTGCTTATAGGCCCACAGAGGAGGAAAGCCACATGCGTATGCTTGCCACGCTCGGCGCGGGTGCGTTGTTCGGTACCCTCATGGCCACCGCCCCGGCGCACGCAGTCGACGAGGGGTTCTACGTGGGCGGTTCCATCGGCGAGACCACGGTGGAGGAGAACGTCGACGGCATCGACCTCGACGAGACGGACACCAGCTGGAAGGTCTTCGCCGGCGCCCGCTTCGGGCTGTTCGGGATCGAGGGCGGCTACGTGGACCTGGCGGACGTCAGCGACAACGGCGCCGACGCGGAGGTGACCGGCTGGGATCTGTTCGGCACCGTGAACGTGGGCGCGGGGCCGGTGACGGTGTTCGGCAAGGCCGGCGCCATCGCCTGGGACGCCGACGTGGAAGTACTCGGTGTAAGTGCGGGTGACGACGGCACCGATCTCGCCTACGGCATCGGCGCCTCCATCGGCATCATGCCGCTCACCGCCATCCGCGCCGAGTGGGAACGCTTCGACATCGGCGACCTGGACAAGGTGGACATGATGTCGCTGGGTCTGGAAGTGGGATTCTGATTGCGCGCGGGCCGGCGGCTATCGCGGCCGCCGCTCCGCTTTCGCTCCGGCCGGTGCACGGTGCGCCCGTGCACCGTACAATAGCGGGCCTCTTCCGCCGGAGCACCTTCGTGAAACTGAGCGTCGACGCCTTTCGCGCCTGGGAAAACAAGCGCATCACGCTGCTGGGCATGTCCGGGGTGGGCAAGACCCGCCTGTCCAACATCCTGCGCCGCGGGAACTGGTTTCATTATTCCGGTGACTATCGCATCGGCACCCGCTACCTGGACGAGGCGATCCTGGACAATATCAAGCGGCAGGCCATGACCATCCCCTTCCTGCGGGACCTGCTGCAGTCGGATTCCATCTACATCCGCAACAACATCACCGTGGATCACCTCAAGCCCGTATCCACCTTCATGGGCAAGCTCGGCAATCCAGAACGGGGCGGACTGTCGCTCACCGAGTTCAAACGCCGCCAGAACCTGCATCGCGAGGCCGAGATCGCGGCCTTCAAGGATGTGCCGCAGTTCATCCGCAAGGCCCAGGACATCTACGGCTATCAGCACTTCGTCAACGACGCGGGTGGTTCGCTGTGCGAGCTGGACGACCAGGGCGTGCTCGACGTGCTCGATGCGCACACGCTCATCCTTTACATCAAGGCCAGCGAGGACGACGAGCGCGAGCTGATCCGCCGCGCCGAGGCCGACCCCAAGCCGCTCTACTATCGCGAGGCCTTTCTGGATGAGCAGCTTGCCGAGTACATGCGCGAACGCACCCTCGACTACGTGGCGCTCATCGACCCGGACGATTTCGTACGCTGGGTCTTTCCGCGCCTGTTCTACGCCCGCATTCCGCGCTACGAGGCCATCGCCGCACGCTACGGCTATACCGTCACCACCGAAGAAGTGGCCGAGGTGCAGAGCGAAACCGATTTCCTGGCATTGATCGAACGCGCCGTGGCGCGCGGCTGAACTCACGAGGGCACAGCATGCCATTGGTCGCAAACACCCCGTTGCCCGCCTTCGAGCGCCTGAGGCAGGAAGGGCAGACCGTCATCCCCAGCGAGGCCGCGGTGCGCCAGGACATCCGCGAGCTGCACGTGGGCCTGCTCAACATGATGCCGGATGCTGCACTGGAGGCCACCGAGCGCCAGTTCTTCCGTCTCATCGGCGAGGCCAACCAGATCGCCCAGTTCTACATGCATCCGTTCACCCTGAAGGAGCTGGCGCGCGGCCCCGAGGGACAGGCGCACGTGGAGCGCTATTACCAGCCCTTCGAGCAGGTGAAGGAGCAAGGCTTGGATGCGCTGATCATCACCGGGGCCAATGTGTCGGGAACGTCACTGTCCGATCAACCGTTCTGGAAACCGCTCATGGAGGTCATCGACTGGGCTTACGAGAACGTCGCTTCCACGCTGTGCTCCTGCCTCACCACCCATGCGGTGATGGAGTTCCGCTATGGCCAACCGCGCCGACCGCTCGGCAAGAAACGCTGGGGCGTGTACTCCCATCGGGTGATGGACCCGCGTCATCCGTTGGTGCAGGGCGTGAACACCCGTTTCGACGTGCCGCACTCCCGTTTCAACCAGATCGATCGCGAGCAGTTCGTCAGCGCCGGTTGCCGCGTGCTGGTCGAGAGCGCCGAGGCCGGTGTGCACCTGGCCACCAGCGAGGACGGTTTCCGCCTGGTGTTCTTCCAGGGCCACCCGGAATACGACACGGTGAGCCTGCTCAAGGAATACAAGCGCGAGGTGAACCTGTTCGCCGCGGGACGCCGCGCCGATTATCCGCCGTTCGTGGAGAATTACTTCACGCGCCAGAACGAGGCCGTGCTCGACGAGCACCGCGAACGCCTCACCGCCGCACTCACGATGAACGCCCCCGTCCCCGCCCTGCCCGAAGCGCTGGTGGCGGCGCAGCTCGACAACACCTGGCACGACTCCGCCGAGGCGGTCATCAACAACTGGATGGGCACGGTCTACCAGCTCACCCATCTGGATCGGAAGAAGCCGTTCAAGGACGACGTCGATCCCGCCGATCCGCTCGGCCTTCGACGGCCCCCCGCGGTCTGAGCGACACCGGACATGGGCCGCGCCCGCGGGCGATGGAACAAACTCCGTTGGCTGCGCCGCGGCATGATGGCGGCGCTGTTCGTGCTCGCCGTCGACCTGCTCTATCTGGCCGTCATCTGGCCCGACTGGGAGGCGCTGGCCGGCGGGCCGGCACCCAAGTCCAATTTCATTCTCGACTACGAGGCGTTACGCAGAGAAGACGCCCGCCTGCCGCCGCTACGTTGGCAACCGGTGCCGCTTTCACGTGTCGCGCCGATCATGCACCGCGTGGTGGTGATATCCGAGGACAGCCGCTTCTGGCACCACCCGGGCATCGACACCGTGGCGATTGCCGACGCGATGGAGTCCAATCTGGAGCGTGGCCGGTTCGTGTATGGCGGCAGCACCATTTCGCAGCAGACCACCAAGAACCTGTTTCTGCACGGCACCCGCGACCCGCTGCGCAAATGGCACGAGCTGGTGCTCACGCTGGCCATGGAGCAGTATCTCCGCAAAGCCCGTATTTTGGAGATTTACCTGAATATCGCCGAATTCGGCACTGGCCTGTTCGGCGTGGAAGCGGCGGCGCGCCACTACTTCGGTGTATCGGCGGCGGAACTCACCACCGAGCAGGCCATCGCCCTGGCCGCAAGCCTGCCGAGCCCCAAGCTGCACAATCCGCACACCGCCACCCGCGCGTACCAGGACCGCAGGCAGCGCATCAGCCGCCACCTCGCCGCGTTTTCCCGGACACCGTGACGCCGTCGTGCAGGTTGCGTCAAGACAGAACGTCAGGACCGTTTTGATTCCCTCTCCCTGTCCCTCTCCCGGAGGGAGAGGGACATCAGTTGGGGTCGCCGTGATAGCGGCCGTCCATTTTCCGCCACCGCGCGCACAGCCGGTCTTACCCGCTCTCCCTTCGGCTGCCTCTTAGTCACATTTTTCGTTGCGGACAGCCTTCTTGCCCCCTCTCCCTCCGGGCTGTCTCTTGGTCACATTTCGCTGTTGTAGCCAGCCCTTCTTGCCCCCTCTCCCTTCGGGCTGTCTCTTGATCAGATCTTTCTCGCCTGCGCCAGTTCGCGGGCGAGGCG
>Ga0265293_10008507_pt1 | contig 15170 bp, 13 predicted proteins | sample Munlanlewell138R_FD_192505 | JGI IMG/M metagenome (GOLD analysis project Ga0265293, IMG submission 192505) | Leachate microbial communities from a municipal landfill in Southern Ontario, Canada - Leachate well 138R | ecosystem: Engineered > Solid waste > Landfill > Unclassified | place: Canada...
CCAGGATCTGGCTGTCGGTAAATCGTGATTTCTTCATGCAGAATCTCCTGCGTATAGGGTACGAGAAAATTCTACTTTTGAGCAACGCTACTTCTCGGGGGGATTACCCCATGACAAAATCAGGACACCCATCATCTTTCTCGAAAACTTCCCCAAGCGTAAATCTGTGGCAACTCTTTAGCTTTGCCGCAGCAGCGACCACCGGACTCCTCGCCCCTCAATAATAAGACGACGGGAATAAGGCCGTGGGTGTCCACTTTCTCTCTCCATTCCCGATTTCGACATGGCGCTGATTGGCCCGGCTTCGGAGCGGGCCGGTTTTTCGTGGATAAGTTATGGCCATCACACCGTGCGTCCACTGGATGAGTCGATATCCGATTCGCACAAGTTCGGTGTCCCGCTGTTTCAGGATCGGATGGTCGGATTAGCCCGCACCACGGCCGTGGCCACGAAGCTTGAAGTCGGGGGCATGTGTGTGATTCCGATGCACCACCCCGTGACGCTGGCCAAGATGGTCGGCTCTATCGATTACTACAGCGGCGGTCGTCTGATACTGGGAATCGGTATGGGCGGCGCGAGCCGGCAGGAGATCGAAGCCAGTGGCGGCCGCTGAGACCCACCTGGTGAGGAGCGACGGCTTGAGGCAGGAGTTCTTCCCGCCACATTGCCCACAGCAAAACGGCATGGTCGAGGGCTTGATCCGGACACTAAAAGAACAGTGTGCCCATCACCATCGCTTCGAAACCTTGCAACACGCAATGCAGGTAATCGGCGACTGGGTCTACTTTTACAACCACCAGCGTCCACATCAGGCGCTCGGTATCAAGACACCTGCCGAGGCTTATGCCTTAGTGGCCTGACCTGAGCAGAAAGTGCTGGGTCATTACAGGCAAGCGCAGCCTCGATCACTTCGACAGTCGAGATTTCACCGGCGACGATGCGTTCCCGCACTTGCCAGGCCGGGGTCCAAATCAAGTCTTTCATCATTCCTCCTGTACAGCGCCATGGGGAGCCATCAATAAAGCCCATTAAATCATCATTAGATTAAAGCCAATCGATACTTTTCCAAAAAATAACCCATAAAAACAGCAATCTATCAACTTATCTGCACCTTAGCCCGCCGCTTGTCCACGAGCCCGGCCAGCCCTTCGTCTTCGTACCGGTCGATGTAGCAGTGATCGAACATACTTGACATAATCGTCAAATAACTGAACTCTTCCAACGTGGATTGAAGTCCACAACAGACAGGGGCAAGACCCTCTATCCATGGTGGATATCAAAGCGCGATGATCGGGCGTCTGTATAAAGGCAACAACCCTGGGGGGTAACGCCATGAATGCAACAACAATGACACAGGCCATCACTGACCTGTCGCAGCCAGCCATCCAGCAGAATCCGTGGCCCACCTATGCGAACCTCAGGAAGACCTCGCCTGTATCGCCACTCAAGTCCGAGTTCACCCGCAAAACCGCCGTCATCGTCACCCGCTATGACGATGTGGTGATGGTCTACAAGGACCCCCGCTTCTCCAATGACATGGCGGCCAATATGCCCTTTCCGGTGCGCTGGTTGATGAAGCGGATCGGGTCGCTGGATATCATGATGCTGAAGGATGACCCCGAGCACCGGCGCCTGCGCGGTCTTGTGGACAAGGCATTCACCCGCCGGATGGTGGAGGCCATGGGGCCACGGATTGAGCGCATCTCCCAGGACCTGCTGGACGCCATGGCGAAGAAAGACAGCGCCGATCTGGTGGCGGATTTTGCCAAGCCATTGCCCATCACCGTGATTTCGGAAATGCTCGGTGTGCCACCGGAGGAGTGTTACGAGTTCAATCAGTTGACCAACAGCTCGTTTGATACCTCGACCGTATCGGGCCTGCGGCGTCTCAAGGCGCTGCCCAACATGATGAAGATGATTCGGCTCTTCAAACGGCTGATCAAGCTGCGGCGGGAACAGCCCGATGATCGGCTGGTGACGGCGCTGATCAATATCTACGACCAGGGCGACCAGTTGAGCGAACGCGAGATCCTGGGAATGATCTTCCTACTGCTGTTTGCCGGGCACGAAACCAGCGTCAACCTGATCGGCAGTGGCATACTCGCACTGCTGGAGCAACCGGACCAGTTTGCGAAACTGCGGGACAACCCGGACCTGATCGAATCCGCGGTCGAGGAGTTGCTGCGATTTTCCAGCCCAGTGGTGTATGGGGCCTCGCGCTTTCCCACGGAGGACATAATCATAGGCGACACCCTCGTTCCAAAAGGCACCGAGGTGATCGGCGTCCTCAGTTCAGCCAACCGCGACGAATCGGTTTTTGAAAATCCCGAACAAATTGACATCACCCGCAGTCCCAACAAACATATCGCCTTTGGCGTCGGCATACACTTCTGCCTTGGCGTCTGGCTGGCGCGTTCGGAAGGCAAGATCGCCATCAACTCACTGATCGAGCGCTTTCCGGATATGCAACTGGCCGTACCCCGCGACAAACTGCGCTGGAAGGTCGGGGGCACCAACGCGCTGCGTGGCCTCGATAGCCTACCGGTAAAGCTGGTTTAGGAAAAATGTGCAAATGAAATAGGACTGTTTCGCCAGCTGCCTTTTTTTCGCAGGGCATATTTTATACATGCGCAGATATTACTGTAAATATTATTCGAGATACAGCTCTCGCAAACGGCTAATGCTTTTTCCATCAAGGCCAATGACCTCCTGTAAATAGGCAGAAATCGATCCATATCTTGATTCGATACTGTCAAGCGACTTCTCCAGATACCTGGGATCCGATCGAAACAGGGCGTTCCTTGTTTCTGGAGCCATACGAGCAATGGCTTCAGATGTGGGGTTTGATCCTGTTTCTGCTTCAGCAATGATTTCAGCCTCATAATCTACGATTTGATCTGAAAGCTTGAAGTCGTCAAAAACCGTTTCCCTGGGAACACCTAACGCCAGCAAAATCAATCCTGCAGCGAGGCCTGTTCTGTCTTTTCCCGCTGTGCAGTGAAAAATGACAGGCATATTTCCTTCCAGGAGATTATCGAACATACCTTTATAATAATCACTGAACCTGAAGGGTGCCTCACCGTAACTGTCCAACATGAACCTCATCGCTTGATCCTTATTCATTTCAGAATCAAGATTCATCCACTGGCGGGTATCACCCCAATTTTTTTCGCTGTCAAAGGAATAATCCCATCTCAGGTAGTTGACATCATCACCCAATGAACTCCAGGGAGTTGGATCTCCTTCTCGCTCTTCGTTATTTCGGAAGTCACACACAACAGCAATATCCAGTTTTCGCAAATAATCAATGTCATTATCGGTTAAATGCGCCATCGTTCCAGAGCGATAGAGCAAACCCCAACGGGTGTATTGCCCGCTTTCTGTCCGATAACCGCCAAGATCACGGAAATTACGCCCTCTCTCCAGCGACAAAACTCTATCCGCCACCCAACGGCCATCACCCACAGAGGGTTGTACAAATACGTATTCACGCTGATTATCAGTGATCGGTATCTTTATGGAGTTCTCCATGACATCGACCTTGACCAGCTTTCTCTGATCTCGCTCAGGACGCTTCGCCAGATAAATTGCCACAGGAACATCATCGCGCGTCAGCTTCCATTGAACGCGCAAATTACCAGATTCATAGTCGGCATTGAGTTTGGAAAAAATGGGCGCGGGAGCGAGTACCATATTTCCTGGTGGCGATGATATCCCCGTATCTTCTGGCCCAAAAACCTGGTTTTCAATGAACTTTTCATCATCGCAACCGGCAACAAATATCATTGCGACGAGTATCATTGAATAGTGTAAATTGCATCGCATTATCTTCATAAAAAGTACCTTTTTCCCAATATCTAATATCAGAATGAGTTCAACTTATTGTTACGGCAATCATCGACAAGAAATCTTGCAACCTGTCGTCCATCCCGACATCTAAAGATCAGCAGATTAATAATCGACAAGCTACCGATTCCCAAGACAGAAGCCACCTGATTTCCCTTACCGCTTCGCCTAACCCTATATTGCACAGATAGTTTCCCCTTGCCCCTGTCTTGAGTGCCGTTCACCAGTCATCTGAGATTCGTCAGGGGCTCCACTTCCACCAGTACGAGGTGATTTGCTGAAGCATCTGGACCACAATGCTATGACACCAGCGCAGCATACGGCGGTAAAACAGTTTCACAAGAGCTTCGTCGTGCTCCGCTCCAGCCCTAGCAATAAAATCCCGCAGTGCCAGATCAGCCTTGACGCGATTGGCGGGACGCAGCCCAAGCAACGCCTCGACATCGCCCATATCCCGTTCTTCCACCCCTCGGCCATAACGCAGCTGTTTGATCATGTAGTGGGGTACAGCCACCAGAAGATCCCGCTGCCACTCTGGAAAAAAATTCGGAGGTGGGGATTCTATTCATATCGCATATCAGGTTGCGCAGGCCCGCTTCCTCGAACAGTGAGGGATAGGGCTCGGGCAGTTGCATGGATTTGTCCAGTTCAAACCCCATGATTTCCGCCAGCCCCTCGGCGCAACGACGTCCCGCAAAGGCCGATTGCACCTTGCTTTCCGCCCAGTCAACACCGGCCATGGTTTGGTCCACGCCAAAAAGCAGGCCGAGGTAGGCGAGAGCCATGAACACCACTGTGTGATAACTGATGACATCGAGATCAATCGGCTCGCCGATGGCTTGCTCATAACGCTTGAACAGCGCCTTGAGATCCCCCATATCCTCTACCACGTGGCGGCCAGGGTGACAGGCGAGATCGTGCATCGGGTCACCGAGGTGGCCGATTTCATGGTCAATGGTAATTTTTATGTCCTTACCCTCGGCAAGAAATTGTCCGCAGTCGCCGGTTACATAAGTCATTCTAGTCCGGTGCTCGGGCACATGCCGGTAGAACCAGTCGCGGCAAAAAATCATGAACGGATCGACGATGTTTGCGTCCAGCATCATCCGGTAAAAGCCATCAAAGTTATTCAGGGCTATCTTCTTGGGCCCTTCGGGCATTCTTATCCCTGCGGGCCCAAAGGCGGTGGAATCGATCTTGTACATATTGGCGAGAATATCCATGTAACTCAAAGCTGCAGACCAGCGATCATCGCTGAGGCTAGCCCCCTCCTCCATTGATTGCAGTACCATTCCCGCATTGCGCATCTCACCCACGCGATCCATCACAATCGCCGGAAGAAAGTCGCACAGCCCCAGCACATTGGCAGCGGGAATAGCCTGCGCCTTCAACACACCGATCATATTGATCTCATGTTCCATGCTGTAGGAAATAATAGGCCAAACCCGAAATCCCTTGAAGACGACAGGACAGATATTGCCGTCGATGTCCACATCCACGTGCTACATAGGACGCCACCGACGCTGGCCCAGATACGGACCACCCGCCCACCCAGATTGGCGCTGATCAAGTCGATCAGTTCCTGACGCCCGATACGCTCCAGGTTTTCAAATTTTTCGCTTTGATGCAGATGGTCTGATATTGCCATGATGAAAGTTCCTTTCGGGCCGAGGATCTATTTCTGGATCAAACAGATCAACCGACGAAACCCTTTCTAAGGGTTTATGCATCTTTGTTTTCGCACTTCCTTCTTCGGTAAAAGCCAACACGCCACCCGGCTCTTTTAGTTCTAAAAGCTGTATTTCAGGTCAAGGCCATACATCCGCGGAGCGTTATACTGAATCTGGGAGTGCTGAGTCAAAATTGGAGCTGTTGCATGTGTCCCGGCGGTTTGGAAATACTCCTCATCAGTAAGATTTTTACCCCATAATGCGATTTCAAATTTACCTGGCAACCCAAGACTGGCTATATCAAATAATCTCAACCTTGCATTCCAGATAGAATAGGGTTGAACCTCCCCTTCGGGTAGTAAATCTGCAAGAGTGTAATATTCACTCGAATAACTCCCGTTAACGAAAAATTGAAGCTGACCAAAATCAAATGGGGAGAAATCATATTGAAGACTCACAGAAGCTGCATGCCTTGGTGTCTGCACTGAAATAAATTCCACCAAATCTCCTGAAAAGGGATTTTCCTGAATTGGAAAATCAGCTTCCACATAAGTATAACTTGCATTGACTGTAAGTCCCGTTACTGGAATCACGCTTACATCAATTTCGAACCCTTTCAAAGTGGTGGATTTTCCCGTATTGACCGTTTCTGTGGTGGGTATGCCTGCCAAGGTTATCGCAGCAAAATCCAGCTGCCTATCATCCCAATCAGTATAAAATAACGCCGCGTTCAAGCGCATGCGATTATCAAGTATTACTGACTTTATACCCCACTCCCAGCTTTTCACCTCATCTTCACCAAAAGAGGAAAATGTTTGTGATCGAGAATTGGTTCCACCACCTCGATATGCTGTACTCCAGCGAATATACGAATTTATATTATCGGTAATGTCGAAACTTAATGTCGCAGACGGGTCAAATCTCTCCGCACCAAACTTAAATGATATGGGACTGGGCATACCTTGAAAGGATCTTCTTCCACCATCCTTTTTGTCATCCGTATATCTTCCACCAAGAGTTACCTGCAATCTTTTATCCAAAATTTCCGGAGTCCAGGTCACCTGACCATACAATGCCGTACTCTTCGATTCTGCGAATGAGTCTCTGTCAGGCCGGGGGGTTCCTATCGGCTCCGGCAGAATCTGCGGCCCGTCATCGGTCAAGACATGACCGAATGGCCCCCATTGCTCATCTTCAGCATTTTCTTCAAAATAAAACGCACCCAAAGCGTATTCATAATTGTTATGACTGCCAACCATCTGAAACTCTTGAGAAAACTGATCCTGTTCAACCCAGGAATAACTTAACCTCCCAAACCGAAAGCCCACTGCGGGCCCTGGCCTAAAGACCGATCCCGCGGAATTATTAAACTGGTAAAGATCTAATTCCCGGTATGCAGTTATAGATCTAAGTGTATTATTTTCATGGAAATGCCATTCTGCACTGAGGGTATGGCCCTTCAGATCATTCTCACTCATTTCATTCAGCGCAGGAATTCTCCCTCTACTGACTCTACTCAATTCCGGGTATTGAAAGTCAACATCAAAAGGCTGCACATCCACGGCCGACAGGAGCGGCTTGCCTATATGTAAATATGGATTCACTTCTTCGTGATGAGCCCTTTCGAAAACATATCTCACTGAAAACTGATCTGCAGGCTCCCAAAGAACGTCCAGACGGCCACCTTTTTTGTCTAAAGCACTCCAGTCCTCCTGGCCTGGCGCGGAATTCTTAACCCACCCATCTCTTTTTGAAAACATATAATCCAGTTTAACGCTGATTCCCGAAAAGCTTGGCAGGTTGACCATTGTTTTGGACTCCAGATAATCATAGTTACCATAGCTGATTTTCTGACTGAAGCCGAATTCACCGGTGGGCTTTCTTGTTACTATGTTAATCGCACCACCCAAAGCGTTACGCCCAAACAGGGTGCCTTGAGGACCCCTTAAAACTTCCATCCTCTCCATATCCGCTATATCTATACCCAAGGCCGATGCCCTGCCAAGATATACGCCATCGATGTACATACCCACCGTAGGTTCACGGGTTATTTGACCGATATCCCCTGGGTTCATCCCCCTCATAGTGACACTATAGGCGGTCAATGATGATCCAAATGGACTGATTCTCACGCTGGGAACAGCGCCATCTTCGAGATCCCGTATATTATTGATTCCTAAATTACTCAATTCTTCAAATCCCAGGGCGGTTATTGCTATTGGAGCATCCTGTAAGGATTGCTCTCTTTTTTGTGCAGTAACAATTATTTCTTCTATTGTACCAGCCCTTCTTGCGTCACGATCTTCGGATAATTCCTGTGCAAGCCCCTGAGTACTGCTCAAAACAGTTGCAAGCGTCGCGGCCAACGCTTTGAGACAACCTGGTTTATGATTGCTCATGATTTCACCTTTGTCTATTATACAAGTTCTATTTGTTGGAGAAATGGCTGATATTTCACTAGGCCGAAGCCATTGGAGTCGTATATGTCATTACGGCGGAGCCTGCATCGGCGTCCACTGTTATCTGCAGCTCTCCGTTGCTCATGCTGCATCCATCTACACCACTAAGAGTGTTAAATTTGTCTTCGTGTGAGTAAAAGGCATTACTGAATACCATCAACTGACCAAGCGTTTGCATATATGACCCCGCCTCCATCGTTCAATGGAAATTTAAAAGCGCGCCGTCCAGCCACCATCGACAGGCAGCGTGTGCCCGGTAATCATAGCTGCCTCATCCGAGCATAAGAATACAATAGCTTCTGCCTGCTCATCCGGTTCAACACCGCGTTTGATCACGTGTCCTTTCAAGTGGCTTTCGAGCATTTTGGCTCGCTCACCAGGAGTAAAACGCTGATAGGCATTGGTAAGCGTTAATCCCGGCGCAATACAATTAATACGGATGTTTCGAGCGGCGTAATTAACCGCAGAAAATTTAGTCATGCGTATAACTGCTGCCTTGGCCGCACCATAGCCGATACCGCCATCGGGGACGAATGTCATGCCGGCCAATGACGCCACATTGCAAATGGCGCCGCCGCCGTTTTCCACCATATGCGCGATTTCATGTTTCATCGATAGAAATACGCTGGTCATCGTCAGCGCGATCGTCGTATCCCAGCCAAGCCTGTTTTGCAGATGGAATTCGGGCCCCACTGCGTCGGGATGCGCAGCTCCCACCACGTTGGCCGCGACATGCAGACCGCCAAATGTTTCCACGGTCAGTCGAACCAGCCGTTCGATATCTTCTTCGGCTGCCGCATCGGCGCGCAGAAAATCCACCCGCGCGCCGGCCTTCAGCAAATGTTCCTTCTGCGCCTGGCCGGCCTCTTCATTGGTATCCGAAAGCATGACCATCGCGCCTTCACGCGCCAGTGCTTGCGCGGTAGCGGCGCCGATGCCTGCGGCAGCAGCGGTAACCAGTGCAACCTTCCCATCGAATCTTTTTCTCATGATTTATCTCGCTATTAAGGGCGCCTACTATGTTTGTTGTCATGACTGCGAACGCAGATGTTTCAATCCGTCAGTAAAAGTTCGCGTATTCTGTTCTGATCGGAAACACCGATATTGAGAATGTCGCGCACGAAGTTGTCGATCGATCCCTGTTCGCGTTCGATTTTTTCAATCGCCGCCATCAAATAGTCGGGATCAGCCGAAAACATCACTTTTTTAATATCGTCGCCGAGTGTGGTGAGCCATTTCTTGTCATCCGAAAGTCCAAGTCTGGCGCGCTGATTTCTCGCCATGAAAGCATCCAGATCAACGGCATGGTTCGTCAGCTCATAGTCTTCGATGATCGTTTCGCGCGGCACGCCCAGCGTGTGCAGCAATATGGCAGCCGAGATGCCGGTGCGATCCTTTCCCGCCGCGCAATGGAAGAGTAGCGGGATTTCGTGCCGCGCCAGGCTCTGGAACAATCCCCGCAGGTGGGGAGCGAGCCAGTACGGAATCGATTGATATGAGTCGATCAGGATTTCACGCGCTTGCTGAGCGCTCTCCGGCCGTTCCCAACCACTCTTCCTGATGGCGTCGGCGACGCTGCTGTCGAGATCCCAGCACATGATTTGTGCGTCGCCCGGCCAATTGGTGGGTTCTTTTGTTCGCTCGTCGCCGTTGCGCAAATCGCAAATCGTTTTTACGCCCAGACGCAGCAGCGCGGCATGATCGTCCGGCGCAAAGTAGCTCAATACGCCGGAACGAAACACAACGCCTTTGCGAATCTGACGGCCGTCGCGCGTTCGGTAACCACCCAGATCGCGCAGATTGCAGGCGCCCGCGAGAGCCACGACGCGCTCGGCCATCGTCATCATCGAATTTCTCCTGTCATCAGATTTGCACGTTGAGGATTGGCTCCAGCTTTATGAACAACAGATGATCCTCGGGTGCGTCCGGCCCCGCGAAGGCCAGGCATTGGCGGCGCATGCGCCGGTAAAACAGTTTGATCAGCGCGATATCCTGGTCAGGTCCCGCCTTCTCCACGAAATCCTTCAGAACCTTGTCGGCCTCTTTCAGATCGGCTGGGCGGCGCCCCACCAGCTCGCCGACTTCCCGGAGGTCTTCCTCTTCAAGCCAGCGCCCGTAGCGAAGCTGCGTCAGCAGGAATTGCGGCAGCGATGCCAGCACATTGCGCTGCCATTCCGCAAAGCCTTCGGATATCGGCAGGTGCTGGATCTCCGACAGCAGCTTGTCGAACGCCATTTCCTCCACCGGTGCGACGTGCGCCGCGGGAAGTTCAATATCCGCCACGACATCGTCGAGCGGTACGTCGAGAATTTCTCCCATGCCTTCCAGCGTGCGGCGCGCAATGAAAATCACCTGCAGCAAACCTTCAACCCAATCGCCACCGGGGTGTTTTTCAATCATCGCAATGATCGGCCCGATGATGGCCTGCGCCAGGAAGACGACGGTGTGGTAGGCGAGAACGGGGAGATCGATTCGTTCGCCGGAGGCCTCCTGATAATGCCGGTACAGCGCGGGAACATCGCCCATGTTTTCCACCGGATGACGGCCGCGGAAACAGGCCAGATCATACATCGGGTCGCCGATATGGCCGAGCTCAACATCGAGCACGGCGGCAAGCTCGGTCCCCCTGCTGAGGAACTGGCCGCAATCGCCGGTGAGGAAGGCCGGCCTGTTTCGATGCCGGGGCACATTGCGCCGTATCCAGCGGGTGAAAAATTCCATTATCGCATCGACCGCGTCGCGGTCTTCGAGCATTTTCATGTAGCGGTTGTAGTGCGCCAGCGAGATTTCTTCCGATCCGATCGGATTGCCCGCTTCGGTGTTGGCGAATTCCGACACTGGAATCTTGTGCATCCGCGCCAGGACTTCCATGTATGCCAGGCTGGCGGCCCAGCGTTCGGCGCTGATCCTCGATTTCTCTTCGATCGCCTGCGCCACGAGGCCGGGATCGCGGTCATCCGCATCCACCCAGTCCATTGCGAACGCTTCGGGGGATTCCATCATTCCATAGACGTGGGGCACCGGAATGTCGTTCTTCTCGAGTATCTGCATGCACTGCATCTCGTGCTTCAGCGAATAGTCGAGGCAGGCCCAGGCGCGCACGCTCTTCACCAGCACGGTTTTGTTGCTGCCGTTTTGCTCGAGGTCGACGCGCCATATCGGGCGCCAGCGCCGCAGCTGCCGGATGGCGGTGACGCGACCGCCGACATGCTTCTCGATCCACTCGGTGACGCTGCGCTCCGGAGTCTCATGGGACGCCAGTTCGGTCGAATTATTGCTCATTGTCGTTACTCCATTGATTTTCAGTTGTGTGCGCGATAGCGGCGAGTGTGCCGGCGGGCTCTCAGGCGAGATTGCCGGCAGGCCTGTACAGTTCGATGCGGGTTCCGTCTGGATCGGTGCAAAACAGCAGGATCGCCGGCGTCATATCCGGCATCTCGATCACGGTGCGCGTTTCGCGCAGGAATTTTCCGCCGCTCGCTTCGAGGTGTTCGGCGAGCGCGTCGACGTCGTCGACGGTAAAGGAAAGATGCGTGAGTCCGAGCTGGTTCATCGGCCGCAGACCTGACGAAAGCGGCTGCGGATCGCGGAAATGAATCAGCTCGATCACCAGATTGCCCAATTGCATCATCTGCGATGTCATCAGCACATTGGTCGGAATGCCGAGCAGGTCGTTGATGGTGTTGACCATCTCGTAGAGCGCTCCGATCTGAAAGCCGAATACTTCGGTGTAGAAGCGTTTCGAGCGCTCGATATCGGCAACGCATACGCCGATATGCGAGTAGGTGGCGGCTGGAATGGATTTGCTCATTCTATTTGTCCTTATGTGGAATCAAAGGTTGATTGCGATGTTGTAAGCGTCGTGAATCGCGGCGTGCAGATAGCGCGGGCTGGCGCAGTCGCCGATCAATTCGATACGGCCGCCGAACTCCACCGTCTTCAACTCGACAGCCAGGTCGTCCTGCGCAATGTTGTAGCCGATGAAAATCATGTGGTCCGCAGCGATCTGCCGAGGTGCTTCGGCGACCAGGGATTTCACGTCGACATTGCCCTTGCCGTCGATGGCAGCCACGATACTGTGCGTGTGCAGCCTGAAGCGGCCGGTCGCGTTGAGGCGGCGCAGCGCGGGACGGCCGCGCCAGGAAAAATTCATCTGCGGCGCAAACTCGGCGAAACGGCAGACGAACTGCACATTGACGCCTTTCGAGAGCAAATACTCGGCAACTCCAAGCGCCTCGCCGTGGCCGGTGTCGTCGACGACCACCACTGTCTTGCCCGCCTCGACCTTCACCCACTCGCCCAGCAGATCGGGCACCGTAATCACGAAAGGCGCCTTCAGATTATCGAGCTGCAGGCGCGGTGCGCCGAGCTGCCAGCCGTCCTCGCGCGGCTGTGAACCGGTCGCGACGAGGACGACATCGGGATTCATTTCGACGATTTCACCCGCTTCGAGATATGAACTCGTGTGAACCGAGACGCCCAGCTCGTACACCTGCCGTTCCAGCCAATAGGCGATATCCGCAAGCCCCGACAGGTGCGGTATGTTTTTCACCTGCATCACGGTTCCGCCCAGCCCGGGCGCCGCCTCGTGCAGCGTTACGCGGTGACCCGCCAGCGCCGCCACGCGCGCCGCCTCCATGCCGGCCGGCCCGCCGCCGACGACCAGCACCTGCTTCGGCTGAGCCGCCTTTGGAATCGCGGCGGTGGGAAACTCGCCTTCGCGCCCGACCTGAACGTTGACCGCGCATTGCAGCGTCTGCCCGATAAAGATATTGCCGACGCAGAGCTGGTTGCAGCCGAGACAGGGGCGGACCGCATCGGGGCCATGCTCGATGGTCTTGTTGACGAGATGCGGATCGGCGATGTGCGCCCGCGTCATGCCGACCATATCGGCCTCGCCGCCGGCGATGACTCCTTGCGCTTCATCGAGCGAGCGAAAGCGGCCGGAAACGAATGTGATGAGACCGGTACGCTCGCGCACGCCACTGACCCAGTCGAGCTCGATGCCGGCCGGCGCATGCAGCGCGGGAATTATCGACTCGATATTGTGGTATGCGCCCATCGATAGATTGATGTAATCGACGAGGCCCTCCTTTTTCAGCAGATTCAGCGCTCCGACGATGTCGTCGGTGGTGAGGCCGCCCTCGAGCGCTTCCGGCCCCATGCGGATGCCGACGATGAAATTCTCCGACACCGCCGCGCGCATGGCGGCGAGCACTTCGCGCGCGAAGCGTGTGCGATTCTCCAGCGAACCGCCGTATTCATCGGTGCGCCGGTTGCTCCACGGCGACAGAAACTGCATGACCAGATAGCCGTGCGAGCCGGCCAGCTCGACACCGTGCAGGCCGCCCTTCTCGCAGCGGACCGCCGCGGCGGCGAATGCCTCCACCAGCTCCCGGATCTGCGCGTGGCTCAGCTCGCGCGTCGGCACGCCGGTCAGCATGCCGGGCAGCGCCGACGGGCCATACGGCACCGTTCGCCAGTCGGAGTAGATGCCGCCGCCGTGCCAGAGCTGCTGGATCATGCGCATGCCGGTCGGGTCGATCGCATCCATCAAGCGCCGATAGCTGTCGATGATGGCGTCATCCCAGGTGTGAATATTTCGCGCCCCGTTGTACGACGACAAATGCACCCACGATCCCTCGAGGATGCTGAGGCCGACACCGCCGCGCGCGCGCTCAAGGTGGTAGGCGATCAATTGATCGGAGATCGGACCGTCGGCGAACGCGGTGCCGTGCGCGGTGCGCACGACACGGTTCTTGATCGTCACGCCGCGAATCGTCAGCGGGGACATGACCCGGGAATAAGTCTGTTGTGTCATTTTCGTTTCCTTGGCGGTCTGCTTTCGGTTAGAAGCGATAGCGAAGCTCGGCGCCATAGATGCGCGGCGCACCGTAAACGTAAGAGCTGACACCCGTGAAGATGCTGGCGGCCGAACCGGACGCCGCGTATTCCTTGTCGAATATATTTCTTCCGAACACGCTCAGGTCGAGACCCGAATTCATCACGCCGTTGATATCGACGCGCATGTTGGCCACCTCGTATGCCGGCAGCGTCGCATCGCTGTACATGAACTCGTCGGTCCAGTAGTAATCCACGTTGAAAACCACGTTGTCGGCGAAGGGAACGGAAGGAAGCTCGTAGCGGACGCCGGCGATGAAAGTCTTCTGCGCCGCCAGATTGAACGCGATCTGCTTGGTGGCGACGTACGGGTCGAACGCCGCCGGCAAATCGTATCTGCGCGTTTTCATGTCGAGATAATTGCCACCGATGCTGAGCGTGAGGTCGGGGGTCACCGCGATCGCCGCGTCGAAGTCGATGCCCGACACTTCCGCCTTGCCTGCGTTGACGAGAAGCGTCCCGCCGGCGGGGTCGTTGGTGATGTCGCAATCCCCATCCGGGGATATGCCGGGAGGATTGATGACAGCAGGATCGCAGCCGGGCGCGCTCTGCACGCCGATCAACGCCTGTTGCACATCGCCGTAGCGACCGAGGAAGGCGGACAGATTGGTGCGGACACTCATCTCGCCCAGCGTCCAGTCCGCGCGGATGCCCCACTCGATATCAGTGACGGTTTCGGGCTCGAAGGTCTGGAAGGGCGCCATGCGGCCCGCCAGCGTCGGCCCGTTGACACCGCCGGCGCGATAGCCGTGACGGCTGACCACATAGGAGAACAGCTCATCGGTGAGCTGCCAGTTGAGGCCGACGGACCAGGTGTACTCGTCGGAATTCACCTTGTTGCTGCTCGCATTTACGACATTCGCCGCGCCACTTTTGCAATCGCCATGGCTGACGACATCGGAGGGGGCGGTCACCGGCCCGACCTGCGTATTCACGCCGAGCGCGGTGCACGACTCCGTCTCGTCCTTGGTGTAGCGAATGCCCAATTCCGCCTGGAGTCCGGTCACGAACGCGCCGAGGTCATAGGTCAAATGACCGAACAGCGCCTTGCTGGTCTGCTCGGTGAAGTTGTAGTTGGGAGGAGACAGCGGCGTGCCCGGAATCTGGGCGAAGGCAACCGCATTTCCCTGCGAACCATTCGGCTCCGTATTCAGCCAGAATGCGCCGACCAGCCAGTCGAGCTTGCCGTCGTCGAGCTTGCCGCGCAGCTGGATTTCGTTGCTGAGCTGCTCAGCGCCATAGGTCAGGTTGGCCTTGATGAAATCGACCGGGGTTCCCAGCGGCAGCGCTCCCG
>Ga0265293_10008511_pt1 | contig 15161 bp, 10 predicted proteins | sample Munlanlewell138R_FD_192505 | JGI IMG/M metagenome (GOLD analysis project Ga0265293, IMG submission 192505) | Leachate microbial communities from a municipal landfill in Southern Ontario, Canada - Leachate well 138R | ecosystem: Engineered > Solid waste > Landfill > Unclassified | place: Canada...
AGCACTTCCTTGGTAAGGAAGAGGTCGGCGGTTCAAATCCGCTCGTGAGCTCCATTTATACAAAATAGTTTAAATTTAAGCAATAACTGAATGATTTTTGGGTATAATCCCGTTTCAATTCACAATAAAAGTCGGAGGACACTATGGCAAAAGAAAAGTTTGAGCGTAATAAACCGCATGTAAACATTGGTACTATTGGTCACGTTGATCATGGTAAAACAACATTAACAGCAGCTATTACTGCAGTATTAGCAGTATCAAATGGTGCTAAACTAATGGATTATGATGCAATTGATAATGCACCAGAAGAAAGAGAACGTGGTATTACAATCGCTACTTCACATGTTGAGTATGAGACTGATAATCGTCACTATGCACACGTTGACTGTCCAGGTCACGCGGATTATGTTAAGAACATGATTACTGGTGCTGCTCAAATGGATGGCGCTATTCTTGTTGTTTCTGCTGCTGACGGCCCAATGCCACAAACACGTGAGCACATTCTTCTTTCTAAGCAAGTTGGTGTTCCATACTTAGTTGTTTTCATGAACAAAGAAGATATGGTTGATGATGAAGAATTACTAGAGTTAGTTGAGATGGAAATTCGTGAACTTCTTGACATGTATGACTTCCCAGGTGATGATACTCCAATCACAACTGGATCAGCTTTAAAAGCTCTTGAAGAAGCAAAATCTGGTACTCTTGGTGAGTGGTCAGCTAAAATTCAACAACTAATGAAAACTGTTGATGAGTATATTCCTGAGCCAACTCGTGAAACTGATAAAGATTTCTTAATGCCTGTTGAGGATGTTTTCTCAATTTCTGGTCGTGGAACAGTTGTTACTGGTCGTATTGAGCGTGGTACAGTTAAAATTGGTGAAACAGTAGAAATCGTTGGTATCCGTGATACTCAAACTACTACAGTTACTGGTGTTGAAATGTTTCGTAAAGAAATGGATCAAGGTGTAGCTGGAGACAACTGTGGTATTCTGGTTCGTGGTATTGGTAAAGATGATGTTGAGCGTGGTCAAGTACTTTGTAAGCCAGGTACAATTACACCTCATACTAAGTTTACAGCTGAGATCTATGTACTAAGTAAAGATGAGGGTGGTCGTCATACTCCATTCTTCAATGGTTACCGTCCACAATTCTATGTTCGTACAACAGACGTTACAGGTGCAATCACTTTACCAGAAGGTACTGAGATGGTTATGCCAGGTGATAATGTAAGCATTACTGCTGAATTAATTCACCCAATTGCAATGGAAAAAGGTACTAAGTTCGCTATCCGTGAAGGTGGTAGAACAGTTGGTGCTGGTGTTGTTGCTGAGATTCTTGCATAATTCGCGTAAGCGAATTTGCACGAACCGATATAAAGGTTATTAAATGAGAGAAGCAATTCATTTAGGTTGTGAAAAGTGTACACGTCGTAACTATCACACAACTAGAAATAAAAAAACTCAAACTGAAAAGTTTTCAGTAAAAAAATACTGTAAGTTTTGTAAAGAACATACAATACACAAAGAGATGAAACTGTAATAACAGTTCATCTCTTTTTTTGTTTAATATGAGATTTGAACCTTGTTTAAATAGCGTATAAAATGAGATAAATGCGACTAGTCGCATGAGCATTCCGCTGAGGAAAACCCAGCGTTAGCGTAGCAGTTTGGACTTTGTTCAAATAGCGTATTAAAATTATAGTTAGGCGTGTAGCTCCAATGGTAGAGCACCGGATTCCAAATCCGGGTGCTGGGGGTTCGAGTCCCTCCACGCCTGCCACTTACATTTATTATCAGTAAAGCTTCTATGGCTTTATTTATAATCAATGCACTTTTAGGAAAGTTTAATGAAATTAGGTACACATATAAGAAACGCAAGATCAGAACTGACTAAGGTAATCTTTCCAACTAAGGGTCAGGTTAAACAAGCTTACATATCAGTTTTAATAGTTGTGGCTGTTATAGCTGCTTTTTTAGCTTTAGTTGACTTGGTAATGTCTTCTGTTATGTCAGCACTTTTAGGTTAAGGAGAAAATATGGCACATAAATGGTACTCAATCCAAACATATGGTAGCGAGAGAGCTGTTCGTGACGCTATCTTTAACATGATTGAAGAGATGGGATTGCAAGATCACATCGCAGAAGTAATTGTTCCTACTGAGGATGTTATAGAAGTAAAAGATGGCAAGAAAAAAATCACTGAACGTTCACTCTATTCAGGATACGTTTTTGCAAATATCGATCTAAACACAGAGATCCAACATATGATTACTGCTCTACCAAAAGTATCAGGATTTATTGGTGAAGCAAATATACCAACACCTCTAAGTGAGCAAGATATCAATGTTATTTTAGATCGTGTAAATAATCGTGCAGCTCCTAAACCAAAAGTATATTTTGATAATGGTGAGACTGTTCGTATTATAGATGGACCATTTGCAAACTTTACGGCAACTGTAGATGAGTATGATTTAGAACATGGTACTTTAAAACTAAATGTTTCAATCTTTGGAAGATCTACACCAGTAGATATCTCTTATACTCAGGTTGAGAAGATTATCTAACTTCTATTTTACTACGCTAAACCTAAGCTTTAAAAGATAGAGTTTAGGTTTAGCGTAGCTAAAGTATAAATAATTTGAGTTATATGCTGAGAAAAACGGACTTGTTCGTTTTGCGTATTAAATAAAATAAAAGGAAACAACATGGCAAAAAAAGTTATGGATTATATCAAGCTGCATATTGAAGCTGGTAAGGCGAATCCTGCACCTCCAGTAGGACCTGCATTAGGACAACGTGGTGTTAATATCATGGAATTTACTAAAGCATTTAATGAAAAAACAAAAGATAAGATGGGATTTAAAGTTCCTGTTATTATTACTGTTTATACAGATAGAAGCTTTACATTTGTTACTAAGCAACCACCAGCTGGAGCACTTCTTATGAAAGCTGCTGGACTTAAAAAAGGTAGTGACAATCCTCTTAAAAACAAAGTAGGAAAAATCACTCGTGCACAACTAATGGAAATTGTTGATGCTAAAATTCAAGATTTAAATACTAATGATAAAGAGATGGCAGCAAACACTATTGCTGGTTCAGCTCGTTCAATTGGTATAGAGATTGTTGACTAATCTTTAAAAAACAAGAATCATCGACCACAGTGATTTAAAACTTTGTGGCAGAATTTCACAGGAGAATTTGAAAAATGAGTAAAAGATATAAACAACTATTAGAAAAAATCGACACTATGAAGTCATATAGTGTAGTAGAAGCTTCTACTACTTTAAAAGATTTAAAAAGTGCAAAGTTTGATGAGACTGTAGAAGTTGCACTAAACTTAAATGTAGATCCAAGACATGCAGATCAGATGATTCGTGGCGCTATTGTACTTCCACACGGAACAGGTAAGACTGTTCGTGTTGCTGTTTTTGCTAAAGGTGCTAAGGCTGATGAAGCTAAAGCTGCTGGTGCTGATATCGTTGGTACTGATGACTTAGTAGCACAGATCAAAGAGGGAATCTTCAACTTTGATGTAGTTGTAGCTGCACCAGACTGTATGGGACTTGTTGGTCAGATCGGTCGTATTTTAGGGCCAAAAGGTCTTATGCCTAACCCAAAAACAGGAACTGTAACTCCAGATGTTGCAACTGCTGTTAAAAATGTTAAGGGTGGTCAAGTTAACTTTAGAGTTGACAAAAAAGGTAATATCCATGCAGGAATCGGTAAAGTAAGCTTTGATGCTACTCAGATTTCTGAAAACTTAAGCTCTTTTGTAGCAGCAATAAATAAACAAAAACCTGCATCTGCAAAAGGTCGTTACATCAAAAATGCAGCTCTTAGTTTAACAATGAGTCCAGCTTTAAAACTTGATGTTATGGAACTTTTAGACATAAAATAATAAGTAATTTTTAGTGTCTTAAATCTTTTAAGGCACTATAAAGTTACTTTACTTTGGTAACTGCATTTTATGGACTAGAGATATAGGAGCGAAAGCTTAATTAGTTGCCAAGTGCAACCACCTATTGAAGTGTTGTCTGGGAAGGAGATATTCTATGACAAAAACACAAAAAGCTGAAATTATTGAAGTACTTTCTACTGAGTTTAAAGACGCTCAATCTGTAATCTTTTGTGATTATAAAGGGTTGACTGTATCTGAGTTAGAGAGCTTAAGAGTTGCTGCTCGAGCTAAAGAAGCAAAAGTGCAAGTTGTTAAAAATACTTTAGCAATGATTGCACTTAAAAATGCTGATTTGAGTGGTGTTGATTTAAAAGATACAAACATTTTAGTTTGGGGTACAGATTCTGTTGCTACTTCTAAAATAGTTAGCGATTTTGCAAAGAAGAATGATAAGTTTATTATCAAGTCTGCTTATGTTGATCGTGAGGTTTCTGATGCTGCTAAAGTTGAAGCATTTGCTAAACTTCCAGGACGTGAAGAACTACTAGGTATGCTAGCTGCTACTTGGATGGCTCCACTTACATGTATTGGATTTGGTCTTAACGCACTTAGAGCTAAAAAAGAAGAAGAAGCGGCTTAGTCCAATTCTAAAAGTTGTCTAATAAACTAGACTAATGGGCAAGAAAATCGCACTAGTGTGGTGGGCGTCCCGCCGAGGGAAACTTAGCGTTAGCGTAGCTCAAGGAATTACTTCCTTGAGCGTACACATAGATGTTAAGGTTCTCTTGATTTTATAAAATAAAATTAAGGAAAATAATTATGGCTGTAACTAAAGAAGACGTATTAGAATTTATTTCAGGACTTTCTGTATTAGAACTTTCTGAATTAGTAAAAGAGTTTGAAGAGAAATTCGGTGTATCTGCACAACCTGTAGCAGTTGCTGGTGGCGCTGCTGCTGGTGGCGAAGCTGCTGAAGAAAAAACTGAGTTTGATGTTGTTTTAACTGATTCTGGTGCTAAGAAAATTGGCGTTATTAAAGTTGTTCGTGCACTTACTGGTCTTGGCTTAAAAGAGGCAAAAGATGCATGTGAAGCTCTACCATCTACAATCAAAGAGGGCGTAGATAAAGAGACTGCAGAAGATGCAAAAAAACAGCTTGAAGAAGCTGGTGCTACTGTAGAAGTTAAATAATTATCACTTCTATTGATACTAGAGAAGTTTTTCTTCTCTAGTAAACTAGTTAAAAATGGGCGCTTTTGCGATGAGATGCTGTCTCTTGGTAAAAGTGCCCTTATGTCGTTTATAAGCACTATTAAATAAGCTCTTACTAGAGCCCCACAAAATCATTCAAGGACGCTTGAATATGATACTAATTACTTATCGAGGTAGCCTATGTTAAACACTTTATACTCCGGAAACCGTCTTCGTGTAGATTTCTCTAAAACTCCTCAACAGATTGAAGTACCAAACTTACTGCAACTTCAACAAAGTTCATATGACAACTTTTTGATGTTAGATGCAAAAGATAGAAAAGCTAGTGGTATAGAACAAGTATTTCAATCAGTTTTTCCTATTCATGATACTCAAAATAGACTAACTGTTGAATATATTGATAGCGAAGTAGCAAACCCTAAATACACTGTTCGTGAATGTATGGAGCGTGGTCTTACTTATGCAGTAAGCCTTAGAATGAAAACTCGCTTAGTAGTTTGGGATAGAGATGAAAACACTAAAGAGAAACTTGGTGTAAAAGATATCAAAGAACAGAGTATATTTGTTCGTGATATCCCACTTATGACAGATAGAACTTCATTTATCATCAATGGTGTAGAGAGAGTTGTTGTAAACCAACTTCACCGTTCACCTGGTGTTATTTTTAAAGAAGAAGAGTCAACTACAATAGGAAATAAACTTATATATACGGGACAGATTATTCCAGATCGTGGTTCATGGTTGTACTTTGAGTACGACCCAAAAGATATTTTATATATGAGAATTAACAAGCGCCGTAAAGTTCCTGTAACTATTATGTTTCGTGCACTAGGTTACTCAAAACAAGATATTTTAAAACTCTTTTATCCTATACAAACTATTAATATAGAAGATAATAAGTTTACAATGGATTTTAATCCAGATGATTTCACATCAAGACTAATTTACGATTTAGTAGATACAGATGATAAAATTTTAGTTCAAGCTGGAAAAAGACTCTCAGTTAAAAAAGCACAGAAATTTATAGAAGATGGATTGAAATTAATCCAATACCCAATAGAAATTTTAGTTGATCGTTACCTTGCAGAGCCAATAATTGATCCTGAGACTGGTGAAATTCTTTTTGATACTATGTCTCGCATAGATGAGATTAAGCTTAAAAAAATGGCTGAGATAGGAGTTGGTGAATTTAAAATTGCTAATGATTTAGCTGAGGGAGTTGATGGTTCAATCATTAACGCATTTAACGCTGATGCAGACTCACTCAAACTTCTAAAGCAAACAGAAGAGATAGAAGATGAAAATGATTTAGCAGCTATTCGTGTTTATAAGGTTATGAGACCAGGTGAACCAGTTACAAAAGAAGCGGCTAAAATCTTTGTAAATCAGCTATTTTTTGATCCAGAGAGATACGATCTAACTAAAGTTGGTCGTATGAAGATGAACCATAAACTAGGACTTAACATTCCTGAATATGTAACAGTTTTAACTCATGAAGACATCATTAACTCTGTTAAATATGTTATTAAAGTTAAAAATGGTCAAGGTCATATAGATGATAGAGATCACTTAGGAAATCGTCGTATTAGATCTATTGGCGAGCTCTTAGGTAATGAACTTCATAATGGTCTTATTAAGATGCAAAAAGCGATCCGTGATAAGCTCTCAACTATGAGTGGTCCAATGGCTGAGCTTATGCCTCATGATCTAATAAACTCAAAAATGATCACTTCAACTATTATGGAATTCTTCTCAGGTGGACAACTATCTCAGTTTATGGATCAAACAAATCCACTATCTGAAGTTACTCACAAACGCCGTTTATCTGCACTAGGTGAGGGTGGTTTAGTTAAAGAGAGAGCTGGCTTTGAAGTTCGTGATGTTCATCCAACTCACTATGGTAGAATCTGTCCTGTTGAGACTCCAGAGGGTCAAAATATTGGTCTTATAAATACACTTGCCACTTACTCAAAAGTAAATGAACATGGTTTTATTGAAGCTCCATATAAAGTAATGAAAGATGGGAAAATAACTTCTGAAGTTGTTTATCTGACTGCTACTCAAGAAGAGGGTGTGAAAATTGCTGCAGCATCAAATAAATTTGATGAAAATGGTGTGTTTTTAGATAAGCTAATCACTACAAGATTAGATGGAGAGATACTTCTTCGTCCAGCAGCTGAGTGTCAATATGCAGACCTTTCTTCTCATATGGTTGTAGGTGTTGCGGCTTCACTTATTCCATTTCTAGAACATAATGATGCTAACCGTGCCCTAATGGGATCAAACATGCAACGTCAGGCTGTTCCACTTCTTCGCCCACTAGCTCCAATGGTTGGAACTGGTGTTGAGAAACTTGTTGCACGTGACTCTTGGGAGTGTGTAAAAGCTAAGAGATCTGGTGTAGTAGAGAAAGTTGATGGAAGACATATCTACATAATGGGCGATGATGATGGAGAGATCTATATAGATTACTATCCATTACAAAAAAATCTTCGCACAAACCAAAACACTTCTTTTGCTCAAAAGCCAATAGTTTATGTTGGACAAAAGGTAAGAACAGGGCAAGTTATAGCTGATGGTCCAAATATGGATCAAGGCGAATTAGCACTTGGTGTTAATGCAATGGTAGCTTTTATGCCATGGAATGGTTATAACTTTGAGGATGCTATCGTTATTTCTGAGAGACTTATCCGTAAAGATGCTTTTACATCTGTTCATATTTATGAGAAAGAGCTTGAAGCTAGAGAGTTAAAGCATGGTGTTGAAGAGATTACTCGTGATATTCCAAATGTTAGGGATGATGAATTAGTTCACCTTGATGAGAGCGGTATAGTTAAAATCGGTACTCAAGTAAAAGGTGGAATGATCTTAGTTGGTAAAGTTTCTCCAAAAGGTGAAGTTAAACCTACTCCAGAAGAGAGACTTCTTCGTGCTATTTTTGGTGAAAAAGCTGGTCATGTTATAAACAAATCACTCTACTGTCCTCCAAGTATGGAAGGTGTGGTAGTTGATATCAAAATCTTTACTAAAAAAGGTTATGATAAAGACCCTCGTGCACTAGAGCTTGAAAAAGAAGAGAGAGATTACTTAGAGCGTGAGCATTACGATCGTCTACTTATGATAGATAAAGAAGAGATGCTAAGAGTTACTAAACTCTTAACTAGGGAGTCGCTAATCGCAGATATTAAGATTGGTGAGACTCAGTATAAAGCTGGAGACACTATCGCAGATAAAGATCTAGTAGAGGTTAATCGTTTTGCTATGAATGCTATTGTTAAGTCATTTTCTAGCGAGATTCAAGATGAGTATAACAAGACTAAAAACTATTTCCAAAAAGAGAAAAGGCTCTTCCGTGATGAGCATGAAGAGAAACTTAATATCTTAGAAAAAGATGATATTTTAGCTAATGGCGTAGTTAAATATGTAAAAGTCTATATCGCAACTAAGAGAGTTTTAAAAGTTGGTGATAAAATGGCAGGACGACATGGAAACAAAGGTATTGTTTCTATTATAGTTCCAGAAGTTGATATGCCATATATGGAAGATGGAAGAAGTGTAGATGTTTGTCTAAACCCACTTGGTGTTCCATCTCGTATGAATATTGGACAAATTTTAGAGATGCATCTTGGTATGGCTGGTCGTGAACTAGGTAATCAGATCCTCGCTGAGTTTGACTCTAAACAAAAAGATTTCATTGCAAATCTACGTACTAAAATGATAGCAATCGCTGATGTTGCAAAAATGATGAATGCAGCTAAAGTTATTGGTGAGATGAGTGATGAGAAGTTTTTACACTATGCTCGTGACTGGTCAAAAGGTGTAAGATTTGCATCTCCTATATTTGAGGGTGTAAATGAAGATGAGTTTGCTAAACTATTTGAATTGGCAAAAATGGATACAGATGGTAAGGTAGAACTCTATAACGGTTTAACAGGTGAAAAAATTAAAGAGCGTGTTAATGTTGGTTATATGTATATCTTAAAACTACATCACTTGGTTGATGAGAAGATCCATGCTCGTTCAACTGGACCATACTCTCTTGTTACTCAGCAACCAGTTGGTGGTAAAGCACTATTTGGTGGTCAGAGATTTGGAGAGATGGAAGTTTGGGCATTAGAGGCTTATGGAGCTTCTGCGGTTCTAAAAGAGATGCTAACTATCAAATCAGATGATGTTGATGGTCGTGTGCGTGCATATAAAGCGATCACAAAAGGTGAGTTGATTCCAGCTTCTGGAATTCCAGAGACACTATTTGTATTGACAAAAGAGCTTCAAGCATTGGCTCTTGATGTAGAGATTTTTGACGAGGTACAAGAAGATGAGTAAACTAGTTCCTATTGAAGTAACAGAAGATAACAGACCAAAAGATATTAAGCAGATACAATTCCGCCTAGCTTCTCCAGAGAAAGTAATGTCTTGGAGTCATGGTGAAGTTAAAAAGCCTGAGACTATCAACTACCGTACGCTTAAACCTGAGCGTGATGGACTTTTTTGTGCAAAGATTTTTGGACCTGTAAGAGACTATGAGTGTCTTTGTGGTAAATACAAGAAGATGCGCTATAAGGGTGTAGTTTGTGAGAAGTGTGGTGTTGAAGTAACAAGCACTAAAGTTCGTCGTAACCGTATGGGACACATCGAACTTGTAACTCCAGTTGCACACATCTGGTATGTAAGTTCATTACCTTCAAGAATTGGTACTCTCCTTGGTATCAAAATGAAGGACTTAGAGCGCGTACTTTACTATGAAGCATATATTGTTGAGAGTGGTGGGGAAGCATATTACGATGCAGAAGCAAAAACTCCAGTTTTACAATACGATGTTTTAAATGAAGAGCAGTACCGTACTTTAGTTCAAAGATTTGGAGAACTAGGCTTTAAAGCTCGTATGGGTGGAGAAGTTGTTCGTGATCTACTTGACTCTATAGATCTAGTTGATCTATTTACTCAACTTAAAGAAGATATTGAACTAACAAAATCTGAAGCAAAAAGAAAAACTATTGCAAAAAGACTTAAAGTTATTGAGTCATTTCTAAACTCAGGGAATAATCCTGCGTGGATGATGTTAACAGTACTTCCTGTTCTTCCACCAGATCTAAGACCTCTTGTTTCACTTGATGGTGGAAAGTTCGCAGTCTCTGACGTAAATGACTTGTATCGTCGTGTTATAAACCGTAATCAAAGACTTAAGCGTCTTGTTGAACTTGAAGCTCCTGAGATCATTGTAAGAAATGAGAAAAGAATGCTTCAAGAATCAGTTGATGCACTCTTTGATAATGGTCGTCGTGCAAATGCAGTAAAAGGTGCTAACAAACGTCCTCTTAAGTCGCTTAGTGAGATCATTAAGGGTAAGCAAGGGCGTTTTCGTCAAAACTTACTTGGTAAGCGTGTTGACTTCTCAGGTCGTTCTGTAATTGTTGTTGGACCAACTCTCTCTATGGATGAGTGTGGACTTCCAAAGATAATGGCACTAGAACTATTTAAGCCACATCTTATAGCTAAGCTTGAAGACAAAGGTTATGCAACTACTGTCAAAGCTGCTAAGAAGATGATTGAAGATAAGACAAATGAAGTTTGGGAGTGTTTAGCTGAGATAGTTGATGGTTATCCTGTTTTACTAAACCGTGCACCAACACTTCACAAACTCTCGATTCAAGCGTTTCACCCTAAGCTAATTGATGGTAAAGCTATTCAGCTTCATCCACTCGTTTGTGCTGCATTTAATGCTGACTTCGATGGTGATCAGATGGCTGTTCATATACCTCTCTCTTCTGCTGCAATTGCAGAAGCAAAAGTACTTATGCTTGCATCTATGAATATATTACTTCCTGCATCAGGTAAAGCTATCGCTACACCTTCGCAAGATATGGTTCTTGGGATCTACTATATTACACTAGAGAAAAATGGTGTAAAGGGATCAAACAAACTGTTTGCAAATGTTGATGAAGTAAGAATCGCTATAGAGCACGACGCACTAGATCTTCATGCAAAAGTAAGAACTAGAATAGATGGAAGAATCATCCATACAACTGCTGGAAGAATGCTTCTAAAAGCTATCCTCCCAGATTTCGTTCCATCAGAGCTTTGGAACAGAGTTATGAAGAAAAAATATATCAATGAAGTAGTTGATTATGTTCAAAAACATGGTGGTATTGGTGTTACTTCTAAGTTTCTAGATAGACTTAAAGACTTAGGTTTTAAACATGCTACAGAATCTGGTGTATCTATCTCTATTGATGATATTATCATCCCAGAGACTAAAGCAGCTAAAGTTGTAGAGAGTAAAAATAGAGTTATAGAGATTCAAAAACAGTATGAAGCAGGACTTTTAACTGAACAAGAAAGATATAACAAAATCATCGATGTTTGGACTGACACAAATAACACTCTAGCATCACAGATGATGGATCTTGTTCAAACTGATAAAGATGGTTTTAACTCTATCCATATGATGGCTGATTCTGGCGCTCGTGGATCTGCTGCTCAGATTCGTCAACTTGCTGGTATGCGTGGACTTATGGCAAAGCCAAGTGGTGAGATTATTGAGACACCTATTATCTCAAACTTTAAAGAGGGACTTAATGTTATTGAGTACTTCATCTCAACTCACGGTGCTAGAAAAGGTCTAGCTGACACTGCACTAAAGACTGCAAATGCTGGTTACCTTACTCGAAAACTAGTCGATGTTGCACAAAATGTTAAGATAGTTGAACATGACTGTCATACTCATGAGGGAATTGAGATCTCAGATATTAGTGATCAAAATACTCTTATTGAATCACTTGAAGACAGACTAAATGGTCGTGTTTTAGCTGATGATGTAATTGACCCAATCTCAAACGAGATTCTTTATGCTGAGGGTACACTTCTTGATGAAGTGAGTGCTAAGATTATCTCTGAGGCTGGTATTAAGACTGCGCACATTAGAACTCCTACAACTTGTAAGAGTGAAAATGGAATATGTGCACTTTGTTATGGTGTAAACCTTGCAACTGGTTATATTGTTCGTACAGGTGAGGCTGTTGGTATTATTGCAGCCCAGTCAATTGGAGAACCAGGTACTCAGCTAACTCTTCGTACCTTTCACGTCGGGGGAACTGCAAGTTCAACTGCACAAGAGAGACAAGTTGTGTCAAAAAAAGAAGGTTTTATCCGTTACTACAATCTTAAAACTTACGCTTCAAAAGAGGGTAAAAACATAGTAGCAAATAGAAGAAATGCAGCAGTTTTACTAGTTGAACCTAAGATAAAAACTCCATTTGCAGGTCGTTTTGAAGTTCAAACTGTACATGATGAAGTAATCATTAGTATAAAAAGTGATAAAGAAACTGTTCGCTATGTGCTTCGTAAAAATGAGATAGCTAAACCAAATGAGTTAGCTGGTATTTCAGGTCAAATCGAAGGTAAATACTACTTCCCATATGAAAATGGCGCAGAAGTAAAAGAGCTTGAGTCTATTGTTGAGACTATTAAAGATGGTTGGAATGTACCTTCTCGAATTCCTTATGCATCTGAGATATTAGTTGCAAATGGTGCTCCTGTTACTCAAAAGATCTTTGCAAAAGAAGAGGGAACAGTTAAGTACTTCTTGCTTAAAGGTGACTATTTAGAAAGATTTAAAGGTCTTAAAGCTGGTTATGAAGTAGTTGAGAAAGGTCTTTTTGCAACTGTTGCAGATGCAAATAACCGTGAAGCGATAAGACACTATATAGCTCGTGGATCTGTAATTGTCGCAGATGACGATGCTAGTGTAGATCAAGCAACGCTTATTGCTAAACCAAAAACTGATGAATCAACTGTTATAGCTGAGTGGGATCCATACTCAAATCCAGTAATCTCTGAAGCAAACGGTGTAGTAAAATATGAAGATATTATAGTTGGAACTACAGTAAGTGAGCAGTTAGATGAATTAACTGGAAAAATCCGTCTTGTTGTAAACGATCACTTATCAGCGGAGTATAAACCAGCTCTAGTGTTAGCTACTGAAAATGGAGAACTTTTAAGATACGCAATTGATTCTAAGTCATCTCTTTATGTTAATGATGGAGCTACTGTAAAAGTTGCAGATATCTTAGCAAAAACACCAAAAGCACTTCAAAAATCAAGTGATATTACGGGAGGTCTTCCAAGAGTATCTGAACTTTTTGAGGGTCGTCGTCCAAAAGCAACAGCGCTTATATCTGAAATAGATGGAACTGTAAGCTTTGGAAAACCACTTCGTGGTAAGGTGCGTATTGTTATTGCATCTGAAAATGGAATTATAAAAGAGTATTTTGTAGATAAATCTCATGTGGCTGTTGTAGCTCCTGGAGACTTTGTTCACGCTGGAGAGAGACTTACAACTGGTATTATCTCTTCACATGAATTACTTCGTATTATGGGTGTTAAAGCACTTTATAACTACCTAGTATCTGAAGTTCAACAAGTTTATCGCTCTCAAGGTGTTAATATTGCAGATAAGCATATTGAGGTTATCTTTACTCAAATGTTAAGACAGATCAGAATTGTCAAATCTGGTGATACTAAGTTTATACAAGGTGATTTGATTTCAAAAGCTAAATTTCAAGCTGAAAATGAGAAGATCACTCGTCTTGGTGGTCGTCCAGCTATAGCTGAACCATTCTTAGTTGGTATTACAAGAGCGGCAGTTGCAGCAGATAGTATTATCTCAGCAGCATCTTTCCAAGACACAACTAAAGTTCTTACAGAAGCAGCAGTATCTGCAAAAGTTGATGATTTAAATGATCTAAAAGAAAATGTTATCATTGGTCGTACCATTCCAGTTGGAACTGGTATATATAAAGATCAAGAAGTTATCTTAAGCAGTGATGACTAACATTTTATTGCATTCAAAATACGGGCCTTTCTCGTATTTTGATAGCTACTTCAAATAATCAAAATCTCTCTTATTGAGTTATTACAACTCAAATAACAACACTTAAAATTCACACTTTTTATATTAACTATTAAAATATCCTTAAAATAAGCTAACTTTAATCACTGTTTATGTATTATCACGTGTCTATAATTCTCTAATATTTAGGGGATTAAATTCTACTGGAAAAATTAAGTAAAGGAATTGTATGCCTACAATCAATCAATTGATTCGCAAAGAGCGTAAAAAAGTGACTAAAAATTCAAAGTCACCAGCTCTTGTATCATGTCCACAGCGTCGTGGTGTTTGTACTCGTGTTTACACAACTACACCAAAAAAACCTAACTCAGCTTTAAGAAAAGTAGCAAAAGTTAGATTAACTTCAGGTTTTGAAGTTATTTCTTATATCGGTGGTGAGGGTCACAACCTTCAAGAACACTCAATCGTACTAGTTCGTGGTGGTCGTATTAAAGATTTACCTGGTGTTAAGTACCATATCGTTCGTGGTGCACTAGATACTGCTGGTGTTACTGGTCGTACTGTTGCTCGTTCTAAATACGGAACAAAACGTCCTAAAAAATAATCAGAGATTATTTTTTAGGAGACACATCTGATTAGTACGCGAAACGAACAAGTCCGTTTCACTACGCTATCGCTAAGATTTCTTCAGCAGAAGGCTCACGAAACTAGTTTCGTTTTGCAAAAAGTTGAAAAACTATCTTAATAACACTAGGTTCATTTCAGCAGTGGACTCATAAACTAATTTCGTTTTGGAATTGGTTGCAAAGTGTAAAAAGCTGAATAATATTCAAGTAGCTACAGGGTTGTTGGTTTCAAACTAGCACTTTGAGTAAATTTGAAAAAAAACAAATTGAAGTAAGGAAAATTACTAATGAGAAGAAGAAAAGCTCCCGTTCGTGAAATTATGCCAGATCCAGTTTATGGAAGCAAAGTTTTAACGAAATTTATAAATAAGATCATGATGGATGGTAAAAAGTCTACAGCAGAAAAAATCATCTACAGCGCTATAGATATTATTAGCTCACGTGGTGAGAAAACTGGTATAGATACATTTAATGATGCTATTGAGAATATTAAGCCTATAATCGAAGTTAAAAGTCGCCGTGTTGGTGGTGCTACTTATCAAGTTCCAGTAGAAGTACGCCCTGTGCGTCAGCTT
>Ga0265293_10008512_pt1 | contig 15157 bp, 12 predicted proteins | sample Munlanlewell138R_FD_192505 | JGI IMG/M metagenome (GOLD analysis project Ga0265293, IMG submission 192505) | Leachate microbial communities from a municipal landfill in Southern Ontario, Canada - Leachate well 138R | ecosystem: Engineered > Solid waste > Landfill > Unclassified | place: Canada...
AGCAGCCTTGGAAACATTGACATCTTCATCGTCTATCATAGACGATAAAACCTCTTTTGGGGTGGATGGATTTTCCGCTACTCTAAGGCGTACCATTTTGTCGCTATCATTTGCCAATACTTGAAGCAATTTGATAGGTGTATTCGGATTGCCGGACAATCCATCCCTGACTATTTTTTCATCTGAAAATAATTTATTTAGAATAGATGGCGGGGTATTTGGGTTGGTGGCTACCAAAGCTCTAACCAAATTGATATCATCTTTTGCTAGTTTTTCTAATATATCTACAGGAGTAAAATGATTTTTTGCAACCGCCCATCTGCTCCCCATATCAGATACACCGCTTAGATCTCTCAAAAGAGAGATCATTTCGTCACTTTTGCCTTGTTCTTTATCATATACGCTGCATTTACGAGATATATTCATGGCCACCATGCCTACAATTTCATTGTTATCTTTGAAAGTGTCAAATATCTCTCTTGCCGCATGGATGGGCAGTTCGCTTCGAGATAATGCTTCTACAGCTTCTTCATAATTCATAATAGTTGCCTTTTTGTAACAATTTTATATGAATATAGCATATTTGGGCTAAAAGAGGTTAAAATATAACCAAATATATTGTTTTATATAAATTAAAAAGTATGTACATGGGCTTTTATCAAGAAAATGATTTAATATGATGAGACGTTTTGATAAAAAAATTATAAAAATCTCTATTTTTCTATAAGTAAAGCATATTTTATAATTATAACTTTTTTTTAATTTTATTTAAGAGTATCTTCTTATAATGATAAATACATAACACTATTAATAGTTAACAATTTAGTACTATAATAGGTAGTTAGAAAAGTTATAAGGAGAATATATGAAGAGAGTTGCAAGCGTTGTTTTGATGAGCAGTGTACTTGCTGTAAGTTCACTCTACGGTGCACCTATACAGCTTATTGAGCCAGCAGAAGCACTAAAACTTATAGGCAATAAAAATGTTATTTTTGTTTCGGGAGATGATCCTGATATCTACACTAATAATCACATTAAAGGTTCAGTGGAGATGTATGCGCACCATTTGCATCATTCAGATCTAATGGGAAATATGCATTGCGCGCCACTCTATAATTGCCCAAAAGAAGCACAAGAATATATAAGAAGCAAGGGCATAAGAAATGATCAAACGATTATTGCATATGACAATTACCGTGGACCAAATGCAACCGGCGTGTATAGCTTTTTTGAAAGCTTTGGGCATAAAAATATAAAACTTTTAAATGGCGGTTTTGACGGAATCAAACAAGTAGATCAATATCAACAACAATATGATGCATTAAGAAAAGAGAAAAAAGCAATTAAAGATCAAATAAAAGAGGCCAAAAAAGCCAACAATGCTGCCGAAGTAGCAAAACTGGAAGCTACAGAAAAATCTTTGACATCTCAAATGGAAGCTCTTATGCCAAAGCTTGCCGTGCAACCGGGAGAAGAGCCAAAACATACGCCTAGCAATTATATAATTGACCAAAAAGCCATCAATACAAAATATATAGCAGATAAGCACGAAGTTAAAAAAGCAGTTGATGATATCATGAAAAATGGGGATAAAAGTAAATTCGCTGTAATTGATACTAGAAGTATGGATGAGATTATCGGTGAGAAAAAAATGGATAATGTAGCTAGAGGCGGACATATTCCTGGCTCAAAATTCATTGAGTGGAAAAATATCACTGACGAAGAAAAAACAAGATCGTTCAAACCTAATGCCCAGATGCAAAAAGTATTTGATAAGGCAGGAGTTAGAAAAGATCAAACAATATATGCTTATTGCCAAGTTGGTGCAGGAAGAGGATCGCACATCGTTTCTGCACTTCGCAACCTAGGGTACAAAGACGTAAAAGTATTTACCGGCAGCTGGGATACATGGGGTAATGATATGAATTTACCAATCAGAAGATAAGAGGAATTATATAATGACAAAAATAATGACAAATGAAAAAAGACGAAATTTTTTGAAATTTTCCGGCGTAACTGCGGCTATGGTTGCTTCGCAAGGTGCTCTTTTTGCTAAAACCGACGTCATGAAAGTCGAAAATGGCAAAGAGGGGTATCCAAACACTACCTATACAGAAGATATGTATCGTAATGAGTTTGGATTTATCCGCGGAAATACTGAAGATACCGGTTTTGCTTATCACTGTGTAAACTGTCAAGGAAACTGTGCTTGGGAAATATGGTCGCATAATGGTGTAGTTACTCGTGAAAATCAATCAGCAAGATATCCGTCTATCAATCCTAAAATACCGGACTTTAATCCAAGAGGATGTAACAAAGGCGTGCAACACTCTCAAATCATGTATGAAAAAGATAGAATTCTTTATCCAATGAGAAGAGTAGGAGAGAGAGGAGAAGGCAAGTGGCAAAGAATCAGCTGGGATGAAGCAGCTAATGAAGTGGCACAAAAAATTTGGGATGTTATGACTGACCCGACAAAAGGGCCTGATAAATTGATGGTGCACGCAGGAACAGGATTGCTTACTGAAGGTCGTCGCGGCGGACCATTAAGATTTTCTACAATGTTAGGATCTAGCCGTATATACCCAGCTTCTTATCTTGGGGATATGTTCTCTGGTGCTGCTGTAGCGTATGGAGAAGGGAACGTAGGCTGTACTTATGATTTTATGTACAATGTGGACACGGCGATCTTTTGGGGAGGAAATCCATCGGTTTCAAGAATTCCTGATGCTCACTTTGTATGGGAAGGCAAATATAATGGAGCTAAAGTTATAGTTATTACTCCAGAATTTAATGCATCTGCTAGAACAGCTGATATTTGGATACCTATTAAAGCAGGAACTGATAATATCTTGGCAGCTTCTGTAATTCATGAGATACTAAAAGAAAAATTGTATAAACCTGAATTTATGAAAATTTTTACAGATCTTCCGTTCTTGGTCATAAAAGATACAAAAAAATTGCTTAGACGCAGTGATGTAGAAAAAGCTAAAAACCCGGAAGATGCAGAAAAGTATCATGAAGAGTTTTACGTCATGAATAAAAATACCGACGAAATAGCTCTTATGCCAGGAACCGAGGGAAGTGCGCACAAATCTATTCGTATAGCAGAGCTTGGTATTGATCCTGAGCTTGAAGGAGAATGGGATGTAGAGCTATTAAACGGCGACGAAGTAGAAGTGACTACCGTATTTGAAATGCTCAAAGAAAACATAGAGAAATTTTCACCTGAAGAGACACAAAAACTCACAGGTGTTCATCCAGATACTGTAAAAATGCTAGCTCGTGATATCGCGCTTCCAAAAGTTGTATCAATCACTACCGGATTTTCGCTAAATAAATATTTTAATGGATTGATGAGTATATGGAATATTTCATCTATCTGCGGTCTTACAGGTCGCCTTGGGCCATACGGTGGGCTTAATACCGAAAATGAATTTAAACTCTCAGGCCTTGATGTACTAGCAGGGTTTGGCGGTAAATATGCAGCCAGATTTGGTTCAGGATTTGTGGGAGAGTTTGTGTTTGGCGACGGGATGAAGACTTTTGATAAATATTTCTCAGATGAAGATGTAAAAAGAGCCCAAAACGGTATGGGCAAAAAAGAGTATATGGAGATCATCACCGCAATGCTCGCAAAAGGCAAGCTTGGCAAAGCCAACAATGAGAGCAAGCACGGCAATGTAGTTAAACCATGGTGGGAACCTGAAGTTTGTCTAGTAGTAGCAGATTCCAAATTTAGAAGAAACAAAGGCGCTGATTACCGCGAGGCGTTCTTCAAAAAAATCTCATACTTTGCTTATTCGGATTACCGTATGAGTGAAACAGCGGTATATTCTGATTTGCTTTTGCCGGCAAAATCACACTATGAGGTTTGGGATCTAAGAACGAGCCCGGGATATCACAGATTTACCAATCTAGCTCAACCGGTAGCAAACATGAAGCCGGTAGGTGAAGCAATGGATGAGTGGAGCATGATGGCTCTTATCGCTAAAAAGCTCGAAGAGATAGCAAATAAGCCGGAAAATATCTCAAAAGCCAAAGTAAAAGATGACAAAAGATATGCAAAGCCAGGTTTCCATGACTTGTCGATAGTATATAAAGAGTTTACAAATACAGATGAAGAGTCAGAAGCTGCTATGGAACCGTATCTAGGAACCGATAAAATGGCAATTGATGCTGCACTGGAAAAATGTGAGCAATATGAAGGTTGGACTGCTGAAAAAATGTATAAAGCGGGCGGATTCTTACAGCTAAATGAAAAAGCCGGCAAAGTATCCCCTTTGTACTCAGATAGACCTTATAATACTTTTGAAAATATGCTATATAGATTTGAGAGATTTGAGACATTATCTGGCAGACAAACTTTCTATGTAGATCATGATCTATATATTAAAATGGGTGCAAATACAAATACCGCCATGGAAGGTATAAGACCGATTGATCCAAAAAGATACCCGTTTGTACTTATGACCCCACATGCTAGATGGTCTATTCACTCTAACTATAAAGCGAGTAGAACTTTGCAAAGACTTCAAAGAGGCGGTGTGCCATATGGCCAGATCAATCGTGAGGTTGCAAAAATCAAAGGCATAAAAGACGGTGATATGCTCAAAGTCTCTAATACACTTGGAGAGTTTTATGTTATGGCAAAAGTTTCTAGCTCATGCCCGCCTGACGGCTTGGTAATGGAGCATGGATGGGAGCCGTATATGTATAGATACAATAAAGGCCACAATGAGTGTGTACCAACTTCATTAAATCTCCTTGAGATGGCCGATGGATGGGGACATCTGAAATTCGGCGGTCTTTGGGACGGAAACCAATATGCGTATGATGGCGCAGTCAATATAGAGAAAGCGTAAGGAGAAGATTAATGTCAAAAAGACAATTAGCAATGGTTATGGATCTAAATAAATGTATAGGTTGCCAAACTTGTACCGTTGCATGTAAGACCCAGTGGACCAACAGAAATGGCCGTGAATATATGTACTGGAATAATGTAGAGACTTATCCGGGAGAAGGGTATCCAAAAAAATGGATGGAGCTCGGCGGCGGATTTGATGCAGCCGGAGATCTTAAAGAAGGTATAATCCCGAATATTGAAGCCGACTACGGCGTGCCTTGGGATTTTAACAACGAAGAGATAGCTACATTTAATTTTCGTGAAAATAATCCAACAGCTGCTTTCCATGCAGATAGTACTCCTACATGGGGTCCAAACTGGGATGAAGATGAAGGGGCAGGAAACTTTCCTAGCGATAACTATTTCTTCTATTTGCCTCGTATTTGTAACCATTGCACAAATCCTGGGTGCCTTAGTGCATGTCCAAGAGATGCAATATTCAAAAGGGATGAAGACGGAGTAGTACTTGTGGATTTGGATAGATGCCAAGGCTATCGCTACTGTATAGCAGGATGTCCTTACAAAAAAATATATTTTAACTCTAAAATTTCTAAGAGTGAAAAATGTATCTTGTGCTTCCCTAGAATAGAGCAAGGGTTGCCGCCTGCTTGTGCACAGCAATGTGTAGGCAGAATCAGATTTGTCGGCTTCCTTGACGATACAGAGGGGCAAGTATATAAATTGGTACATAAATATAAAGTTGCATTGCCTCTTAGAAGTGACTATGGCACACAACCGAATGTTTATTATATTCCACCTACGGAAGCACCGGCAAAATTTGATGCCCAGGGCAAAATAATAGAAGGAAGTCAAAGGGTACCTCTGAAAGAACTTGAGACTCTATTTGGCAAAGCCGTGCATGGCGCAATCAAAACAATAAAAGCCGAAAAAGATAAAAGAGCAAAAACAGGGGAGAGTGAATTAATGGATCTGCTTATAGCTTATCATCACGAAGACATGTTTAGGCTGGATGCTAATTATTATCAAGATGTAGCAAAAGCAAAAGGCGTAACAAACCCATTGGCACCAATTGATAATCGCTATGCAAAAGGCAAGTTTACAAATGAAATTCATTTCAAGGCACACGCATGAAAACTATAATAAAATCATTAATCATAGCTGGATTAGCAACGGCTGCATATGCTAAAACTCCAGCTTCTGCGACTGCAGAAAACCTTATAAATGCCCAAAGGGTATCAAATATAAATGTAGCAAATATTTCTCCATCTGATAGCATTTGGAGAAACGCAAAATCGGTATCTGTGATCCTTTATCCTCAGACTACCATTAAGTTAAACGATGCAAAAGCAAATGCGGCAAACAAAGACAATAAGGCTATCACTGCTCAAGTATCTGCTGTTTATAACAATTCAGCCGTGGCATTCAAGATAAGCTGGAGCGATCCTACCCAAAGCGTACAAAGCGGCAATGTCTCCGATGTATATCCGGACGGTTTTGCAATGCAAGTACCAGTTAGCTTCAGTGATCCGAAAAAATTGCCATACATCGGCATGGGTAGCGAAGGAAGACCGGTACTTGTGCATTTAACCAAAGCGACAAATGTGCATTATGAACCAAACGGCAATGGTGACGTAGAGCATCAAGTTAGCCCTCGTAATAAAAATGCATTCGGCGCTGATCTGGCAAACTATAAAGATAAAGTAAATAAACTTGGCAAAAATGCGTATACCCGCTCATTTATATCTGAAGGTTTTCGTTCTATGACCGAGCTTAAAGACGACAGTGACAAGTTCGGAATGAAAATGACATATGATGCTAAGAGCAAAAGATGGACAGGGGTAGTAGCCAAACAGCTCAGAGATAGTGCAACAGATCTAAGCAAATATGGTGCTCTGCCAGTATCATTTGCCCTCTGGGATGGCGACAAATATAACCGTGGTGGTGTTAAAAGCTTGTCTACTTGGCTTGCCGTGAAACTTCAAGGCAAAGCAGGCGGTGATGCGCTAGTAAAAGAGTTGACCGCTAAACCACAAGGTGATGCAAAAGCAGGTCAAGGACAAGTAGAAGCTATGTGTGCGAGTTGTCATACTTTAAGTCCTGCAAAACAAGCAGCTTCGCCGTTTATGGCACCAAGCCTAAACAATATAGGCGGATATTCAACTAATGCATATCTCGCTGAGTCAATTAAAGACCCAAATGCAGTTGTTGTTCCTGGGTATAATAGAAACGCCCATAAAAGCTTTGCTTGGTACAATGTAGATACAAAAACAGGCAAGAGAACATCTACTATGCCACCTATGATGAGCGATGACAAAAGTATCAATGATGCTGTTGCATATCTTAAAACTCTAAAAGCGGAGGTAGCAAAATGAAAAAATTGGTTTTAGGAATAGCTCTTGTAGCATTAATGTTGACAGGATGCGGCAAAAAAGAGAGCAAGGAGCACAATGCTTCTGCTGAGGCAAATTTTACAGTTGAAAAACAGGGTTTTTTGACCACCAAATGGTGTGCTGAGCAAGGTATGTTTGCTGATTGCCGCATGGAAAGTATTGTGTGCGGGGAAGGCGAGTGCAATCAAAAATGGGAATTTGGCGATAAAGAAAAAATGGAACTAGTGCTTTATGTACATGATGACTTGAAATACTACGAACTTGATGTAGCCAAGCTTGGACATGAATTGCCGGAATTGCTTGAAACAGCCATTAACCGCAATCAGGTAACCATAAAAGGAGATTTTGATGATGGCAATAAAAGTATAATTGCTACTTCATTTGAAGCTCCACCGCCGCCAACAAAGTCTTTCTTTAAGGGTTGTCTGTAACTCTATTTTCTTCCCCAAAAAGGGGAGGTAAAATAACTAATAATGTGCAAGACGTTGTATATTGTTAGCAATTTTTGGATAGATTAAACTATTTTGGGGTATGCTACAACAAATTTATACAGGAGTTGTCGTGGACAATAAGATCAGAGCTTATATATATGCTTTTTTATCACGTATATTTAGCTCTCATATAGACAAAAAACTACTTAATGAGCTGCAAGGTAATGTGGAACTGCTGCATACTATCGGCAATGAAGCAACAGCTTATCTGCAAGATACAAATGAAGAAAAGCTTTTAGAAGAGCTCAATATTGCATTCCATTCTTTGTTTGTTATGAATAATCATCCAATAGAATCTTCAGTAATGGATGCAAAAAATGAGATCTTAGTAGGATTACAAAATCCGGTCATGCAATTTTATGTCAATCATGGGTATGATCTCAATCTAGCGGCATCTTCTTTGCATGTACCTGACCATATAGCTATTGAATTTGGCTTTATGCAAAATCTTATATTGCAACAAGATAAAACCGCACAAATTAAATTTTATCGTGAACATCTGTTGGTATGGGTTCCTCAATATTTGCTGGCTATTAAAGAGATGAGCGATAATCCATTTTATAATGATCTGTGTGATTTTTGTATCGATTTTATGCTGGACGATTATAGCAACCTGTATATCGAGGTAGATAATGAGTCTGCTTAGTCCTGCGAGTGCTATCAAGATAGAGCCGCTTCGTTGCTTGAGGATAGAGCATGTCAGCAATGAGTGTTCAAAATGTATCGATTCTTGTCCGGTAGAAGCAATTGGATTATCAACATCTAGAAGAATATCGCTTGAGAGTACAAAATGTATAGGCTGTATGTCGTGCATAGGAGTATGCCCTGCCGAGACATTAGTATATCCGGATTTTGATCCGGCAGTTTTTGTACTGCAAACCGGTGTCAAAAAAGATATTACACTTTCGTGCAAAAATAACAATGCCTGTCTTAGCATATTCAGCAGTGAAAATCTTATCTCACTCGGCTTGCGTCATGAGAGCGTAAATTGTGATATGTCACTTTGCTCTGAGTGCGACATGAATGTAGGCGGCAAAGCCGCAGAGATTATAGCAGAGCACATAAAAGAAGCAAATAAATTCTTGCAAGCGGTAAACAAACCATTGCTTGTAATTAGCAAAAAGAAAAATGAATTATCCAGAAGAGAGGCTTTGTTCTCTTTTGTCAAAGATGTCAATACATTGCGCAATGAAGAGTCGTTTGACACGCTTTTCGATTCCAAAGAAACATTACCAAAATCTCGCATCGTGTTTCAAAATTCTCTCAAGCTGGCAATAGAAGAGCTGCCAACAGAGCCAATAATAGATAAATTCACATTTATATCCCATAAGCAAATAGATTTTGTCTCATGTGATAATTGCGGGGATTGTATACAATTTTGTCCTACAAAAGCATTGCTCTATAGCAGCGATAAGACTAAGATATTATTTCAGCCGCTTCGATGTATAGCTTGCGGTATATGCGATGATGTATGTAAGCCCAAAGCCATTAACAGCGGTAATGAGCTTGATATAGTTACATTGGCATTTAACCGCGCAGAACTTCTCATAGAGCATCATTTTGAAGTATGTACTGAATGCAGGGTTAGTTTTCCTCAAAAAGGAAATGAAAAGATATGTACTAGATGCGAAAGCTTTGTGCACGATCATAGCGATCTATTTGCACTCGCAAGGGATATAAAAATATAAATCTCAAATGTCAGATAAATATACATTTAATACTATTAACATATAATTTTTGATATATTTTATAAAATAAACTTAAGTAATTAAATTAGAAATTATGTATAATTATTAAGGTGAAAAATTTGAGTTTGAGGAGATTGAAGTGAAAAGCAGATCTAATAAATTTGAATCGTTTATTAAGATAATTATTCTTTCCATTTTGGTGTGGGTTGCCTTTGTATTTGGCTATCCAGACGGGGGAAGATTGATTATCATAGGAATTTTGATAATTGGGTTTGGGTTTTGGTATAAAGTGTACATCAAGTGGTATCCAAATACAAAATCGTTAAATGAAAAAATTCAAAACAAGATAGCGAATAATCAAGAATTGTCTAAACTTGAAAAATTCTCACTTTTTAATATCAATTCTGGCTCATGGATGTGGCGTATGTGTTCAAGATTAGGTGTAGCCATCGTGGTTATCGGATTTATTATGCTTATCATCAAATAAAAGGAAGATCGCATGGATACCAATCAAACGAACATCGAACAAGCGGATGAGATAGCGGGATATTTAACAAATGTTGGCATATTGACTGGAAAAACAACAACCCTATATATCAACTTTCTTGCTGCAAATCCAGCTGCATTAAGTATATTAGGTTTTGTTTTATTGATAATAAATTTAAAATAAGGAGAAGATTATGGGTGGAGTTTTAATTATTGTTGGCATTGTATTTTTAATTTTCCATTATTGGGCAAAATGGAATATAAATTATGATAATAGCAAAACTGGGTTTAAAGAATACAATAAAAAACTTAGAATCAAAATTGACAATCATGAAAGACTTACTTTTTTAGAAAGTTTTAGTGCTTTTATGAATAAAACATTTGATATAGCCATAAATGTTTCTTTAAAAGCAGGATTAATTTTAATATTTTTAGGAATTGCTTTAATAATAATGCTTAGGATAAAAGGATAAAAATGGATGATACAATTACACAAACACCGGAACAAATAACAGATAAGTTACAGTTACTAGGGTTGTTGCCCGGTCCGCAAAAGCCTTTTATATCATATCTTACAGCAAATAGCGGACTAGCAACAAGTTTGGGTGATTTAATAGATAAGATAGACAATGGTACAGCAACAAGGAATGACTATATTGATGTTGTAAAAGATATTGGAACAATTGTCACAGGTGCAGCATTGTTGGCAGAATTAGTCGGTATTACATTATTATCAGCACCAGCTATATTGGGTATTGGCCTCGGCCTCGCCGTATTAGATTATGCCGATGAACATGGCTACGACCCTACTGAAATAATAGATGATTTGTCTCAAAAACTAGATATTCTTAATGATATGCTAAATGATAGCAGCGATTGGCTCGATAGTTCGCTTGATGACATGTCGTCTGATATCAATGACTTATTTAATGACTCCAAAAGTACTGACAGTTCCCATATATCGCCACTCGTTCTGGATCTTGATGGTGACGGGATAGAGACATTTGGTATTTCAGCCGAAACTCATGTGGTATTTGACCATGACGGCGATGGTATCAAAAATGGCACAGGCTGGGTAAAAAGCGATGATGGGATATTGGTCTATGATAGAAATAGCAATGGCACAATAGATGACGGAAGCGAACTATTTGGTGTTTATACAGAAGTAAATGGAACAAATGCCCAAAATGGCTTTGAAGCTTTAAAAGCAGAAGATACAAATGGCGATGATAAATTTGATGCCAATGATACAAACTTTGTTAATGTTAGAGTATGGCGCGATATCGACAGTGATGGTGTTAGTGATAGTGGAGAGTTGTTTACACTTAGCGAATTAGGTAGTGTATCTATAGATCTCAATTATAGTACCCAAAATACGGTAATGTCTGATGGAAATAGATCAATAGCGGTTAGTACTTTTACTAAAACCGATGGAACGGTCGGCAAGATAGATGATATTGATTTTATTGCAAATAATTTTTATAGGGAATTTACGGACAATATCGCCCTTAGTGAGACCGTATTATTACTACCGGATATACAAGGAAGCGGTATGGTGCGAGATCTTAGAGGAGCTTCTATGATTTCAATTGAACTTAATACCACATTACAAACGATGCAAAATCAAGGCTATGTTACAAAAGATGAAATGATGAATCAGATTGATGATTTATTATCCCAATGGGCTAATACGTCAACAATGCATACAAGTATAGAAACAGCTAGTATATTGGGAAATACATTGCTTTATGTGCCTTATGGCGGAAGTTATATAAAACAACCTTTTGTGGAAATATTGAATTCTTCATTGGGCACACAATACCCAGAGGAATATGGAGATATTATTGCAGAACAAGCAAATATATCAAAAATGATCCAAATATTAGAAAAGTTTAACGGCGAGACATTTTTGCAGATTAATGGTAATGTTTTTCAAGGTTTTGGTGATACAATCTTAACCACAGATAGTGTATCGTTTAATGTTTTAATAGGAGGTAATTCTTTAACTACTAGCAGTAGTACATCTTTGATTTTTGCACAACTCTCGCCTTATCAGCTTAAATATTTAGAACAATCATATGATTCGCTTAAGGCATCGGTTTATGATAGTTTGGTGTTACAAACAAGACTTAAGCCGTATATAGATTCAATTGAGCTTACCATTGATGAAAACGGTTTGGGACTCGATATTAGTGGTGTTATTCAAATGTTGAATAGTCGCGCAGAAGCAGATGTTAAAAATGCTATTTTGGATTGGGATGATATAGTATATTATACGCAAGAAAAAATAGGTTCTTTGGATGGTGATGCCATGATAGCGTTGAATGAATGGCTAGTCAACATGATTGAAAATCCTCTCTTTGCCGAGCAATTAAAAAGTATTACAGAAGAAGTGGTGCTGCATAATGGGGCATTATATATTGAAAATAATGTTGATGGCTCTTTTTCTATAACTATTGATGAAAATATACCTTCCGTTGGCTCTGGCAATGATATTGTTACAGGAAGCGGCGGTAACGATATAATTGATGGAAAAGCCGGCAATGACACTATCATTACAGGAGCTGGAGCAGACACGTTGATAGGCGGTAGCGGTAATGATACTTTAATAGCAAGTTCTGGAGACGATATACTTGATGGCGGTATAGGAAATGACATTCTTCAAGGGGGTATAGGGAATGATACCTATCTCTTTGCTCGTGGAGATGGGAGGGATATTATCTATGATAGTACTTATGTTTATGGCTATACAGGAAGCGATACTTATCAAGCAGGTAGTGATACTATTAGATTTGGAGATGGTATAACCTCTTTCGACATCATTGCAAGAATTGATGGAAATAATCTTATCCTTGCTATTAAAGAGGATGGAAAAACATTTGACGAACTTAGCGATACTATAATAATTACAAACTGGTACAGTTCATACAATCGAATTGAAAATATAACGTTTGATGACGGCACAACACTTAATATGATAAACGCAATATTATCTCTTGTTGCAACTGATGGCAACGATGTAATCAAAAGCACAGATACAGCTTTGAATATTGATGCAAAAGATGGCGATGATGTAATAACCGCAAGCAATACCGCAAGCAATACGATAAACGGCGGCGCAGGAAACGATAACATAACGACAGGAATGGGAAGTGATACTGTTTACGGCGACGACGGAAACGACACAATATACACAGGTGGAGGAAATGATACTATTTACGGCGGCAGTGGTAATGATACTTTAATAGCAAGTTCTGGAGACGATATACTTGATGGCAGTGTAGGAAATGATATTCTTCAAGGAGGCATAGGGAACGATACTTATTTCTTTGGTCTTGGATACGGCAAAGACATTATTTACGATAGTAATTATGCATATAGTTATACAGGTCCTGATTATTATAATGTCGGCAATGATACTTTGAAGTTTGGTGAAGGCATTAGTGTTTCAGATGTGATTGCAAAAGTTTCAGGTAATGATCTTATCCTTGCAATCAAAGAAGATGGTAAAACATTTGAAGAACTGAGCGATACGATTACGCTTACAAACTGGTATAGCGCTAATAATAAAATCGAGAATATCATATTTGAGGATGGAACTGTGCTGCAAAGTGATAGTGATATTTCATCGCTTTTTGCAACTAGTAATAACGATAATGGTGACATATTTATAATAAACAGTAAAACAGCATATACTATAACTGATTTTTCTTCTGTAGATGATAAAATATATCTTGAAAATGCAGTTTTTACAGATCAAGATTTAATACAAACCGGCAATTTGAATAGCGCATTTTTTAAAGATCTAACCAATGGAGGCACAAGAGATTCGAATGATTATTTCTTGTACAATCAAAATACTGGCAATTTATTTTATGATCAAGAAGGATTTGGAGGGGCTCACGGTGCTATATTGATAGCCACTATTACTGATAATATGGGAAATCACCCCTCAATTACATATTCCAATTTGGTGATTATATAATTTAGTTTCAAAGAATACCGAGTTTCTAGTTGTGTAATGATTGTTCCTTATTCATTTCATCTATTCTGAGATGGGAACGAATAATAAGAGTAATTTATTATAATCCTGCTGCAGTGATAGCTTCGGCTTGAGCGTGAGCGATAAGCGGATCAATTATAAGTTTTAGATTGCCGTTTTCCATGACATCATCAAGTGCATAAATAGTGAGACCTATGCGGTGGTCCGTGATGCGATTTTGCGGATAGTTGTAAGTACGGATCTTCTCTGAGCGGTCCCCAGAGCCAACTTGAAGTTTACGTGCAGCAGATGTTTCATCAAGCTGCTTTTGCATCTCTTGCTCATAAACTCTGGCTTTGAGTACTTTCATTGCTTTATCACGATTTTTGTGCTGAGATTTCTCATCTTGGATGGCTACCACGATACCTGTAGGGATGTGCGTAAGTCTCACAGCAGAATCTGTCGTATTAACTGATTGTCCGCCGCATCCGCTAGAGCGGTAAACATCCATTTTTATTTCATTTGGTTTGATGTCTACTTCTACATCATCTACTTCTGGAATGACAGCTACAGTGATAGCAGAAGTGTGTACTCGGCCTTGTGTTTCAGTATCCGGCACTCTTTGTACTCTATGTGTGCCTGCTTCATATTTGAGCTTGGAGTAAACACCGTTTCCTTTGATCTGAAAAATAAGCTCTTTGTATCCGCCTGCAGTGCCTTCACTGCTACTGACGAGTTCAACCTTCCATTTCATCTGTTCAGCGTAACGCATATACATTTTAAACACATCAGCTACAAACAATGCACTTTCATCCCCACCGGCACCTGCACGAAGTTCTACAAATATATCTTTGTCGTCATTTTTATCTTTTGGGATCATGAGGATCTTGATCTCTTCTTCTAAAGATGCCAAGGTTTCTTCAAGCATCGGAAGTTCTTCTTTGGCAAGTTCGCCTAATTCGGGATCAAAAATTAGTTCTTTGTTGTCATTGATGGCTTGCAATGTTTCTAGGTACTGTTTGGCTTTTTCTACCAAAGCAGCTATAGAAGATTGCTCTTTGCTAAGGTCCGTCATGCGTTTAATATCATTACCGATATCAGGAGAGCTTAAAAGTGTGCTAATCTCATTGTATCTGTTTATAAATGGAATAAGTTTGTCTTGAAACATATATATATGCTTTGGATGAAAGTTGTGAAGTTGGGCGAAGCTGCTTAAGCAGCTTCGATAGCGTTGACCATTTTATGGAGACGGC
>Ga0265293_10008514_pt1 | contig 15156 bp, 17 predicted proteins | sample Munlanlewell138R_FD_192505 | JGI IMG/M metagenome (GOLD analysis project Ga0265293, IMG submission 192505) | Leachate microbial communities from a municipal landfill in Southern Ontario, Canada - Leachate well 138R | ecosystem: Engineered > Solid waste > Landfill > Unclassified | place: Canada...
CGTCGACGATACTCTCCTTGCGGATCGTATTGCTCAGCCTGCTTGTCGGGGTTGAAGATGCGGAAATAAGGCGCAGCGTCGGGGCCGCATCCCGCCACCCATTGCCAGTTCATCGCATTGGCAGCCGGATCCCAGTCGGTCAGGCAATCGGCAAAATGGGCGAGCCCTGCGCGCCAGTCGATCAGAAGGTGCTTGGTCAGCCAGCTTGCCACCACCATGCGAACGCGATTGTGCATCCGGCCTGTCAACCACATCTGTCGAAGTCCGGCATCGACAAGAGCGACCCCGGTTTGCGCTCGCTGCCAGCGGATGAGATCAGCGCCAACCTTGCGCCATGGAAACTCTTCCCATTCGCGCCGCCAGCAGGCGGAAGGCAGGTTTGGAAATTCGACCAGCAGATACCAAGAAAATTCGCGCCAGATAACTTCTGACAGGAACTTGCCGATACCGGCGTCCTGTTCGGGCGACATTTCAGCCCGCAACATGGCCCGCGCCCACAGCGTGCGCGGGCTGATTTCGCCCAGCGCCAGATGTTCGGAGAGGCCCGAGGTCGCTTCGAGATCTGGACGGTCACGCCCACCCGGATAATCACGAGCACGATCGAGGAACTCGTCCAGCCGGGCAAGTGCGGCGTCCTCGCCCGCGTGCGTGGCGAATTTCTCCAGCGCAGCACGACCGCGATGGAGGTCTGGAGCCAGATCCAACGTATTCAGGTCGAGCCCTTCTGGCGATTGGGGGAACGCTGAGATGCGCGCGGGCGCATCAGGTGAAGAGCGATCGGTGCCAAGTCGCCGCACAGCGCGTGCGAAGGGCGAATAAACCCGGTAGGCGTCGCCATTGCCGGTGCGGATTTTATCGGGATCGACCAGAAGATGGCCCGGATGCAGAACCAGCCGAACGTCCATAGAACGCAAGCGCTCGCGAACCCGATGCTGCAGCGCTCGCATTTCCCGCGTGGGCCAGTCCGTCTGGTGCAGCCTGCGCGCCCCGAGCAGTTCCATCAGCCCTGGCAGGATTTCATCCGCCTCGCCGCGCATAACGGTAATCCCCTTGCTGCCGGTGCGAGCGCGCAGCGACCTGTCAAAAGCTTTCAGCCCCCGCACCAGCCGCCAGCGGCTGGCCGCACCCTGGACCATGGTTAGTCGGTCGATAAAAAATACCGGCAACAGCGGTCCGTCAGCAATCGCCGCGAGAAGCGCAGGGTTGTCGTGCAGGCGGAAGTCGCGTGTCAGCCAAAGGATGCCGGGCACCGTCATTCAAACAGTCTCGTCCGCGTGGCCGAGCGTTACCTGGACCACGTCGCAGCGTCCGGTCGCAAACGCGGCCGCACAGCCTTCCAGATAGAACTGCCAGCCACGCAGGAAGGTCTCGTCATAGCCGAGTTGCTGAATGCGTGGGCGGCGCTGCATCATCGTCTCGCACCAGATTCTGCATGTGCGGGCGTAGTCCTGTCCAAAGGCGTGGCTGTCGCGCACGCGCAAGCCAGCCCTTGCCGCCTCATGGGCGATGATGGCGGAACAGGGAAGCATGCCGCCGGGAAAGACATGCTGGCGGATGAAATCTGACCGGCTTCGATAAACCGAGAACTCGGCGTCCGGCACGGTGATCGCCTGCAAGACGGCGCGTCCGCCCGGCGCCAGGCGCGCCTTGAGGGTGGCAAAATAGGTTGGCCAATAGCGTTCGCCTACCGCTTCAATCATCTCGATCGACACAATGTTGTCGAAGCGACCCGCTACCTGCCGGTAATCCTGAAGCCGAACCTCGGCGCGGCCATCGAGCCGAGCGTCAGCATAGCCCTTTTGCGAGGGTGAAAGCGTGATTGCGGTTACGTCGTGACCGCGCTCGGCGGCGGCTTCGGCAAACCCGCCCCAGCCGCAGCCAATTTCCAGCAGGCTTTCGCCGGATGCGAGGCGGGACAGGATGCGTCCGTTCTTTCGGGCCTGGGCGCGTGGCAGATCATCGCCTTCCGCGAACAGCGCCGAGGAATAGGTCATGCCGGGGTCGAGCCAGAGCTGATAGAACTCGTTTCCAACGTCGTAATGTGTGCGAATGTTGCGCTGCGATCCGCGCAGGCTGTTCAGCCGCACCAGCCGGTCGACCAGCCGCATTCGCATGGTCTGAAACCGTCCTGGTTCGCCCCACCCGGCGCGAAGGCTCAGGTTGCGCAGGGCGAGCGACAGGGTGTCCTCGAGCGTTTCGCTGTGCCAGTCGCCGGCGATCCAGCCTTCACCCAACCCCACGTCGCCGCGCAACGCCAGGCGGGGTAGCAGCCGCCAGTCGCGGATTTGCAAATCGGCCTCGGGACCGGAAGTGCCGAAGCGATGGCGCGTGCCTTCGGGCGTCGTCAGGATCAGCATGCCGTCGCCGATGCCTTCGAGGGCTGACAAAAAGCGGGACCTGAGAGAACGGGTTGCAAGACTCATTAACTGATTTCCTGATCGGGGGGGCTGGGGAGACGGTGATAGGCTGCGCCTTTCAGCTTCAGCCGCAGCGCGTGCCAATAGATCTGCGCGATCACGCGCAGCGCGCCGCCGGGCCGGCGAAGGGTGGTCGCAAGAATCATGGCTGGGGTAAGCGGGGACAGCGGACCCGACATTGAGGTGTCGATGCCGGCACTGTCCTCCTCTTGGGCGATGCGGATGGCGATGCGATCGGGGTGCAGAGCGAATTTGAAATGATATTGGCCCGCCACCTCCTGGAACGGGGAGACGTGAAAGACCTTGCGTGCGGTTAGCGCCGTTTGGGCCGTGATCGGGGCAAGGTCGGGCCGGGCCAGCAGGTAGCTGTGACGTTGACCAAAGGTGTTGTTGACCTCGGCGATCACGGCGATCAGCGCATCACCCTCGATCAGCATCCAGAAACTGACCGGGTTGAACCAGTAGCCCAGAAAGCGCGGCTGCGTCAGCAGCGCGAGCACCAGCCCCGGACGGCGGGCAATTCCCGCCTCGACAAAGCGTCCCCACGCCCACACCGCCCCGGCGCCCGCGCCGCGAGGTCCGCCGTGATCGGCATCATGAAAAGCGATGATGCCGAATCTGTTGTGGCCCATCAGCCCTGGCGCACGAAAATGTTCGGGTGCCAAGAGTACATGATCTGCATGGGTGCGGAATGTGTGAAGCAATTCACCGCGCCGGGCATGGGTGACCAGTGCGTCCATCGCCAGGACCTGCCCCGCCGCAAGGCGCGCCGCAAGTGTCATGACAGCACCGGCATGGGCAGCAGAAGGCGTGCGATGCGCTTGGCGCTGGCGAAGCCGTCTTCGTGAAAGCCGTTGCGCAGCCAGGCTCCAGCAAACCATGTGTTGCGGCGGCCCTGCATCGCGGCAATCCGCGCCTGCGCCTCGACAGCCGACAGATCGAAGACCGGATGGCGGAACGTGACCTGATCGTAGATCAGCCGCGGATCGATGCCGTCATGCTGGTTGAGCGTGACAAACAGCGGATCATCTTCGGGAATGTTCTGCAGCCGATTCATCCAGTAACTGACCCCGACACCAGCAGATCCCGCACCGCTGCGACTGATCCACGAGCTCCAGCAGCGGCGGCGCCGCGGCATCACCGACGGGTCGGCATGCAGTATGGCGTGGTTGGGCTGGAAGCGGATCGCCGAAAGGGCCGAGCGTTCGGCCGTGTCGGCGTCGGTCAACATTGCCAATGCCTGATCGGGGTGGGTGGCCAGAATGACGTGATCAAATTCCTCCACTTCCATCCCCTTTCCGCGCACGGTCACGGAACGGTCTGATCGCGCCACCGATCGCACCGGCGTTCCCGGGCGCAGATCGACGCCGGCCCGGCCGAGCGCCCCGGCCAATCGGTCGACATAGCGGACCGAGCCTCCGTTCACTGTCCACCACTGATGATGCTCGCTACGCGATAAAAGACCGTGGTTGCGCATGAACCGCACGAGCGCGCTGGCTGGGAATGCCCCGATATCGTTATCAGGAGTTGACCAGATCGCCCCGCAAAACGGATAAAGGTAATGGTCGCGGAACCGCGCGCCCAACCCCATATTATCGATCAGCATCGCAAGGGTCATGTCGGGCGTTCTGGCGACCTCGGCTTCGGCGCCGGCGTTGAAACGCAGAATGTCCCGGATCATCAGATGGAAGCGCGGATCGAGCATATTGCGGCGCTGCCCGTAAAGAGTGTTGCCGGAACGCAAGGCATATTCCACCCGCCCCCCATCCAGCGATACGCCAAAACTCATGTCGCTTCTGGCCAGCGGCACATCGAGATCGCGAAACATCGCCGTAAGATGAGGATAATTCACGTGATTGAAGACGATAAAGCCGGTATCGACCGGCTTGTCCCCCCGCTTGCCTGCAAGAACAGTGCGAGCATGGCCACCCAATCGGGGCTCGCCCTCGAACAGCGTCACCTGGTGATGAAGCGACAACAGCCATGCGCAGGCGAGGCCTGAAATTCCTCCGCCAACGATGGCGATGCGCTGCGGGCAGCCTTTGGTAAGGTCAAAAGCCATTTGGCCCTCTGTGTTTGATCTGCTAGCCTTACGCTCGGAACCTGCCTTCGGATCAAAAATGATCCGAAACACTTCGTCGCCCGTAATGCGCAACATGAACGTTGCATTTGCGCCTCTCGGGCCACGGTCCCATGAAATTTTCAGACCAATGGTCGAACCATTAGTCGATGGAGATGCTTTGCGTTTCAGGAGGATGGATCAACAACCAATGGAGGATCTTTCCGAACTGAGTCGCGACCTGATTGCCGTCCGTGACCATCGCGACCGTGAAGCATTTGGGCGGCTATTTGACCATTTCGCCCCGCGCCTCAAATCAATGATGCTGCGCGGCGGGTTGCGCGACGGAACGGCAGACGATGTCGTCCAGGACGTCATGTTGGTCGTCTGGCACAAGGCCGGCCAATTCGATCCGCACCGGGCGGACGCGGCTGGATGGATATATGCCATCGCCAGGAACCGGCGCATCGACATGGCCCGCCGTCGCCCCCTGGCTCAACCTGACGAATTACCGGAGATCGAAAGCCTCGAACCTGACGTCACCCAGGTTCTCGCTCTGCAACAGGAAGCGCGTTACCTGAGCGAAGCGCTTTCTCGTCTCGCTCCCGAACAGGCCGAGGCGTTGCGCGCGGCCTATTTCGACGACATTCCCCACAGCCGCATCAGTGAGATGACGGGCTTGCCCCTTGGCACGATCAAGTCCCGCATCCGCCTCGGCCTTGAACGCCTCAGACACGAACTGAGGAATATCGCACCATGACCGACATCCGACATCATATCCCCGATCATATTCTTGACGCATACCGCGCCGGCACCTTGCCGCACGTCTTTGCCGTTGTGGTCGCCACGCACCTTTCGCTTTGCGACCGATGTCGGGCCAGCCATGAAGCCGGCGACATGATCGGCGGCGCGCTGTTGCATCAGGAAGAAGGCGCAGCCTTGGCGGCCGGCGCGCGCGACCGGATGATGGCTGCGCTGGACAGTCCCCCTCCCCTGCCGCCCCGGCGCGCATCGGGAGTATTCCCGGCCCCCGTCATGCAGGAACTGGGCGGAAGGCCGCCGCGCTGGCGCATGCTGGGCGGCGGCATCCGCCAGCAGATCTTGTTCGCGGATCGCGAAGGATCCTTGCGGTTACTGTACATTCCGCCTGGCAAGGCGGTTCCCGAACATGGTCATCGTGGACAGGAGCTGACGCTGGTGCTGCAAGGCAGCTTTTCCGACAGTGAGGGCAGTTTTTATCGCGGGGATGTCGAAACGGCACACGACCAGATCGACCACCAGCCGGTGGCCGGGCCCGGCCTGCCCTGCATCTGCCTGGCCGCAACGGACGCGCCCTTGCGCTTTCACGCGATGATCCCACGGCTTTTGCAGCCGATATTCCGGATCTGAAGCATGGACTATAAAGGTCGCCGCATCTGGATCATCGGGGCCAGCGCTGGAATCGGCGAGGCGCTGGCACGCATGCTGGCCGGACATGGCGCGCATCTGATCCTTTCCGCCAGGAATGAGGAAGCTTTGGCGACACTGGCGAAAGATTGCGACGGTTCGCAGATCCTGCCGCTGGATCTTGCGCGACCTGAAACCCTGGCAGAGGCGGTAAAGATGATTTCCCTAAAGGATACATCTCTGGACGCCATCATCTGCACGGCCGCGCTTTACGATCCAGGCCGGGTTGCCGATATCGACCCGCTAAAGGCCGAGGCGATGGTGCGCGTAAACATCTTGGGCATGATCGAGGTTGCCCGCCTTTGTCCGCCTTTGCTGCGCGATGGCGGCCAATTGGTGTTGTTCGGATCGATGGCTGGCTATATCGGGCTGCCCAAAGGGCAACCCTACTCCGCAACCAAGGCCGCGGTTAATAACCTGGCAGAAACGCTCGCGGTAGAATTGGCGCCGCGAGTTGATGTACGATTGGTTTGCCCGGGCTTCGTAGAGACCCGATTGACGGAGCAAAACGATTTTGCCATGCCGGCTATCGTCACCCCCGATGAGGCGGCGAAGGCGGTGCTACACGGCATGCAGAAGCGGGGGTTCGAGATTCACTTCCCACGCCGCTTTACCTGGGTGATGAAGCTGGTCAGTGCCTTGCCCTATGCAGTGTCACTTCGCCTGATAAGGCGGTTGCGCTAAATCCTTCAGCTGAGGCGCCCCGAGAGCGCGACAACGCCGGCCCAAGCAGAAAAACCGGTCAGCAGCGTCCCCCAAAGTCCGTCGATAATCACCTGTTCCCAGGACCAATCGGCAAGCGTGGCGTAGTTGGTCATCTCGTAGGTGCCATAGCACATGAGGCCGACTACGAGGCCACCAATCAGAGCGTGCACGGGATCATGCCCTTTCAGCGCCGGCCAGGAAACCAGCCACACCAGCCCGGCGACATATCCCAGATAGAACAGGGCCGCCGGACCAAGCCGTAACGGTTCGGCAAGCAGATGGCCAACATTACGTTCAAACACCGGACGGATCAGGAACTGGATTCCGACAAAGTCCAGCACCAGAAAGATGGCGGCCGTCAGCCCGTACAACAGGAAAGCTTGAGTCACAGGGAATACCTCGTCCCAAATCGTTTAGGTGCTCGATACCAAGCGTGAGAGGCCGCATGGCAAAAGCCATTTGATATCTTGGATTCCCTTACGTCTTAAATGATCCATCGGATCAGATTCAGCACGCTCGAAAAAGTCCTTTTTCGAAGCATCATGACGAAGCTGCCGAGGGCTATCACCCCAACCCTCTCCGAAAATCGATGAGAATTTCTGATCCGTTTGGGTTCGTCGCCCGTAATGCCACGGGTTGTGTAGATGGCGATTGGATGGATAAATTGATGAACGATGGATCATCGCATTTTATTGAGAGTACCCCAGCCGATCATCCAGATGTGGAGTTTGGAAAGATTGGCGTCTTGCTTATAAATTTGGGCACGCCTGACGCAACGGACTCTGCTTCCCTCCGCCGATATCTGGCGGAATTTCTGACAGATCGCCGCGTTATCGAATGGCCTCGCTGGCTCTGGTATCCGATACTATACGGCATCGTTCTGAACACGCGGCCGAAAAAAGTCGGGAAGGCCTATGAGGCCATTTGGAACAAAGACGAAGACGAAAGTTTCTTGCGGACTTATACCAGAAATCAGGCTTTACTTCTGAGCAAAAGGCTTTCTGATGTCCCTTCGCTGCGTGTCGATTGGGCGATGCGGTACGGTCAGCCTTCGATACGCGACAAGATCTCTGAACTTCAGCAAAGCGGATGCGAAAAAATCCTCCTCTATCCTCTCTATCCCCAATACGCAGCGGCGACAACGGCGACCGTCAATGACGAAAGTTTCAGAGCTCTGACAGAGCTAAGATGGCAACCCGCAATACGTACAGTGCCCAGGTATCATGATGATCCGGTCTATATCGAAGCACTTGCGCGTTCAATTGAAAGTCACTTTTCGACCCTGGACTGGGAACCTGACCTCCTGCTGACGTCCTACCACGGCATACCCATGTCTTATTTCAAGAAGGGAGATCCCTATCACTGCCAATGTTACAAAACATCGAGACTGCTGAGAGAACGTCTCGGCTGGGCCAACGATCGCATCATGGTGACATTTCAATCTAGATTCGGCCCAGAGGAATGGCTCCAGCCATATACCGACAAAACCGTAGAAGCCCTGGCCAAAAATGGGAGCCGGAAAATTGCCGTAGTCAATCCAGGTTTTGTTTCAGATTGTCTCGAAACACTCGAGGAAATGGGTGTAGAGGCAAAAGAGATTTTTCTTGATAACGGCGGTGAAAAATTTACGCACGTCCCATGCTTGAACGACAGCGACATTGGGATGAATGTCATTGAACACATCGTTCGAAAGGAAATATCTGGCTGGGTTTAAACTGTGTGTCGCAATTTTAATCTTGCCATTTGGAGTTATTTGATTTTCGTTACGCTTTGGCCCGACCACTTATTCTTACCTTGGTATTTTCGATCAAGCGAGCAGACTGCTTCATGATGGCTGAGGAACACCTTGCCATTAAGGTGCTTGAGGAACTCGGTGTCATTGAGCCGGTCCATGACCGGGCCCTTCACCTCGGACAGATGAAACCCAAGACCTGCATCGGCAAGGCGGCGGTTGATTTCCTCGAGGCTTTCGAGCGCCGAGGCATCGATGGCGTTGACGGCCGAGCACATCAGGATGACGTGCCTGAGGGCTGGCCGTTCGGCAACCTCAGCAGCGATGGTATCCTCGAGAAACCGCGAATTGGCGAAGTATAGGCTTTCATCAACGCGGATCGACAGGATTTGCGGGCTGGTGAGGACGGAGTGCCGTTCCACATTGCGGTAATGCTCGGTGCCAGGCACCTGCCCGACGATAGCAGTGTGCGGCTTGCTGGTGCGGTAAAGGTGCAGCAAAAGCGAGAGCAGGACGCCCGCAACGATCCCTAGTTCGACGCCCCAGCCAAGCGTGACAAGGATGGTTGCGGCCATGGCCGCGAAGTCGGATTTCGAATAGGCGAAGACCCGGCGCACCGTGCCGAAATCCACCAGCGACAGCACCGCGACGATGATCGTGGCAGCAAGCGTCGCCTGCGGCAGGCTGGCCAGCAACGGGGTGAGGAACATCGCTGCGAGCGCGATGCCGACGGCTGTGAACACGCCCGCGGCCGGCGTCTGCGCCCCGGCGTCGAAATTGACCACCGAGCGGGCGAAGCCGCCGGTGACCGGATAGCCGGACGACAGACCGGCGGCGATATTGGCCGCTCCCAGCCCGATCAGCTCCTGGTCGGGATCGATGCGCTGGCGGCGCTTGGCTGCCAGGGTCTGGCCGACGGAGACCGATTCAACGAAGCCCACCACGGAAATCAGAAAGGCCGGCACAAGCAGCGCCGAGATGAGGTCGAGTGACAGGGCGGGCGCGCCGAAGGCCGGCAAGCCCTGCGGGATTTCGCCGACCAACGCTACGCCGCGCGCGCCGAGATCGAGGCCGGTGGCAAGAACGACCGTCACGGCGACGGCAAGGATTGGTGCGGCCTTGGCCATCATGTCGGCAAGACGCGCAGGCACGCGGATCGCGACCAGCAGGGATTTGAGATATTTGCGGGCGAAGTAGAGGAAAGCCAGAACGCCAATGCCGATGGCAAGCGTCGTCGGATTGACGGCGCCAAGCTGACCTAGCAGGGAAAGAAGAATTTTGGGAAAGGTATCTCCCCCGCCCGAAACGCCAAAGATGTGGCGCAACTGGCCGGCAGCAATCAGCAGGCCCGAGGCGGTTATGAAGCCCGAGATCACCGGATGCGACAGAAAATTGGCGAGGAAGCCGAGCCTAAAGATCCCCATGACCATGAGCATGCCGCCCGAAAGCAGCGCCAGGACGATGGCGGCGGTGAGATAGTCCAGCGTACCCTCTGCCGCAATCTGCCCAACCGCGGACGCCGTCATCAGCGAGACGACAGCTACCGGCCCGACGGCCAGCGTGCGGCTGGTGCCGAAGATGGCATAGGCTACCAGCGGCAGGATCGAGGCGTAGAGACCAACTTCCGGTGGCAGACCAGCAAGCATCGCATAGGCGAGCGATTGCGGTATCAGCATGATCGTGACGATCACCGCCGCCAGAAGGTCGCTGGTGAGCACCGTCCCGTCGTAGGTCTTGGTCCATTGGAGGAACGGGAAATATTGGGAGGCTTTGAGCATGAACGATGGCGCCGGCAAGAGGAGAGGGGGCGGGCGCTGTCACGTAGAGGGGGGTGTGACAGCGCCCGGTCGGACAGTGGGGGTTTACTGTCCGATAGACGAATAAAGCGCAGCCGACCGGGCGCCGGAGCGACAATAGCCCAGAACCGGCCCGACGATAGTCCCCATCGCATCTTCGAACCGGTCGACCTGTGCCGTTGAGGGCGCACCCGTGACGGGGATGTGAATTGCTTTCATACCGTACTTTTCGGCCTCGCCGGCAATCAGCGCAAAGGGGGGCTGGCCTGGCTCCTCATTGTCGGGCCTTGCGCACACGATGGCGACATAGCCGTCCTGCGCCAACTGCGCGACGTCTTCAGGACGAACCTGGCCCGTTGTGGCAAACCGGTCGTCGATCTTCTTGATGTTCATTTTTCCAGATTTCCAAAAGAGATTGAACGGCCACATAATCACGTTGCCTTCACCGTCACGCGCGTGGCCAGTGTGTGCCGGGCGAGTCGCGCTGCCGCGATTCCGCCAACCATCGAGCCAACGAAGAGCCAGGCATCTCCATGGCCAAGGCCAAGCGCAGGGATAGCGCCGCCTGGGCAGAAGCCGGTGATGCCCCAGCCGACCCCGAAGACGGCCGAACCGGCGATGAGTGGGAAATCAAGATCCCGGCGCGTCGGCAAATGGAACAAGCGATCAAAGACAGGAGCATCACGCTTGAGAACAACTGCATAGCCGATCGCCGTGACGATTAGCGCCCCGCCCATGACGAAGGCGAGCGACGGATCCCAGGTTCCGGCGAAATCGAAGAAGTTCAGGACCTTGGCCGGGTTGGCCATGCCGGAGAGCGCGATGCCGGCCCCGAAGATCAGTCCGATGATGAGAGCGGAAAGAATACGGGCCATTACAAGCCTCCAATGAGGTGACGGACAACAAAGACGGTAATGGCGGTCGACGCCATGAAGGTGAGCGTTGCGGCGATCGAGCGCGGCGAGACGCGCGCCATGCCGCAGACGCCATGGCCGGAGGTGCAGCCCGAGCCGAAATAGACACCGCCTCCGACGATCAGCCCGCCGACTACCAGCCAGGGCGCGGATGTGGGGCTTTCAAAGGGGATGGTGTAGCCCGTCATGGCCACGATTAGCGCCGGCGCGCCGATGGCGCCGGCAAGGAACGCCGCCCGCCAGCTCCAATCGTTGGAAAACGGCGGAACGAGGCCGGAAAGGATGCCGGTCATGCCGGCGATGCGGCCGTGAAACGCCATCAGCAGCACGGCGGCAAGGCCGATCAGGCTGCCGCCGAACAGCGACAGCCATGGAGTGAACTCTGTCATTAATCCTTGGTCCTTGATGTCGAGAGATTAAAGATCGCATAGGCTGGGCAGAAGCGGACGAGGCCTGTCACCGCGAGCACCAGCCCGACGATGACGAAGACCCAGGTCCAGACCGGGTTGGCAAATAGCGCCCAGCCGGTAACGAATGGGGCGGCCAGCAAGAGGACGCCGATGATGAGGCGGGCGATGCGGTCCGGGGTTCCGACATTGAATTGCATGGCTATTCTCTTTCTCTGGCAAGGGTTGGAACAGGCATAATAATCGAATTTCTGTATCTACGCAATAACGCAGATACAGGGCAAAAGAATACTCCGGACGGCGCGCTTCCCGCCTATTTGCAGAACAGCTGATGCATGGTGTGGATGAAGCTTTCGATGCGAGGATCAGCGAGCCGGTAGAACACCTGCTTGCCTTCCTTGCGCCCGACGATCAGCTCCGCCTCGCGCAGCTCGGCGAGCTGTTGTGAAAGACCGGGCTGGCGGATACCGAGCCCGTCCTCGAGTTCGCGCACCGAGCGTTCGCCCTCGACGAGGGCGCAAGCAACCAGCAGGCGATCGGGGTTGGCGAGTTTCTTGAGGAACGTGGTGGCTTCACCGACTTTCCCCTGCAGCTCACGCGCTTCATCCGAAATCAGCATCATGTCCATCAATCGTCCCAGGCGGCGCCTTCCAGCAGGTTCATCGGGATCTTGAGATAGCGCCTGCCATTATCCTCCGGAACGGGCAACCGGCCAGCATTGGTGTTGATCTGCAAGGCGTGCAGGATCAGCTTGGGCATGGCCAGCGTCTTGTCCCTGGCATTACGGGCAGCAACGAAATCCGCTTCGGTCTTGTGAACCGACATATGGATATTCTTCGCTTTCTGCTCGGCGACGGTCGATTCCCACAAGGGCTCGCGGCCGCCGGGCTGATAGTCGTGACCGGTGAAGATGCGCGTCTCGTCGGGCAGAGCCAGAATATCCTGGATCGATTTCCACAATTGCTGCGCGCTGCCACCGGGGAAGTCCGCGCGAGCCGTGCCACTGTCGGGCATGAACAGCGTATCGTGGACGAAGGCGGCATCGCCGATCACATAGGTGATCGAGGCAAGCGTGTGACCGGGCGAAAACATCACTTTGGCGTCGATATTGCCGACCTTGAAGGTCTCGCCATCGGCAAACAGCTTGTCCCACTGGGAGCCGTCAGCCGGGAAATCGGGCCAGTTATAAAAGCCCTTCCAAAGCTTCTGGACTTCCGTGACCTTCTCGCCGATCGCCGTCGGCGCGCCGGTCTTATCCTTGAGATAAGCGGCGGCGGAGAAGTGATCGGCATGGGGATGGGTGTCGAGGATCCACTCAACCTCATAGCCCTTGTCGGCGATGAACTTGAGAATATTGTCGGCATGGGTGGTGGCGGTCGCCGCGGATTTTTCGTCATAGTCCAGCACCGGATCGACGATAGCGCACTTCTTTGTCTCGGGATCGGCGACCACATACTGGATCGACCAGGTGCGCGGATCGAAGAAGCCGGTGACTTCGGGCTTGGCTGTCATGGAATGTTCCTCTTGCTCTTTTCTGGCAACCGCTGCGCGGCTAACGATCAGATAAGTTTGATTGCGTTTCTTTGCAAGCATTATTTCATGATTGAATGAGTTTTCTGCGGAGCCTATTCCGCCGGCGTCACAGGGACAGGGCGCGCGCTATGCCAAAGCAGCGGTACGAGGATCAGCGCCACCGCCGGGAAGATCAGCCAGTTGATGGTCTGCCAGCCCGAGGCGTGCAGCAGCGCGCCGGCGAAAAAGGACGCCGCGGCCACCGTGCCGAAGACCAGGAAGTCGTTGGCTCCCTGCGCCTTGCCGCGTTCGGCATCGGTATGACAGTCGGTGACCATGGCGGTCGCGCCGATAAAGCCGAAATTCCAGCCGATACCCAGAAGGATCAGCGACACGTAGAAATGGACGAGCTGCAATCCTGACAGCGCGAAGATCGCCGAAACCGCGATCAGTAGCAGACCGAGCGCCGTAACCCGCTCCTTGCCGAAGCGGGCCATCAGATGGCCCGTGACGAAGCTGGGCGCGAACATCGCCAGCACATGCCACTGGATGCCGAGCGCGGCATGGCCGACCGAATGGCCATGGCCGACCATGGCGATCGGCGCCGCCGTCATCACGAACACCATCAGCCCGTAGGAGACCACGCCGGCCGCGACCGCCAGCATGTAGCGCGGCATCAGCAGGATCTGCATCAACGGCCGTCCGGTATCCTCCCGGCCTTTCCCGGCTGTCGCAGCCTTTGGCGTGCGCAGCAGCAACAGGACGGGAACCGCCATCAACGCGAGCGCCGCCTGGCTGAGAAAGCTGCCGACATAGGGCGTGCCGGGAACCGCATCGCGGGTCCAGATGACGAGTTGCGGCCCGATAATCGCGGCGATCAGGCCACCGATCATCACCCAGGAAATCGCCTTGGCCTTCAGCGCGCCGGTGGCGGCATCGGTCGCCGCGAAGCGGTAGCTCTGCACATAGGCGGCATAGAAGCCGGCGATGAAAGTGCCGATGCAGAAGATCACGAATGAAGCGGCAAAGATGCCCCAGGCCGCCACGAGCCCGGCCGCCATGCCAAACCCGGTCCCGAGCAGATAGCCGTTGCGCCGCCCGATCTGCCGCATGACGAAGGCAGCGGGCAGCGTGCCGACGGCAAGGCCGAGATTGAACAGGCTGACCGGCAGCGTCACCAAAGCCGGGTCGGAGGACAATTGCTGCCCGACAAGACCCCCGAGCGAAATGATGATCGGCGGGCTGGCCGCGCCCAGCGCCTGGGCGGCGGTGAGCACATAAATGTTGCGTCGGGCAAACGCCTGATTGTCCGGGGTCATGTCCATTCTCGCTTTGCCCTGGCGAAGAGCATCGCGAGGGTTGGGGCCGTTAGGGGTCAGGTGTCGGGTGCGCAGTAGTGAGCGTAGAGCACGCTCACGACCTCGTGGGCGATATCGGCGTCGATACGATACCAGATCGTTTGCCCATCGCGGCGGTTGGCGATGATGCCGTCGCGGCGCAGCAAAGCCAGATGCTGCGAAACGGTGGAATCGCGAATACCGAGGAACTCCGCGAGCTGACCGACGGATTTCTCTCCATCGATCAGGTGGCAGAGGATCAACAGGCGATGCTGGTTGGAGAGCGCCTTCATCAGCTCGCTCGCCTGATCGACGGCCGCGCGCATTGCATCCGGGTTGATAGTGAGTTTACTATTCATTCTTGCGTATCTACGTTATTGCGTATATCTAGTCAACAGAAATCCTCCTCCATCAAGCCGGAGGCTGGCCGTCAACGGAGTATCGATCATATGTCTGGTAACCGCCAGATCGTCTGTCCCGGATGCGGCGCGGTCAATCGCGTCCCCACCGACAAGCCCGCGGGGGCGGGCAAGTGCGGAAAATGTGGCAATGCGCTGTTTAGCGGTAAGCCGCTCGACGCCGATGCCGAGATGTTTGCACGTCAAACCACCCGTTCCGACATTCCGGTTCTCGTCGATGTCTGGGCGCCCTGGTGCGGCCCCTGCCGCATGATGGCGCCGGCCTTCGAGGCTGCTTCAGCCATTCTCGAACCGGACATGCGCCTGATCAAGCTCAACTCCGAGGAGGAGCAAGAGGTTGCGGGTCGCCTCGGCATAAGAGGCATTCCGACCATGCTGCTTTACGTCGGCGGCCGCGAGATCGGACGCATTT
>Ga0265293_10008516_pt1 | contig 15154 bp, 12 predicted proteins | sample Munlanlewell138R_FD_192505 | JGI IMG/M metagenome (GOLD analysis project Ga0265293, IMG submission 192505) | Leachate microbial communities from a municipal landfill in Southern Ontario, Canada - Leachate well 138R | ecosystem: Engineered > Solid waste > Landfill > Unclassified | place: Canada...
GTTATAAATATATATGCGTGTACATGTGCGTTATAGTTATAAATATATATGCGTGTACATGTGCGTTATAGTTATAAATATATATGCGTGTACATGTGCGTTATAGTTATAAATATATATGCGTGTAGTTATTATCTAATATGTAATTAAGTTTTATTTTAATACAATTGGCAAAACAGCTATTTTGAGAAGGCAAAAAGAATGAAAAAGTTGGACATGACCAAGATTATGGAGCATTACCCTAACCTCAAAAAGTTGGACATGACCAAGATTATGGAGCATTACCCTACCCTCAAAAAGTTGGACATGACCAAGATTATAGAGCATTACCCTAACCTCAAAAAGTTGGACATGACCAAGATTATAGAGCATTACCCTAACCTCAAAAAGTTGGACATGACCAAGATTATAGAAAGAGAGACGATATGATTTTTATTGGAATTATTGCAGCAATCTTGCTTTTGATATTATGGCTTTTGAATAATGGATTTTTTTTCAATAGACGTAAAGAGCCGAAAGAAAAAGCTATTTTAAAACATGAAGATGAAATTGAGCGTTTTGAAAAATGGAAACAAGAATATTTATATCAAAATTTTAAAACTCTACATATTGATGATATTATAGATATTAATTTAAACGATAGTTCCAACAAGAATGATTTTAATACTATTAAAGGGAAAAGTATATTGGAGCAATTAAATTATTTTTTAGAAGATAAAAATCTTTCTGATGATAAAAAAAATGCTTTAATGACATCTAAAAAATTAGTGAATAATTTAATGGATATACATTTAACAAAAGATGAGTTTTATAATTTCTTTAATGTTCTAAGATTAAAATTAAATTTTAAAAAAGAGTTGGTTGCAGATAAAAAAGAATTTGATTCACAATTATCAAACAAAACTTTTTTTGATTTTATTGACAGGATCCAGGCATTAAGAGAAGAGTTTAATATTCATAAAGAAGTCAGGTTTACATATTTAGAATTTTGGGTATTTATTCAAACGTATGTTGATGCAAAAGAAATTTTAAAAGGAGACAATGGAAAATGGTATGTTAATAAAAAAAAATTAAAAAAATATAGAAACTTAAAACCACGGGAGATTTTAGAAGCTGTAAATACTTTTATAAATAATGATAAGATAAAAAATAATAAAGTAAGTCTACAGTATGCATTACATCATGCTAGAAATTACAATCCTATTAAAATTGAAAATTTGTCTATAACACAAGTTTTTTTTGAAAAATCTTATATCGTTAACTGTCAATCCGACAAAGAGCAAATAAATAATGCATATAGTTTTTCGTTCAAGGAGAGTAGTAATTCTAATGTAAATATTACTGAGGCTTTAAGATTAACTATGCTTAAAAACAAAAAAAAATTTGGAATACCTGATATTGTTGAATGTGTATTTCTAAATTCAGATGGAAACAAAGAATATTATAAAATTAAATTATTGTCCGGGATCACATATGAGCAACACGCGGTCGACATTAAAAATGTTACCACGCAAAAGCAACAAAAACATAAAGTTGAAAAAAATAACATTAAAAGCAACAACAGGCAGTCTAATGAGTCTATAGAAAACAAAACATCTTTGGAGAATATTGAAATTCATGATATGCTTAATAGTGATTTTTCTAATATTGATAGTCTTGTAGAATATTTTTTAGAAAACCCCGATACCTTTTTGCTGTTCCTTGGCGATCTTTCTGTGTATGTACAAAAAAATCAAAATAACAATTTATACTATTTATCTATTTTGGAAATAGTAAGTTATATTAAAAAAAATTACAATATCGCTTACCTCGAACAATTGCTTGTGTCTGACGGTGATAGCTTGTATACCAATAATGGTAATATAAACGATTTCTTGCTAAAAATAAATTTGATTATAGAATCTTTAGGTCTGCAAGAGAATTTTGTTTTTAAAACACATAACATAGATGAGTTAAAAGAAGATTTTTTATATTTATATGAATTTAAACTTGCCAATAATAATTACGCCGTTGATCTGAGAAAAAGAGATAAACGTATTTATCATACATTCGAACCTCAAGAGCAAGCTTTATGGGTTGGCGGTGATTTTTGTGCGATATTAATAAATCACTTAGATATAGAAGACATTAATTCGTATTTTAAATGCAAAATAAATTATGGTCAGGTAAAAAAATTAAAAAGACCATATAAAAGTACAAGTTTTGAAGTTGATTTAGGATTGGCAATAAATGAGGTGCTGGGAAAAGAATACGATGAAGTTTGGGAAAATAAAGATGTTCAGCCTTGACAAGTTTGATACTTATTTGATACAATCCAACTAGCTTATTTAGCTCTACCGCCTATAAACTTCGGAAGGTAATGCTTAGGTGAATATAAGAACCTGAGAATAATGTTTATTAGAAATAATTATTCGTGTTATGCACGACAGAATACCTGTTAAATACATTAATTTGTAATGTGGTACAGGAACTTATTATTTTAACTATACGTAGAGTTTAACTCCTAAAGGAGAGACCGTAAGAGCTGCTGCGCGGCCACTGGTTTTGCTGATATTAGAATCTTCCGTCTTTTGGGGAGAGTATGTATAGAATAATGAGACAAACAAGAAGAAAACTTTCCCTTATTGGGTAAAGAGTCTATGGTCTATAGGACCATAAAGGTAAACCTCTTAATCGTTAAATCTATGTTCAAGGACATGGGCGTATCAGATATACAATAACAAGAGGGTGAAGCGTCGTTGACGACTAGGTATTTCAATTAATTTGGAAAAAAGAAAGGAAAGTCTTATGAGTATGAAAGGTGAAGGCGTAATGCCGGAAGTGACTATCGAAAAGGATAGCCAAGTTAAAAAAACAAAACCGACCAAGAATGAGGAAGTAAATATTGATGATATTGTGAAAAACATTCACAAATTAAATAAAGAGCAAAAAATAGTATTGCTGACAAACCTATTAGGTATCAAACCAAAAGTTACCAAAGAAGAAACTGCTAATACGTTTAATTTAATTGAAGATACTATGGCCATTAGTGGCAGAAGAAATGCTTCTTTTATCCGGGCTTTAAAAAGAATTAATTTAGCCGACAATTCAATTATTTTTGATATGACAAGAGAAATACTAAGAAGCTTAGAAAATGTTGCTTATTTTAGTATGAATATGAGGACTGCCGGAACAAATGGCTTGAAAGAGTATAGTAAGGTTCTTGGCTCTATGCAGCTTATAAGTGATAGTTGTTTGACAATTAATAGCGACTTGGCTCCTATTAATAAAAAAATTTCCCAAAAAAGAGTTGAAAATAGAAAGCAAAAAAAGTAACAAAAAAAATATTTCTATTTCAGTTAAGGTTGATGTAGAGAAATTTAATGAGTTAATTGGCATACTTGATAAAGAATATGGTATTTTTCTAAGTGTTAGCAGATTTATCGCTGGATTCTTGCCATTGCAATACATCACTAAAGATGTATTGTATAAAAATCTAGAATCTTCTAATAATTATGATATAGCTAGATTTTCTGTATCCATGGATGCTGATTTACTCGTAAATATAAAGAATTTGATAAAGCATATAGAAGGAATATATTTATCTAATTTTTTTAATTCAATTTTTAATATCAAATTAACTGCTTTAGAGAAAACGTTAGCAATCATGAAAAAAGTTGTGATAAGCGATTTTGTTGAACATAAAAAAAATCCGTTATCTCAAAATATGAAAAAAATAATCTCTTTAAGAAAGTTGGAAAATTATATAGCTGATTTTGATATTTTGGGTATTAAGAATATTGATATACTCAAGCTAGATGGTGGTATATATGCTATAGTTGATATTAAGTATTTTTTTTGTGAGATATTTGATTATAATATAGTAAAAGAATTAAGGTGCTCACAAGATGACCAAAATATTTAAAAAAGATTTGTTTTGGATGCATTGTTCTTGTAATGATGTGTTGGAGAAAGTAATTAATGAAAAAAGGCGAGAAGCTTGCCAAAATAAAATAAAATCTGGCAAGCAAATAAATATTAAATTAATGTTTGAAGAGATCAGCTCGTACGGTGAAGATTTTAATTTTTTTTTACAAAAGGGAATCAATGGATTCTTATTAGCACAAATATTTAATGATTTTGTGCAAGCAGATTTTATTGATACAAGTGCAGTTTCTGGTGTAAACTTGGGAAAGAAAAAAGAAATTAAAAACGACTTCGATAAGGCAGGGAATATTGATCTGTATACTCATACAATTAATGTTGCAAAAAAAGCTTTTGATATAAAAGATAATATTACTATGGATGACAGACGGAAGTTAGCCATAATTGCGCTACTTCATGATGCTGGCAAAAGTGCAGAGCTTATAAAAATGTATAATATTCCATTGATTGAAAAAAATAACGAGTATAATAAAGCTCATGAAGCTTATTCGGTTGCATATGCGTATAAAGTGTTGGCGAATGTTGATAAAATATTATATAAATCCTTTGAGAGAATATTAAAGAAAAATAATTCCAATATCCAGCTTTCAGACGAAGAAAATAAATTAATGAATTTTCTGTATTTTATTGATAGTGGTGACAGGAGAGAGTAAAATGGAAATTGACAATAAAATAAAAACAAAAAAAAACGATTATCAGCATCTTTATCATAGCATAACAGATTTTAGTATTCCGGCCTCACAAAATGCTTTTTTATTAGCCGTAGAGATCGAGGGTAAAATTAAGAATTTCAAAAGTAAATTATTAAAAGCCAGAAATACGCCAGCAGAAGAGAAACAGATGATAGCTGATGTTTTAGAAAAGCTTAACAACGTTAATAATGATATAAATGAAATTAGAAAAGTGATCACTGATTATGAGTTTAATTAACAAGATTAAAACACTAATCTGCAAAAATCCAATTAGTCTTTAGATTTGTAGTTCACAATGACGACAGTTGGACACTTAGCATTAGCAACGCTTGGATTTGTAGAGGTTTTTGAACATATCAATCACAAGTTTAATACTTTACAAATACTGTTATTGTATTTAGCTGTACTATTTGGGGCCGTTCTTCCAGATATAGATGAACCCAACAGCTATATAGGTAAGAGAAGTCTACTTTTCTCTGATATAATGCAGTTTCTTGGATTGAAACATAGAGGGTTTACCCATTTTTTAATAATACCTATCTTCATAACAACATTCAATTACATATTTTTTCATAGTATTTATTTATACGCGTTGGCATTCGGGATCCTTATGCATGTAGCAGGGGATTTAATAACCATTAGTGGCATTAAAGGTTTTTTCTGGCCATTTTGGAAAGAACGCAGAGTATATATCCTTCCTAGGATATTAAGATTTCAGGTTTTTACCATAAAAGAAAATATTTATGTATTTTTCATTCTAATTTTTATACTACATTTTTTTCTTCAAAAATTTATGAATTTATCGTAATTTTTTACTTTCTCAAAAAAAGTATTAATTTATTTAACTTTTATTGCTTTTTTAATATTTTTTTTATATAATACTAAACCGTTAAGTTTAAAATTAACGGTAATTTTATATAAAGGTTTACGCACATGAAACACGTGTTAACGCTCGCATCTATTATGATGTTTGGATTGGTAAGTTCTGCTTCGGCAGCAAATGCTATACCTGGTATAGATAACATCATGCAGATGTTTATTGATGTCGCTAGTGGAAAATTAGCCGTCTTTATTATAGTCATAATTATGGGCTTTAGTTTTTATAATGCTTGGAAAAACGGTAATCCGTCCGCATTGATTTGGGGTGTTTTCGTTTCTATTGGAATCGCGATACTTGCATACTTTGCACAAGCTGTTATGGATTGGGGTACTGCAAATGGTACAACTGTGGTTGGCGGCAGCACAACACCATAATTTTTTTGCCGGCATTTATTGCCGGCTCCATAAGGAGCATAGATGAATACAAAACTACCTTTTCCCAACTACCTTAATAGCCCAAGATTATTTTTCTACTGGGAAGCCGATGAAGTACAATTTGTATTTTTAGTAAATGCAATAATTTTTGCAGGATTGTTTTTACTAAATGCAAATCCTTTGGTACTAACATTGACAATGCTTTTAACTGTCCCTTTATCGTACAGGGGATATAAAAGATTAAAAAAAGATGTTGCACCTAATTGGTTGAATCACTATCTTTATTATCGAGGTATGTCCAATGGGATTTCAAATAGAGAGATTAAAATATTGGAATCCAATGGTAAAACAAATTTAATACCACCTAGTTTTGTAACAGTTTTTGAGGAGAATTGATGAGAAAAAAAATAACAGGCAAAGAGTATTTAGACAAACAAGGAATTTATATTGATCTTCACAATAGAGATACTATAACAAAAATTATTTTTGGGGTATTGTTGGTCGTCTTGGGTTTATCTTTTTTCTTACTAAAAAGCAGCATGGTAATGACAATGCAGATACCTTCTGTTATTTATGAAAACAAAGGTGGCGAACTAGCCGTAGGTTATAACGATGGTAACGAGCTTTTTTATAAAGTTTGGGGTGAATATTTTGTTGCGCAATACGCTAACCTTCAACATAGAAATGTAAAAGCTAATCTTGATAGTGTGATCAAACTCATAGAAGTAAACAAAGCAAAAGTATATGAAAAAGATCTGCAAAAAAAAGCAGATTATATTTCAAAAAATAACATTACTGCAAAATATATACCTTCATCGCAATCAATCTTAAAAGAAAAGGTAGGGGGGATGAGTGTTTTTGAATCTAGAGGAATGCTTATCGAAAATAGCAATGTAGGTGGTCTAGAGCTTAAAAAAGATTGTACATATAAAATTGGTATGTACGTTAAAAACTACCGCATATTTATTGGTAGTATATATGAAAAATGTACTCCAATAGCAGGAATGCAATAGTATGGAATTTTTTAATTTTTCGAAAAAGATGCTTGGTCTCATTTTAATAGTGATGTTTTCCCCAATTTTTGTCTTTTCGGCGAATTTGAATTTCAAAGAGCATATGAACTTAAATATTGAAAGCTATAAAAATATTTCGATTAAGATGCCATATAAAATAAAAGAGGTAAGTCTTCTTTCTTTTGTAGGAACTGGCGATATAGATGAAGCTATGCTTTTTAATAATGAATTGCCATCACCGAATCAAGTTGTTGGCCAAAATAACATTAAATCAGATAGTGTTGTTTTTTCTGGGGATAGACTGTATATTAAAAACGTTAAAGATGGCAATATGAAACTATTATTAGTTTTGGAAAATAATAAAAAAGTGCAGCTTGACTTTGGGATATCAAAAAGCTTCCATAATCCAGAGCAGGGCATTGAAATTATTGACAAAAATGCAAAGCCGGCAATTGTAAATAATATTTCTATTTTTGAACCTAAAGCTAGTGGTAATGCAGATAAGTTTTACAAAAAAATATACATAATAGACTTCATAGGAAATGTAATAGTAATATTTTTTGTGCTAATACCGCTGGTGTATTTAGTCTTTTTTTGGAAAACAGAAGAAATAACAATAAACAATAAAAGGAGTGTTTGATGAAGAAGGTGGTTTTGGGTATTAGTTTATGTATATTCAGTTTATATGGCGTTGAATTAGATTTGCAGCCCTCTGCAAAAATTACAATAGGTGTAGATAGCTTTACTACAATCGCTTTGCCTTTTGATATTAAACATATCGAAAAAGCACCATTTGTGAGCAATGAGAAAGTTACAGAAGAAGTTCCGGTGCAAGAAGTAACAACGGCGGCAAATGAAATCGATCCCAAAGCCTTAGAAAATGCTGAATCTTTGCCACAGCCAAATGCTGCTAATTTGTCGCCCGTAGTAAATTCTAATATTAGTATGAAGTATACAAAAAGACTTATTACAATTTTGCCTAAAAAAACAGGCTCAACCGAGCTAGTGATCTACGGTTATGATAAATATCCAGTTATTATAAAACTTGATATACAGAAGAAAGCTGCGAGAAATCAGTTTGTGTTCAATTCGCAATATGAAGGTGTGGAAAATAAAGAAAACGTAAAAGATTTTGAAGCAACGCAACATGAAAAAGTAATCTCAAAATTGTTGAAATATACTTTTAACTACATGGTCCCAGAGGGATATAAAAAGGTTAGTATTAAAAAAAGTTTTCGAAAAGACGGTGTATCTTTCAATTTGACACAAAAGGTTATAGGCGATGATTATGAGATCAATGAATGGGTTATACAGAATAACAAAAGTAACCCTATAAAATTAAATGAAGAAAGTTTTTATAATAATGGGATATATGCAGTTAGTCTATTAGATGACGTACTCAGTCCTAGAGAAATAACAAAAATGTATATAGTCAAAGCCGTAAATAGAAAATAATTAATATCAGGACTAAAAAAATATGAAAAAGCTATTGTTTATTTTAATCGCATTAAGTAGTTTCTCCTTTGCAAGTGAACCGTGGGTAGTACACATAATAGGGGATGTTTCGGGTGTTTACAATGCTTTTAATTATATAGCAATGCTTTTGCAAGATAATACCTTATACTATGTAAAATACTTTGGAGTTATTGCTTCTTTGGCGTATTTTTTTTATCGCGCATCACAACATAGTGTTGGTGGTATGGTTACTGAGTTTATATTTTTAATTTGCGTATTGCTTTTTTTTCTTACCCCATCAGCTAGTGTTGCAATTGTAGATTCAAGAGTTGACGCTAATGTACCTACAAATGACAGTGGCTATATGAAATCAGCAACGGTCGATAATGTTCCGCTTGGAATGGCCATTATAGCAAGTACAACAACAACTTTTTCATTTGAGATCGCTAGTCTTATGGAAACAGTTGCTGACGCTGTTTCAAAAACACCAGGACTTGGAGTTACTCAAGTTGGTTTTAATCAGCCGGCAATAGATATGAATTGGTTAATTAAAAATGCAATGAGCAGCTCAAAAGATAATGTTGATATTAATAATTTTGAGCTTAGGTTTAATAAGTTCTTTGAAGAATGCTTATTGCCAACAGTTAATATAGATTCATCGTATGCAGCGAAAATAAATAATCCAGGTGAAAATTGGATAGCAACAATAAAATCTGCGAATTTCCCTTATAATGATATATCAGTAATAGATCCAGTCGATGGAAGCAATCGCACATGTGATAATATGCTAGAAACAATTGATGGAACCCAAGAGGCTTTTAGTGAAGAACTATATAAGAACTTCACGGCATATAAAGGTGTTGATTCAGCCGTAAGTTCCGGCTATGATGCTAACTATGCTCATTTAATATTGGGAACTCAAATTGCAAACCTCGCATCAGTAAAAGACGTTATGTCCAATTTAAGAATCTCGTCAATTGCTAATGGAGCAGTTTTAAGATCCGGAACAGGTATTGCCGGAATTGACATGTCGACCACATCTTCTATGGAAAATGCCAAACAAGCAATGATGATTCAAGGGCCTTCTATGTGGTCTTGGGTTGGAGAAATGCTGCCTATGGGCATTAATATCTCTATTGCATTTTTGTTATATATGTCATTGCTTATGAGTTTATTCTTATTGTTTCAAGGCGCAATGAAAGGGATATCAATTATTGTTAATTACATATCGGGTTTCTTTGCATTGACTTTTGCTTATATCTCATTAGCAATCGTTCAAGGAATTGTGAATCAATATGCTGCTTTTAATGCAACAAAAAACTATCTTTCAATGGGTTCCCCATATGGATTGAGTAATTTTGATTTTCTTTTAGGGCAGTCTGCTACTATGCAAGGATTATCAGGTTTGCTTGGTGGGTTCTTTGTGTTGGCAGGATCCGCAATTGTATTTTATGGTGAATCCAAACTACTTGTGAATGGTGTTCTCGGCAAAATACAAGGATTGTATGGCGGCAATAGCTTGGATCAAGGTATGGAAGAAGCTGTTGGGCAAAATGCTTTACTTTCCAATATTGAAAGATACAATAAAGACAATATGCACAATAGAGTTAATGAACTCGGTATTCCAGTGGAGGGCGGAAACATTGAATTGGCATATAGCAAAATGCAACAACAATTAGAAGCATTATCCTCTGGCCATGCAAGTCATGAACAGCTTGGAAACAGCAATGATATGAGCGAATATTTAGATGGCATTGAAGCTCAAGCTACTTCAAAAATTAAGAACACTAAAGGTGTGGGTAGTGCTATTAATGAGTTTGCATCAACGATGGAAGGTGGAAATACCCGTGATAACATCGGACAAGCTATTGAGCTTTTTTCAGATGGTGCCTTTGGAGAGGGCAGGGGAGCCACAAAAGCTGAATTGCAAAAAAGCGAGCTATATAGAGGCAATAGCGAAAGTTTTGAAAGAGGAATGGAGTTAGGCGGTATACAAAAAGCCAATGAATTAATAGGTCTTGGCAATACTCAGTTTGAAGACGGAAATAAAAACCCTATCAGTGATAAGGAGTGGGGAGAAAATATAAGAAAATCTGCTAGCGTGCAGGCGAATCAAGCTGCTATCAAAGCATCTGCTTTGAGTGAAGAAGTAGAAACCGATGATGAAACAGGCAAATATTCTTTAAAAGAAGCATTTGCAAAAGGTACTTATCGTGGAGAATTAGAATCTATCGGTGCAATTGAAGCAAAAGGCCTAGTTGATTTAGATGGTGGTGAAATAAGCGATGAAGACTGGAAAGCTAATGTAATAGCACAAGAAAGAAAAAAATCAACCGAATCACAAGCTTTTGGAGAAAAAATTAGAAATAAATTTGGTGACGGTTTTACAAAAGAGGCAGGATATCTTGATGATTTTAGTGAAAAAAATACCGAAGAAGATAAGCAAGATGTGGATTCTGATAATCATACGGATAAAGCGGAAAGAAACGATAAATTTAACAAAGATACAAATAACATCAAATTTAAAAATAAAAATGAAAATACTGGAGGCGGAAAACATTTTGAAATTTTAGCTGATGTTGCAAGAGCCGTACAAGCGCAAGATGATTCATCTATCGTAACTGCAATGAACGATTCGCATCATGCTAAAGAGCGTCCGAATAGTGACCATCATAAAGGGTTTGCAATTGATTTTACATATAAAGGCTTGTCTGGCAAGGGAGCCACGTTAAATAATAAGAGTTTGGCGAAACAAAAAGAAAATGAGCTTAGAGCAACATTGTCAGATATGGGTATTGATCAAAATGATTACCGAATATTAAACGAATATATAAAACCTAGCAATGGAGCAACAGGCGGACACTTGCATTTGAATTTTAAAGATGCAAAAACGGCAGCGAAATATTCAGAATTAATGAACCAACACGGCGATCTTAAATCTAGTAGAATTGGCAGAATCGGGAAAACCGTATTTCCAGATATAAATGTTAACAATCCAGAAAAACAAAGTAAAAGTCCATTTATTAAGAATCCAAATGATTATGGTGTAATTAACGATGAATCAGGCGGAAATCCAAGAGCCATTCGAAATGAAAATAATGGAACAAAAAGTTACGGTTTATACCAAATTAATTCTTCTAATATGGGAAGATTTTTACAAAAGTATGCAAATCAAGATGTAAAAGATTATTTTGAGAATTTAAACCCAAATAGTAGAGAGTTTAGTAAGCGTGTTAAAAATATGCCTGACAATATTGCAAAATCTTTCTCTTTCTCGCAAGCAGACTATATGAATAAAGAGCATTTTGCCCCAGCAATCAAACAAGTCGAAAGTATGACTGGAATGGAACTTAGCAATAAACCAAGCTTGCAAAATATAATTAAGCACGCTGCCGAGGCTGGTAATAATGTTGTAAATTATGTAGCAAGTAGAATAAATAATAGAAAAGATACCCATACCACTGATAGTGAATTAGCTTCAATAGTTGCGGAGGATGTTGCTTCGGATGTACCAAAATTATGGAAGAGCTCGAATCTATCTACGCAAAATTCAGTAACAAAAAGATGGGTTAAGTTGGCCGAGCAAAATGGAGCTTCCAATATTGGTAATTTTGGGGTAGGTGGTTATGCTGACATAGGTGAATATAGTGGCCCGGTTGATGCATTATCTATGCAAAAAATGGCATCTCTTAAAGCGGAAAAAGCATTGCAGGGAGATATCGGTGATGCACAATCAACTAGAGAAATATTAAACGCGGATGCGCAAGGTATACAAAAAACTACTTTTGTTGGTTCTATGGTTAGTGGAATTGGAGCCTTGGAATCCATTAAGGCGCAAGGCGGTATTACAGAAGCTGTTAATACCGGTGTAACACAAAAAGCTATTGAAGCCGGCGAAAATCAAGCAGCTTTAGTGGGTAAAGTTCAAAAATTAGGTGAATCTACCGGCATGGATGGTGATAGTGCCAAAAAACTTGCGGAAGGTATCGTAGAGGGCAGCAAACAAGCCTCTGATATTATGAAATCTGCTATTATGGAAGCCTCAAAATCAATCTCTTATGTGGGTTCTGCTGAAAAAACAGCTCAAGGCGCACAGCATGCAGATGTTCTTAAAGATTCATACGGTTCAAATTTAGATAGAAGCTTTCATGGTATGAGTATGGAAGATACGGCAAATATAACAGAGCGCAAAAAACTTGATGAGATCACCGGTGCTGCCAAAGAAGATAGCAAACAAATTCATGATAACAAAAACGTCTTTTTTGAAAATGCAGAGTATGGTGAGGCTAGTAAAGTAGGTTCTACACAAGTTAAGATCCTCGCGCAAGGCGGTACTCATGAAGCAGCAGCCGTAGATATTAGTGAAGCTTCTATGAAAGCTACAGAACAAAAAGAGAGTATTAAGTCCAAGGTCAAAGAAGCAGCTAAAGCCAAAGGAGCAACAAAAGACCGTGCAAAAGAAATTGCCAATGAGCTTTTAAATGGAGATTTGTCAAGCGAAGATACTTCAAATACAATGGCATCTAGCGGTATTGCCGGTGCGGTAGGAACCATAGCATCTGCACAAAGTGGTGCAAAGGTGAGAAGTGATGCAAAAGAGATAATGCAGTATAGCAAATCAGGACATGATTTGGATAACGAAGCAGTTGAAGGCTTTGAGCAATCAGCAGGCATAGCAGGAGCCAAAAAAGGAATAACCGGCAAGTTTAGCAATATTATTGCAAATGAAGATGAAATGGCTCAAAAATTTGTAGATGGAATGAGAAATTGGACTGGGGCAAACAAGGACAAACAAGGGCAAAATGAGTTTTTACAAAGCATGATCGGCGCAGGAATGGTAACTCAAGATTCAACATTCGATAATATGAAAGCAACCTCAGGAGAGCAATTTGCAAGAGGTAGGGCTATCTTGTCAGCAGGACATATGAATATGTTAGAAAAGATGACCATAGCAGGTTCAGATGTAATGGTTAATCAGGATCTAATAAGTGGAAAAGTTCGTACAGAAGATGTGAGTGGCAACAAGAGCAGAGACGGTGATAGCATATCACACGAATATGGTGTAGACTGGCAAAAGCCGGTTCAAACGGCAGGCAAAGAGGTTGGTATTGATACCGTTGCAGGAGACGGAGCAAATGGAGATTGGAATGATAAGATTGGTGCCGGCGCGGTATTTGGGCTGGGTGCAGGCGCAGTTGTTGTTGGTACTTACGCATTGCTAAATAAAGTTTCCGGAAAAAGATTGGATAAAGGACTTGATTGGGTTACACATACCATGAAAGGTGATAAGGTTGTAACTGATAAAGCAGGCAATGAAAAATGGTACTCTCAAGACGCTATTGGAAAATTAGGGGATGATATAGTAAGTGATGGAAAAGGTGGATATAAGTTTGAAGGCGGAACTTTTGAAGATGCTAATAAGCTGATCGATCAGCGTTCAACATCTGTTCGTCCTGCCAAATATGACCAAACTACCGAAACAACCAAGCCTAAAACAGCTCCAACTAACATAGATGATGCTACAAGTGACATAAGTGACTCCTTTGATAAAGATAATAAAACATCATCAAATGATGGTGTTTCGGATAATTATACCGAAAATAATGAAAAAAGTCAAGTAAAATCAGAACATTCAACAAAAAACAAAGCACAAAGTTTGCTCGAATATGTTAGAAAAAATCCTAAACAAATGGGAGTTATAACTGTAGCTACTGGTGTTTCATTATATAATGAAGGAACCAAACTTATTGATAACGCAAAAGAAGTGGCATCTGATATCAAAGAGTATTTTACCGGTGATGATAATGAAAATATAAAAGATGGTTCAGCAGCAACATCCTCCTCGCATAGTAATGATTCGAATAACAATAAAACATCTAGTATAGAAGGATATACTGATTCATTTGCGCCGGCAGTTGCCATAGGAGCAATGGGCACAATGGCAATGAGAGGGACACCTATCGGGAGTATTGCAGGAACTTTCATGGGAATGAGTGAAGCAGGTGATAAGATAAGTGATACAATGAAGCAAGGCAAAAATGCTATTGCTTCTAAACTTCCTGATATGAAATCATTCGGTAAGACAGCTCTTAAGGTTGGCATTCCTGCTGGTGTAGCAGCCTATGTTGCTAGTGAAATATTCAATAATAATTCTTCCGAAAATGCAAATAAAGATGAACAAAATAGAGGGATGACCGAAGAACAGAGTAACGCTGCTATTGCTGGTACTACACAAATTTCGCAGGGTGCCTTTAGCGGTACAATGGATGTTGTAAGTGGAAGAGCAAAGGGATTGGCAGAGCTTGGCAAGATTGGCACATATGCAGAAGGATTAAAAGATACAGCAAAAGATTTTTTCACTATTAATGATAAAGTTGCCGGGAAAACCGCACTTGGGACAGTTGCTAAGACATCAGCAAATTTTGCTGCTAAAAAAATACCAGGTGTTGGTTTGGTTATGGGTGCAGGAATGGCGTATGATAGAGCAAGCGATGGAGATTATCTAGGTGCTTCTATGGAATTAGTTAGTGGAGTTGCTTCAACGGTTCCGGGTATTGGTACAGCAATTAGCACCGGCTTGGATGTGACTTTAATTGCAAAAGATCAACTTTCCAAAGATAGCCAAGCATCCGATAAAACAGCTGAGAAAACACAAGATACTTCTAAAGATAGCCAAGCACCAACTCACACAGCAGCTCAAAGCACAGAGCAAAAAGTTCAAGCTCCGGGACAAACTCCAACGGCTTCACCTCTTAAAGGAACTCAACCGACAGCAGCTCAAGCGCAAGGCGAAACTCCAAAAGCAGAGGGAACATC
>Ga0265293_10008517_pt1 | contig 15150 bp, 10 predicted proteins | sample Munlanlewell138R_FD_192505 | JGI IMG/M metagenome (GOLD analysis project Ga0265293, IMG submission 192505) | Leachate microbial communities from a municipal landfill in Southern Ontario, Canada - Leachate well 138R | ecosystem: Engineered > Solid waste > Landfill > Unclassified | place: Canada...
GCAGCGCCGGGGTATCGCGCTCAGGGTCCACGGTGACGAAGATGACCTGCAGATCGTCGGCGTGCGCGCCCAGTTGCTGGCGCACGGCCGCCGCCCGTGTCAGGGCGGTCGGGCACACGTCGGGGCACTGCACGAAGCCGAAGTACAGCATCACGACGCGGCCCCGGAAATCGGCCAGCGTGCGCCGCTGCCCGTGGGCATCGGTGAGTGAGAAGCCTTGCGCATAGTCGGCGCCGGTGATGTCGATGCCGCGGAAGGCGGTGCCGGGCCGGCTGCACCCCCCCAGACCGGCCAGCGGCAGCAGGGCCGCGCTCAGGGCTGCGGCCAGCACCCGGCGCCGGGCGCCCGATGCGGGAGACGATGCCGGCTGCGCGCCGGCGTACGGTTGAGGCATGAGACCTCCTGAAACGGAACCTGCACGAAGGCCGCCCGCGTCAGGGACGGCCCACCTGGATCGGAGTCAGGAAGCGACGGGGGGCGCGCGCGAGGGGTGCGCCACCCAGGCAAAGGAGGTGGTGGGGGCGCGGTAGAACGCCGGCGGCATGTCGGCCAGGCGTTCGGGCACGGGCAGGGCCACCGGCGCCGGTGGCACGAAGGTGTCGGCGCCACCGTGCAGCGTGCACCACGGGCAGTTCATGGTCGGGGCGTCGTCGCTGGCGGGCGCCGCCGGCGTGCTGCCGTCGGCCGCCGCCGGCCCGCCGGACTGCACCCAGACCATGCCGGTGGTGGTGCACAACTGGACCCAGCCCTCGTCGTCCGAGGCGGCCACCACGGCCTGGGCCATGGCGGGCGCCAGCGCGGCCCAGCCCAGCGCCAGCATGGCCAGCCAGGCGATGAGACGGCGGTGGACGCGGCACAGGGACATGGCGCGATCTTACAGCAGGCGCGCCACGGCCTCGCGCAGCGCGGCCGCCCAGGCCCGCCGTTCGCGGCCATCGCTATGCACGGGCTGGCCGTAGCGCACCACGGCGCGCAGGCCGTCGGCGCGCAGGGTGCGCCACACCGAGGCCAGCAGCGTCGTGTCGCCGACGTACTGCGGCGCATCGCTGCGCGCACCGCTGGCGCCGTCCAGGTAACGCAGCCCCACCGGCAGGGCCGGCGCGTTGCTGACGATGGCGGCCTGCAGCAGGTTGGCGTGAAAGGGCAGCAAGGTGATGCCGTCACCGGTGGTGCCTTCGGGGAACACCGCGACCACCTCACCGGCCTGCAGATGCTCGGCCATGTGGTGCACCACGCGCATGGCATCGCGCCGGCGCTCACGCTCGATCAGGATGGTGCCCGCACCGGTGATCAGCGCGCCCAGCACAGGCCAGTGTCTGACATCCGCCTTGGACACGAAGCGCACCGGGTAGGCGGCGTTGAGCACCAGGATGTCGAGCCAGGAAATGTGGTTGGCCAGCAGCAGCAGCGGCCCGCGCTGCGGCCGCTCGCCCTCGACCGACAGCGACACGCCCATGATGTCGAGCATGCGGCGCGACCACTCGCGCACCAGCAGCGCGCAGGCATCGGGGGTGAGCCGGCCGAACTCGGTGCGGATGATCCACAGGCCGCGCAGCACGTGCGCGAGCGCGCGCAGGGCACGCCAGAGCGCCCGCAGGTGGCTCACCGCCGGGCGCCGGCCTGCCAGGCCACCTGCCCGCCCACCAGGGTGGCGCGCACCGAGACCGGCAGCACATGCCCTTCGAACGGGGTGTGCTTGCCCTGGCTGCGCAGCGCCTCGGGGCGCACCTGCCAGGCGCCGTTGGGGTCGAACACGCACAGGTCGGCCACGCCGCCCTCGATGAGCTGGCCCACGCTGGCCTGCAGGGTGCCCAGCGCGCTGCCGAGCACCTTCAGCGGCCCGGAGGTCAGCACCGACAGCGCCTGCATCAGGCCCAGGCCGTCCTGCTGCGCCCACTGGGCGGCCAGGCCGAGCAGCAGCTCGACCGCGGTGGCACCGGGTTCGGCATCGGCAAAGGGCAGCACCTTGGCGTCGGCGGCCACGGGGTTGTGGTCGGACACCAGCGCGTCGATGGTGCCATCGGCCAGACCGGCACGCAGCGCGTCGCGGTCGCACGGCTGGCGCAGCGGCGGCTGCAGGCGGGTGCGGCTGTCGTAGTAGCCGATGTCGATGTCGCTCAGGTGCAGGTTGTGCACGCTGACGTCACAGGTCACGGGCAGGCCCTCGGCCTTGGCCTGGCGCACCAGCTCCAGGCCGGCGGCACTGCTGATGCGGCACAGGTGCACATGCACGCCGCGATCAGCACCGGACTGGGCACGGTACACGCCGCGCAGCAGCTCGAACAGGGTGTGCAGCGCAATGGTTTCGGCCGCGACGGGAATGCCCGCCAGGCCCATGCGCGTGGCCAGCGCGCCGCTGGCGGCCACGCCCTTGCCGAGCCAGAAGTCCTGCGGACGCAGCCACACGGTGTAGCCGAAGGTGCCGGCGTACTGCAGCGCGCGCAGCAGCACCTGGTGGTTGACGACGGGCACCTCGGCCTGACCGAAGCCGATGCAGCCGGACTCGGTCAGCTCGGCCATTTCGGTCAGCACCTCGCCCTTGAGCCCGCGCGTGAGCGCACCGATGGGGAACACGCGCGCCTGGTGCAGTTTCTCGGCACGGAAGCGCAGCATTTCCACCAGGCCCGGCTCGTCGAGCACGGGGTCGGTGTCGGGCGGGCAGATCAGCGAGGTCACGCCGCCGGCCACGGCCGCCGCCATCTCGCTTTCCAGCATGCCGGCGTGTTCCTGGCCCGGCTCGCGCAGGCGCACCGCCAGGTCCACCAGACCGGGCGCCACCACGCAGCCGCTGGCGTCGATCACGCGGGCGGCATGGAAGTCGGGCGCCACCTTGCCGATGGCGATGATGCGGCCGGCCGCCACGGCGATGTCGGCGATCTCGTCACGCCCGGTGGCGGGGTCCATGACACGGCCGTTCTGGATCAGGATCTTCATGGTGTTTCAGCTCGCTGACCGGCAACCGGTCGTTCGTTCATTTCAAAATCTCGTCGAAAGCGGCCACCAGCTTTTCGCACTCGGCCTGGGTGCCGATGGTGATGCGCAGGTACTGCTCGATGCGCGGCTGGCGGAAGTGCCGCACCAGGACGCGCCGCTCGCGCAGCCCCTGCATCAGCGTGGCCGCGTCGCGCGCGGGATGGCGCGCGAACAGGAAGTTGGCCGACGAGGGCAGGCAGGCAAAGCCACGCTGCGTCAGCGCACCGGTCAGCCATTCGCGCGAGGCGATGATCTGCTGGCGCGTCTGCTCGAAGTGCGCGTGATCTTCCAGTGCCGCCTGGGCACCGATTTGCGCCAGCCGGTCCAGCGGATAGGAGTTGAAGCTGTCCTTGACCACCATCAGCGCCTCGATCAGCGGCGCCTGGCCAAGCGCGAAACCCACCCTCAGGCCGGCCAGCGAGCGCGACTTGGACAGGGTCTGCACCACGAGCAGGTTCGGGAACTCGCCGACCAGGCTGGCCGCGCTGTCGGCCCCGAAGTCCACGTAGGCCTCGTCGATCACGACCACGGACCCCGGGTTGGCCTGCAGCAGCGCGCGGATGTCGGCCAGCGGCAGCGCCACGCCCGTGGGCGCATTCGGGTTGGGCAGCACGATGCCACCGTTGGGACGCGCGTAGTCGGCCACACGCACCTCGAAGGTGTCGGTCAGCGGGATGCGCTCGGCCGCCACGCCGTAGAGGTTGGCGTACACCGGGTAGAAGCTGTAGGTGATGTCGGGGAACAGTACCGGCCGGCCGTGCCGCAGCAGGGCCATGAAGGCCAGCGCCAGCACCTCGTCGGAGCCATTGCCGACGAACACCTGGTCGGTGCCCAGGCCGTGCAGGCCGGCGATGGTCTGGCGCAGCGCCAGCGCCTGCGGGTCGGGGTACAGGCGCAGGCGCTCGTCCAGCGCCTCGCGCATGCGCGCCAGCGCCAGCGGCGACGGCGGGTACGGGTTCTCGTTGGTGTTGAGCTTGATCCAGCCGCCGCCCTGCGGCTGCTCGCCCGGCACATAGGCGTGCAGGCCGCGGATCGCCGGGCTCCAGAACGGAGAGTCGGCCGCGCTCATGCCTCGTTCCCCGCGACGATGCTGAGCACCGCCATGCGCACCGCGATGCCGAAGGTCACCTGCGGCAGGATCACGCTCTGCGGGCCGTCGGCCACGGCGGAATCGATCTCGACGCCGCGGTTGATCGGGCCCGGGTGCATGACGATGGCGTCGGGCTTGGCCCAGCGCAGGCGCTCGGTCGTGAGGCCGAAGCTCTTGAAGTATTCCTGGCTCGAGGGCAGCAGCGCGCCGCTCATGCGCTCGTTCTGCAGGCGCAGCGTGATGACCACGTCGCAGTCCCTGATGCCCTCCTCCAGCGTGTGGCACACGCGCACGCCCAGGTGCGACAGGTCGCTGGGCACCAGCGTGCGCGGGCCGACCACGCGCACGTCGGGGCAGCCCAGCGCGGTCAGCGCATGGATGTCGGAGCGCGCCACGCGCGAGTGCACGACGTCACCGACGATGGCCACCGACAGCTTGGTGAAGTCCTTCTTGTAGTGGCGGATGGTGTAGGCGTCGAGCAGGCCCTGCGTCGGGTGCGCATGGCGCCCGTCACCGGCGTTGACCACGTGCACGTGCGGCGCCACGTGCTGGGCGATCAGGTAGGGGGCGCCGCTTTCGCTGTGGCGCACGACGAAGATGTCGGCCGCCATGGCCGAGAGGTTGGCGATGGTGTCGAGCAGCGACTCGCCCTTGGCGGTGGAACTGCGCGCGATGTCCAGCGTGTACACGTCGGCCGACAGGCGCGTGGCGGCGATGTCGAAGGTGGTGCGGGTGCGGGTGCTGTTCTCGAAGAACAGGTTGAACACGCTCTTGCCGCGCAACAGCGGCACCTTCTTGACCTCGCGGTCGTTGACGCTGACGAAGTTCGACGCCGTGTCGAGGATGTGCGTGAGGATCTCGCGCGGCAGGCCTTCGGTGGACAGCAGGTGGATCAGCTCGCCGTTGCGGTTGAGCTGGGGGTTGTTGCGTGTCTTGCTCATGCCTGTGCCTCCACGGCGAAACGCAGGCAGCCGCCCTCGTCGCGCACCAGCTCCAGCGATTGCGATGCGGGCAGCGTGACCCGGGCCGCGGCAAAGTCGGCCTGCACCGGGAGTTCACGCCCGCCCCGGTCCACCAGCACGGCCAGCCGGACGCTGGCCGGCCGGCCGTAGTCGAACAGCTCGTTGAGCACCGCGCGCAGCGTGCGGCCGGTGTAGAGCACGTCATCGACCAGCAGCACGTGGGCGCCACCGACCTCGAACGGCAGGCGCGTCTGTGCGGTGACCGACAGCCCGCGCTTGGCGAAGTCGTCGCGGTGCATGGACGAGGAAATCACGCCGGCCTCGCCGTCCAGGCCCAGGTCGCGCTGCAGGCGCTGGGCCAGCCAGGCACCACCGGAGGTGATGCCGACCAGCCGCAGCGGGCCGTCGGCACTGGCGATCAGGCCACGCACGCCGCGCAGCAGCGTCTGGTAGAGCTGCTCGGCGTCGATGTGCAGCGAATCCTGTAGATGGGTGGATGGGGTCATGGCAGTTGTCTCAAAAACTGTTCCAGGATGATGCAGGCCGACGCGGCGTCGGCGTCGCGCGCACCCAGGCTGTGGGCCTCGGTGGTGCTGTAGCGCTCATCCACTTCGAACACCGGCAGGGCAAAGCGCCCGCGCAACTGGCGCGCGAACCGGCGCGCGCGCTGGGTGTTGTCGTGGGCCGCGCCATCGGGATGAAAGGGCACGCCGACCACCAGCGCGTCGGGCTGCCACTCCTTCAGCCGGCGGGCGATCTGCTCGAAGCGCGCGTCGCCCTCGGCGGCAATGGTCGCCTGCGGCGTCGCCGTGCGGGTGAGGCGATTGCCGCTGGCCACCCCGGTGCGCTTGAGTCCGAAATCGAAGGCCAGGAAGGTCTGGCAGGCATCCGGCACGTCCATCAGGCGTGCCCTGCGTCGGGCGAGAGCATCCAGGGTTGCAGGCCCAGCAAACCCATCGCGCGCTCGTAGCGCTGGTCCACCGGGGTGTCGAAGATCAGTTCGTGGTTGGCGGGCACGGTCAGCCAACTGTTTTCGCCGATCTCGGACTCGAGCTGGCCCTTGCCCCAGGACGAGTAGCCCAGCGAGAGAAAGACGCGGCGGGGGCCCGCGCCGCTGGCCATGGCGTCGAGCACGTCGCGCGAGGTGGTCATCTCCAGGCCACCGGGGATGGACATGGTCGAGGCGTACACCGACTCGCCCTCGCCCGCGCCGGCGTCAATGGCCTCGTGCAGCACGAAACCGCGCTCGGTCTGCACCGGCCCGCCCTGGAACACCGGCCGCTCGCGCAGGTCCTCGCGCTTGAGCGGCAGATCGAGCTTGTCGAACAGTTGTGGCAGCAGGATGTCGGCCGGCTTGTTGATCACCAGGCCCAGTGCGCCGCGCTCGCTGTGCTCGCACATGTAAACGACGCTGCGGCCGAAAAGGTCGTCGCTGAGGCCTGGCATCGCGATCAGGAAGTGATCGGTCAGGTTGGTGGGTGCAAAATCAGCGGACATTCCCTGATTTTATGCCGCCGCCCGGCCACCGACGATGAACCGCTATGACAAAGGTCTGATGTGGTTCCGGCGCGACCTGCGCGCCGAGGACAACGCCGCGCTGCACCACGCGCTCAGCGCGTGCCGGCAGGTCTGGTGCGTGTTCGTGTTCGACACCGAGATCCTCGATCCGCTGACCGCGCGCGGACTGACGGCCGACCGGCGGGTCGAGTTCATCCGCGAGTCGGTGGTCGAGCTCGATGAACGGCTGCGCGCACTGGGCCGGCAGCACGGCCACGCGCACACCGGTCTGATCGTGCGCCATGCCCGGGCACGCGAGGCCATTCCGGCGCTGGCCGCCCGCCTGGGTGTGCAGGCGGTGTTCGCCAACCACGACGACGACCCGGCGGCCAAGGCGCGCGACGCCCAGGTGTTCGGCGGCCTGGCCCATGCCGGCATCATGTTCCACGGCTACAAGGACCACGTGATCTTCGAGCGGCGCGAGCTGCTGACCCGCGCCGGCGGGGTGTTCAGCGTGTTCACGCCCTACCGCAAGGCCTGGCTGAACCAGCTCGGCGGGGAGCACCTGCGGCCCTGGCCGGTGGCACCCCTGGCCGCGGCCCTGGCCCCCCTGCCGGGGCCGGTGGGCGGCGAGTGGAACAGCCCGGTGCCCCGGCTGTCGGACCTGGACTTCACGCCGACGAACCTGTCGCTGCTGCCGCTGCCCTGCGGCAGCAGCGGCGCGCAACGCCTGCTGGCCGACTTCATCGATCGCATCGGGCACTACCACGAGGCGCGCGATTTCCCGGCCGTCAAGGGCCCGAGCTACCTGGGAGCCCACCTGCGTTTCGGCACCGTGTCGATCCGCGAGGTGGCGTCGATCGCGCACCGCCTGCACGGGCAGGGCATCCAGGGCGCCAGCACCTGGCTGGACGAGCTGATCTGGCGCGACTTCTTCCACCAGATCCTGGCCAACCACCCGCACGTGGTGAGCCGGGCCTTCAAGCCCGCCTACGACCGGGTCCGCTTCGAGCACGGCCGCCATGCCCAGGCCCTGTTCGAGGCCTGGCGCCAGGGACGCACCGGCTACCCCCTGGTGGACGCGGCCATGGCCCAGCTCAAGCAGACCGGGTACATGCACAACCGCCTGCGCATGCTCGTGGCCAGTTTTCTGGTCAAGGACCTGGGCCTGCACTGGCGCTGGGGCGAGCAGCACTTCGCCGACCACCTGATCGACTACGAGCTGGCCAGCAACAACGGCGGCTGGCAGTGGGCGGCCTCCAGCGGCTGCGACGCCCAGCCCTGGTTCCGCATCTTCAACCCGGTGACCCAGAGCCAGCGCTTCGACCCGCAGGGCAAGTTCATCCGGCGCTACCTGCCGGCCCTGGCCGCCCTGCCCGACCCGCTCCTGCACGCGCCCTGGCGGGCGAGCGAGGTGGAGCTGGCCGCGGCCGGCGTGACGCTGGGCGAGTGCTACCCGCGGCCCGTCGTCGATCACGCCGAGGCACGGGAGCGCACGCTGCAGCGCTATGCGGTCGTCAGACTCGCGTAGTGGGCGATCAGCGCCAGCAGTTCCTCTTCCGAGTAGGGCTTGCCCAGGTAATGGTCAACGCCCAGCTCGCGGGCGTGCTCGCGGTGTTTTTCGGCGATCCGCGAGGTGATCATGATCACCGGCAGATCGGCCAGGCGGGCGTCGCTGCGGATGTTGCGCACCAGATCGAAGCCGTCCATGCGCGGCATCTCGATGTCGGAGAGGACCACGGCCGGGCGCTCCTGCTGCAGGCGCTCCAGGGCCTGCAGGCCGTCGGCCGCCAGTGCCACCCGGTAACCTTCGCGCTGCAGCAGGCGCTGCGTGACGCGGCGCACGGTGATCGAGTCGTCCACGACCAGCACCAGCGGCACGTTGCTGACCGCCACGGCCGGCTCGTCGGTGCCGGCCTGGCCGGCCGCGGCCGTGGGCGCCGCCGTCTGCGCCGCCACCCAGGCCGTCACCTGGTCGCCGTACACCGAGGCCAGCGCCACCGGGTTGTAGATCAGGGCCACGGCACCCGAGGCCAGCACCGACATCCCGGCCAGGCCCGGCAGGCGCGACAGTTGCGGGCCGAGGTTCTTGACCACCGCTTCCTGGTTGCCCAGCACTTCGTCCACGTGCACCGCCACCCGCTGCGCGGCACTGCGGAAGATCACCACCGGCAAGGTGCGGCCGAGCGCCTCGGTCGAGCGTGGCGAGGACTGCAGCAGGGCACCCGCCCAGTAGAACGGGATGTCTTCATTGCCGGCACGCAGACGGCCACTGGCATAGGCGGCGGCCAGCTCGTCGGCCGACACGCGCCGCACCAGCTCGACCAGACTGGAGGGCACGCCCACCGTCATGTCGCCGGCGCGCAGCATCACCACCTGGGTCACGGCGGTGGTCAGCGGCAGCACCAGCGTGAAGCGGGTGCCCTCGCCGCACCGGGTCGAGGTCTCGATGCGGCCGCCCAGTGCCAGCACGTCGCTGCGCACCACGTCCATGCCCACGCCACGGCCGGCCAGCGCCGAGACCACGCTGGCGGTGCTCAGGCCGGCGCGGAACACCAGTTGCGCCAGTTCGCTGTCGGAGACCGCCGCGTCCGCCGCGATCAGGCCCTGCTCCACCGCCTTTTCCCGCAGGCGTTGCAGGTCGATCCCGGCGCCGTCGTCCTGGAACACCACCGACACGTCGTTGAGTTCCTGCGCCAGCCGGATCTCGATCCGGCCCTCGGCCGGCTTGCCGGCGGCCAGACGCGCCTCGGGCGTCTCGATGCCGTGCACCACGCTGTTGCGCAGCAGGTGCTCGAAGGCCGCCGTCATGCGATCGAGCACGCCGCGGTCCATTTCGATCGCGCCACCGACGATGTCCAGCCGGACCTGCTTGCCACTTTCCTTGGCCGCCTGCCGCACCACGCGGTACAGGCGCTCGGAGATGCCCTCGAACTCCACCATGCGCGTGCGCAGCAGATCGCGCTGCAGCTCGCGCGCCTGGCGCCCCTGGGCCACCAGGCTGTCTTCGGTGGCTTCGACGGCACGTTGCAGGTTGCGCTGCACCGTGGCCACGTCGTTGACCGACTCGGCCATCATGCGCGTGAGTTCCTGCACGCGGGTGAAGCGGTCGAACTCCAGCGGGTCGAAGGACTGGTTGGCGTCCTTGGCCTGGGCCAGGCGCGACTGCATCTGCGACTCGGCCTGCAGCTCGATGTCGCGCAACTGCTGGCGCAGGCGGTCCAGGTTGCCGGTCAGGTCCTTGAGCGAGCCGCGCAGCGTGAGCAGCTCGGCTTCCATGCGCGAGCGGCTGATCATGACCTCGCCAGTCTGGCTCATCAGGCGGTCGAGCAGCTCGGGTCGCACGCGCACGGCGGCGCCGGCCCGCGTGGCCGCCAGGCTGGGCGGCACCGGCAGCACCAGCCCGCCCGTGGTGGACGCCGGTGCAGACGGGGCCGCGGCGGCCACCGCGGGGGGTTCATCGGCCACGCGGGCCGGTGCGACCGGCGCGGGCGTCGGCGCAGGCGCGGCAGCCGGTGCCGGCTCGGGGGTTGTTTCGGGTGCCGTCAGCACCGCGTCGTGCACGGAGGCATCGCCTTCGCGCAGGGCGTCGAAGCGCGCATGGATGGCGTCGTAGGACGCGATCAGCGGTTCGAGGAGCGCCGACGTGAGGTGCTCGCTGCCCAGCGACTCGGCATCGGTCTCCATGCGGTGGACCATCTCGCCCAGGCGCAAGGCGCCGGCCAGCCGCGCGCTGCCCTTGAGTGTGTGCAAGGCGCGCAGCACCTCGGCCCGGGCACTGCCGTTTTCCGGTCGGGCGACCCACTGGCGCAGGGCCCCGCCCAGGCGGGGCAGCAGCTCCAGCGCTTCCTCGGTGAAGATCGGGAACAGATCGACGTCGATGGTGTCGAGCACATCGATGTCATCGTCGATGTCCTGCACGCCATCGCCGGCCCCGCCGCTGGTGACGGCGGCCCCGGCTTCTGCTTCGGCCCCGGCTTGTGCTTCTGCTTCGGCGCCGGCGTCGGCCGACAGCGGCTCGAAGGGCGCCACGCCGGTGACCGGTCCGGTGTCGGTGTCGGTGTCGGTGTCGGGAGCGTCAGCGGCGACTGCTGCCGCCGTCTCGGCCGTCTCGGCCGGTGCCACGGCCCCGGCCGGTTCGACCGCCTCTTCCGGTTCGGCCAGCTCAGCCGGTTCGGCCGGCAGCGGCGCATGCACCACCTCGTGCAAGGCGGCCAGCAGAGCGGCCTGGGGCTCCTTGTAGAAGCCGGCGGCGAACTGGTGCAGCAGGCGCCGGATGTCTTCGGCGGCATCCACGAACAGCCGGGCCTGCGCTTCGTTGGCCGGGTAGCCGGCCTTCTGGTGCAGGGCGACGGCGGCCAGGGCATGCTCGAGCGCCCGCGCGATGCCGGACAGCGGCTGGAAACCGACCGTGGCCGAGCTGCCCGCCAGCGAATGCGCCAGCGCTTCGGCCTGGTCCCAGAGCGGCCGGTGGCGTTCGAGCGCCCATTCGCTCAGACCGTTGCACAGGCGTCGTGACCACTCGTCGGCCTCGTTGAGATAGACGTTGTACAGCCGTATGCCCATGCGCAGCGGCCCGACAACCTTGGTTTCATCGTCGGCCGGCACCTCGGGCTCGGGCTCGGGCTCGGGCTCGGGCTCGGGCTCAGGCTCAGGCTCGGCCGCCACGGCGGGAGCCTCCGGCGCGGGTCCGGCCGCGGGCAGCTCCTCGACGTCCGGCACCGGCAGCACCGCCTCGACGATCTCCAGCTCGGACAGATCGTCGCCGGGGGCAAACGGCCATCCGGCATCGACCGTGGCGGGTGCCTGGGTTTCGGGCGGCGGCTCGACCGCCGGTGCCGACCCGGTCAGCGCCTCGGCCTCCGACGGCGCCTGTGCACGCCCGGACACGTCGGCCAGGCTGGAAAAATCGATGTCGTCCAGGGGCGCGCCGGCATCGGCGGCGACTGCCGGCAGCGCGGGCGCCTCGTCGTCCAGGGCCCAGGCCCCGTTGTGCGGCGGGACGGTATCCGTGAAATCGGCCGGCAGCGCCTCCTGCGCCGCCACGGCGGGCACCACGTCCGGCACCGGACTTGCGTCGATCGCGGGGGTGGCCGGCAGCTCGGCCACCTCGGCCACGTCGTCACCGGCGGCCGCGTCGGCACCGTCCGGCCGTGCGATCGGCCGCAGCTCGCCCTGGTTGTGCCAGGCTTCGGCACTGGCACGGAAGGCCTGCGCACGCCAGGCCGGCGCCTTGCCGGCGGCGATGTCGTCGCGCCAGGCGGCGAACGCGCCCAGGGCATCGGCCGACAGGCTCAGCAGTTCGGGGGCGACCGGGCGCTGTTCGGCCAGCAGGGCGTTGAGCACCTGCTCCATCGCCCAGGCGGCCTCGCCGAATTCGGCCAGCCCGACCATGCGCGAACTGCCCTTGAGGGTATGGAACGTGCGCCGCAGGGTGGTCTGGTGTTCCAGCTCGCCGGGCGCATCGCGCAAGGCCTCGATCGCGGCCCTGCCCTGTGCGACCACCTCGGCGGCCTCCTCCAGGAAAACGTCCAGCAGGTCGTCGTCGTCCTCGTCGCTGGTGACAGCGGCCGGCACGGCAGGTGCCGGTGGCGGCGGCGGTGCGGACACCACCTGGCTCAGTTCGACCAGCGCCTGGGCGCCGGCCCGGGGATCGGGTGCCACGATGGCCTGCGCCGCCTCGCGCGCGACCTTGGCCACTTCGGGCTGCTCGGCCAGTCCGGCCTGATCGGCCAGCTCTCCCAGCGTTTCACTCAGGCGCGCGAGATCGACGCCCTGCTGGGCCTCGCTGACGACCTGCTGCACGCCTTCGCTGATGACCCGGGCATCCCGCTGGACCGGTTCGCGCACCGTCGGCGCCGACGGCGTGCGGCCCATGAGCGGGATCAGCTCGCCCTTGATCTCGTCGTAAACGAACACCTTCTTGGCCAGTGCCGGCTGGTAGCTCAGCATGTCCACCAGGAAGCTCAGCGCGCTCAGGTTGTCGCCGAGCTGGCGGAACGTGCCGGCCTCGCGGGCCATGGCCTCGTCCACCTCGGTATCGAGGATCTGGTCGATGGTCTGGCGCATGGCCTGCACGGTCTGCACCGCCTGGTCCAGACCCAGGACCGAGAGCACGCCGCGCATCTGCGACAACTGGGTCAGCGCCACGTGCAGACCCGCCTTTTCGACCGGGTTGCGGAAGAACTGGTCGAGGGATTTCTCGGCCTCGGCGAGCGACACCTTGAGCTCGCCCACCACGCTGCCCAGCGTCTGACGATCGCTGACGCGGCGGTACAACTGCTCCATCCAGGGGTCCAGCGGCTGGGCGTTGCCGCCCGCCAGCAGACCGTCGATGCGCGAGGTCAGCGCCCGGATGCGTTCGGCCAGTTCCGGGGCCGAGGGATCGAATTCCTCGAACGCGGCCTCCAGGTACAGCGTCGTCGTGGCCACTTCCATGGCCAGCTCGGGCGGCACACCGTGCGGGTTGCGCACGCCGTGTTCGACGGCCCTGACCAGGGCCTGCGCCAGCGGGTTGCTGCCCGGCAGCAGCTTGATCAGCGAGTCGGCGATCAGGCCGAACTGGTCCACCACCTGGCGGGAGCGGCTGACGTCGCCGCCGGCAAACAGCGACCACGATTCCTTGGCCGCGTTGATGCGCTTGCGGGCCTGCTGCAACAGGGCAGGGTCGTAGCGACCCAGCAAGGCCCGTTCGTAGTCCACCGGTCCGGCATCCGACAGCCCGAAGGCATCGCGCACGGCGCGCAGGTGCTGCGTGTCGCGCTCGCCCGGGTGCGCCTGCGCACAGAAGAACAGCAGGTCGTGCAGCAGGGTCTCGGAGACCTGTTCCTGGCCCTTCGAGAAGGCCGCGTATTGCAGCAGCACACGCGAGGCGGCCCGCTTGACATAGACATCGTCGGCCAGCAGGTCCAGCGCCATGGCCTCGAAATAGGCCGCCGCCACGCGCCAGAAGGTGCCGGCGCGCGACACCCCGGCCTGGCTCGACAGATTGCCGCAGATGCGTGCCAGTTGCTGCGCCGCCGCCGGACTGCGCGACTTGACCACCAGCAGCACCAGCCGGTCCATCAGCGAGCGCAGTTGGACGTCCACCTGCAGGGACGGGCCACCCTCGGGTGGCGGCACCTCGCGCTCGCGGCTTTCAAAGGGCCAGAGATCGGCCGGATGGACCCGCTCGGCACCCGCGATCTGCTGCACGTCGCGGTACTGCGCGAACAGCGCCACCGGCTGGATGGGCTTGCCACCGAGCACACCCTCGAGGTATTCGATGAGGGCGAAGCCGGCCTTCTCGACCGTGGTGGCGGTGTCTTCCGTGCAGGTCAGCGGCTTGAGAGCGAAGCGGTTGACGGCCGCCTCCATTGCGCGCAACACCTGCGCCGGCGCGGTCATGCCGACCATCTCCAGCGCACCGACCGCCTGGTGCAGTTGCTGGCGCGCCAGGCGCAGCGGCGCCGGATCCAGGGCATCGAGGTCATCGCGGCGCGATTGCTCGGACTCCCGGACAAAGCGGCGGATCGACTTGTTGGCGCCGTCGAGCGATTTGCGCAGTTCCTCGAACACCCAAGCCAGGGGGCCGAGATCGGCCATCGGGGTGTCCGGCTGCGGATTGCCTGCAGTGGTATCGAGCATGTTGAAACGCTGGTGGGCCACGGGGGGCGAACGCTGGGCCTGTCGTCAGGCGATCTTGAACCGGGCCACCGACTGGCGCAGCTCCTCGGCCATCGCAGACAGCTCACGCACCTGCTCGGCCGTCGAGCGGGTGCCTTCACCGGTTTGCTCGGTCACCGCAAAGATGTGCTGGATGTTGCCGGCCACTTCGTTGGCGGATTCGGCTTCGCGCAGGGCGGCGTCCGAGATCTGCTCGATCAGCTCGGCCAGCCGGCGCGACACGCGGTCGATCTCGGACAGCGCGGTACCGGCGTTGTCGGAGAGCTTGGCCCCCTCGACCACACCCTGCGTGGAGCGCTCCATGGCGGCCACCGCATCCTGGGTGTCGGTCTGAATCGCCTTCACCAGTGCCGCAATCTGGCGCGTGGCGTCGGCCGAGCGTTCGGCCAGCCGCTGCACTTCTTCCGCCACCACCGAGAAGCCCCGGCCCGCTTCACCGGCCGATGCGGCCTGGATGGCGGCGTTCAGGGCCAGCACGTTGGTCTGTTCGGTAATGTCCGAAATCAGCTCCGTGATTTCACCGATCTCCTGCGAGGACTCGCCCAGGCGCTTGATCCGCTTGGAGGTTTCCTGGATCTGGTCACGGATGGCGTTCATACCGCCGATGGCGTCCTGCACGGCCTGCAGACCGGATTCGGCGGCCTGCAGCGAGGCGCGGGCCACCTGGGCCGACTCCTGGGCTTGCGCGGACACCTCGTTGATGCGCCCGGCCATGTCCACCACCGACTGGCCGGTTTCGCGAATTTCCCGCAGTTGTTCGTTGGAGGTGGCCAGCAGCTCGGTCGAGGTGCTCTCCACCGCCGAGGTCGTCTGCGCCACGCGGGTGGCCGTGACCTGCACGTTGCCCACCAGCGAACGCAGCTCTTCCACCGTGTAGTTCACCGAGTCGGCGATAGCGCCGGTGATGTCCTCGGTCACGGTGGCTTCCTGGGTCAGGTCACCTTCGGCCACCTGCTGCAGTTC
>Ga0265293_10008519_pt1 | contig 15146 bp, 13 predicted proteins | sample Munlanlewell138R_FD_192505 | JGI IMG/M metagenome (GOLD analysis project Ga0265293, IMG submission 192505) | Leachate microbial communities from a municipal landfill in Southern Ontario, Canada - Leachate well 138R | ecosystem: Engineered > Solid waste > Landfill > Unclassified | place: Canada...
ACCTATCGTTGTTAGTGAAGTTATGAAGCTGATTAAAAACATTGCCAAAGATGGAATGACAGTTTTATTGGTAGAGCAAAATGTCCGCCAATCATTAAAACTGGCAGACCGGGCCTATGTCTTAGAAAACGGGAGAATTATCATGGAGGGTAAGGGCAAAGATTTGCTGGACAGCGCGGAAGTGAGAAAAGCATACCTGGGAATATAATAGCAAGAGGCGCCCATAAGGGTGCCTCTTACTATTGGCGGAGCGGGTGGGATTTACCCATATGCTCCCTTTGGTCGCATCTGCCGTCCTCGTCAAAGCAAACTTCGCTTCACTCAAAACACTAACCGTGTTTCTCGACGCTTTGTTGCTCCTCCTTTTCCCCACAAAGCTTTGCTTTGCGGGGGTCCCAAAACAATGGGCTCGGACCCTGCGCCTAAAAACAGTCCCCGACTGTTTTCTTACGGCGCAGGCCCTTTCGGGTTCGAATCCCACCCTGGATCAAAAATAATATAACACCACCGCAAGGGTGGTGTTATATTATTGGCGGAGCGGGTGGGATTCGAACCCACGTGCGCTTTCACGCAAACTGATTTCGAGTCAGCCCCGTTATGACCACTTCGATACCGCTCCATGACTTTACATTGAATTCGCAACGGTGTTGATTATAGCATAAACAGCTATGGAGTTCAATCAAATGTTGATTTGGTTTATTCTTTTCTCTTCCCAAGATAAGCTTCTTTAATGCTCTCATTGGATAGGAGATCGCTTCCCGTGCCTTGGAGTGTGATTACGCCGGTCTCCATTACATATCCCCAATCAGCAGTTTTCAGCGCCATATTTGCGTTTTGCTCAATGAGGAGGATGGTAATCCCTTCTTCTTCGTTAATGGTTTTGATAATGTTAAAAATATCTTTCACGATGAGAGGGGCAAGTCCTAAAGAGGGTTCATCCATCATGAGCAGTTTCGGACGGCTCATGAGGGCTCTGCCCACTGCCAGCATCTGTTGTTCCCCTCCTGAAAGGGTGCCGGCATATTGCCATTCCCGCTCTTTGAGACGGGGAAACAAATCGTAGACCAGAGCCAGATCCTTATCTAACTTGTGCTTATGGACGTATGCACCGATCTTGAGATTCTCTAATACTGTCAGGTTGTCAAACACCCGCCGGCCTTCCGGAACCAGCGTGATTCCCATTGATACAATGCTGTCAGGTGTTTTGCCGCATATTTCCTGACCGTCAAATTTAATAAAGCCGGACTTTGGTTTAACTACACCGGCAATGGTGCGTAAAGTCGTACTTTTTCCCGCACCGTTAGAGCCGATGAGAGTGACGATCTTTCCTTTTGGTACGGATAGGGATATGTTCTTTACCGCTTGTATTCCGCCATAAGCAACGCTCAAATCCGATATCTCTAAATAGTTATTATTCTCCATCTTCCGCCACCCCCAAGTAGGCATCGATTACTCTTTGGTTGCTCTGAATCTCCGAAGGCGTGCCGGCCGCGATGAGCTTTCCAAAATCGAGTACATAGATGCGGTCCGAAATCTCCATGACAAGATTCATATGGTGTTCGATCATAAATACGGTTAAATTATATTCGTCCTTGATTTGGCATATAAATGCTGTTAATTCATTGGTTTCCTGCGGATTCATACCGGCTGCCGGTTCGTCCAATAAGAGGAGCTTGGGCTCAGTGGCTAATGCGCGAGCGATTTCAAGCCGCCTTTGTTGTCCATAGGGGAGGGAACTGGCTATTTCGTCCTTAAAGGCCGTTAATCCAAACATATCAAGGAGTTCCATGGATTCTTGCCGCATGGATTTTTCTTCTTTATAGTTGAGTCGACAGGCAGCTGAGAAAATCCCGGCTTTCGTGTTCATGTGCTTTGCGATCAGAACATTATCAAATACCGTCAACTCCTTAAATAGTCGTATGTTCTGGAAGGTACGGGCAATACCCATTTTGGTAATTTTATCCGGCGTCCTACGAATGGTTTCTGTATACTTTCCGAGGTTTTCTCCGGCATACATCTTCTTCATTTTGCTTTGCGGAAAATTGCTTACCAAGGGCTCGCCGTAGTAGGTTACGGCACCGTTTGTCGGTGCATAGACACCGGTTATAACGTTGAAGGCAGTGGTTTTCCCGGCACCGTTAGGCCCGATGAGAGAAACAATCTCTTTCTCATTTACGTCCAGGGACAAATTATTGACCGCTACAACACCGCCGAATTGCATGGTAATATCATCCAGACGGAGTACGCTCCTCTTATCATTCATGATGATTGGCCTCCTTTCCCGGTGTTTTTCTTCGCAACTTGGAAAAAAGTTTATAGATAAATCGATACAATCCATCCCAGGAAAATTCTTTTGACCCCATGATTCCTTTGCGATAATACAAGACGATAGCCATGAGAACCAGGGAGAATATGACCATACGGAATCCGCTGCGGAAGAGGGGAACCTGGAAACCCGCTATTACAAGAGGGTTGTCGAAGAAACGCAGCCACTCTCTTGCAGCGGTGATGAGGAAGGAGCCTATGACGCTACCGGTAATGCTTCCAAGACCGCCAAGTACAACGATGAGCAAGATGTCATAGGTCAACATTACTTGGAATGTTTTCGAGTCGATGGAACGCATAAAGACAGCCAGGAGACCACCGCTTACGCCGGTGAAGAAGCAACTGATGATAAAAGCCATCCCCTTATGCTTAAAGAGGTTAATACCCATGGCCTCCGCCGCTACTTCATCCTCTCGAATGGCCTTGAATGCTCTTCCGTAGGAAGAGTTAATAATCAGTATCATCACCAGAATGCAAAGAAATGCAATTACAAATACGTCATAGACGGAGCCGAAATTCGGTATGCTTTTCAGCCCATAAGAACCGTTTGTGATCCGGTCTAACTGAGGAGCCGCAATAACTGCCCGTATAATTTCTGAGAAACCAAGAGTAGCAATGGCCAGATAGTCGCTCTTTAATCGAAGCACGGGGATGCCGATCAGCCCTCCCAATAGTGCAGAGAACAATCCACCCAGAATCAAAGCACCCCAAAGAGGCAAGGAGGCATTTGACAGCGCATCAGCTATGCCGTTGATATAGTAGACGCTTGGTCTGGATTCTACGGGGATTGTGAGGATAGCGACGGTATATGCTCCTATGGCCATAAAGCCCGCCTGGCCAAGAGAAAAGAGGCCTGTAAAGCCGGTGAGGAGATTCATGGCAACGGCTACGATTGCATAAATAGCGCTTCTCTGTAATATGGCAATTGCGTAGCTGTATTCCGACTTATTTGCGTCCATATAGGCCAGTAAAAGTACAACAGCCACAGCCAATGCGATAGATAAAATATATTTTGTTCTTTTACTCATTTTCATCATACCTTATCCGTCACTTTCTCTCCAAAGAGGCCGGTGGGCTTGATAAGGAGCATTAGGATCAACAGTACAAAGGTAAAGGCGTCGCTGAAGGTCGAGTAGCCCATAGCAACGAGAGCCGTTTCTCCCAGCCCGAGGATGAATCCTCCTACCATTGCTCCGGGAATGCTGCCGATACCGCCGAGTACAGCTGCTACAAAGCATTTCAAACCCGGGAGGGCACCGCTGAAGGGAAACACGGTCATGCGATCCGTAAAGTATAGGATTGAACCTACTGCTGCGAGTAGGGAACCCACTGCAAAGGTTATACTGATAATCTGATTAATCTTAATACCCATTAGCTGAGCCGTTTCAAAGTCCTTGGATACTGCGCGCATAGCCATTCCGGCTTTGCTATGATTGATGAGCAAAATCAGAATGTAGACGAGGACCAGAGTAATCACAGGCGTTATTAATGTGACCAACGAAGCCGAGAGAGGCCCAATCTGGAATATTGTCTTTAGAAGCGGTATGGACGGATAGCCACGGGGCAATGCGGTAAAAAGGTATGTGGCAAGGTTCTGCAGAAGGTAGGATACACCGATAGCAGAAATCATGATCGACATTCTCGGTGCGTTGCGCAGGGGTTTGTAAGCTATGCGCTCAATAAGCACGCCGAGGATGACTGTCGCAATGAGAACGATGGGAATGGCAATATACCAGGGGAAAGACGCAATGGCAAATATCATAAAGTAACCTGCCATCATAAAGATATCGCCGTGGGCAAAATTTATCAGGCGCAGGATACCGTACACCATGGTATACCCAATTGCAATCAGAGCATATGCTCCCCCAAGAGATATTCCGGTAAGGCAATGCTGTAAAAAAACTGAAATGTCCATAAAAAAAGTGGCTCCTTTCCTCTGCGCCACTTCCGCTAGGGAACCTTAGGTTCCCTTCGGCGGTTGCTACGCAACCTGAGCACCCTCCTGAGGGCAGCAAAGGGGTCCCCCCTCTGCACTCCCTTTTATATTCAGTAAGAATATTTCTTACTGAATATAAAAGGCCTCCTGTGAGCCTTGTGGATGTTTATTGAAATCGAGTGGAAAATCATATATCCCACTCGATTTCACAATGAATTTGTTTCGGATTATTCTACGGATACGGTCATTAAGAACTTAAACGCTCCATTTTCCACTGTTTTGATAAAGGCCATATCTTTGTTTGCGTCACCGATTTCATTAAAGGAGATTGCCCCGGTAACACCCACCAGTGATACACCCGCTAAGGCATCTCGAATTGCGGGTCCATCTGATGAATTAGCAGCCTTGATTCCCTCAAGAGCGGTGAGGTAGGCGTCATATCCCAGGGCGGAAACTGCAGGTATAATCTCATCCTGCCCATTTTCCACAAGATATTCCTTAAATCCGGCAATAAAGGAAGCGGCTTCGTCAGTCGCAGGTTCAGCTTCATCGAAGAATGTGGAGAGTACGATACCTTCCGCACTAGCGCCGGCATTTTCAATGATAGTTGCATTTTCCCAAGTGTCGCCACCCATGATGGGAGATGTTATGCCGAGTTCTCTGGCTTGCTGAATAAGTAAGGGTGCAGTGGTAATTGAGGACGGAGCAAAGATGACATCAGGATTCTTAGCTTTCACGTTGGTCAAAATAGCTTTGAAATCTGTTTGGTTTGTTTGGAATTGCTCCTGAGAAATAACGGAACCGGCTCCTCCCAAATCGTTGAAGGCATTTACAAAGAAGGCGCCTAGACCGGAAGAGTAATCGTCTCCCAGTTGTGTGATGACAGCAGCAGTTTTCGCTCCGTTCTGAATGGCGTAGTTAGCCATAACCGTTCCCTGGAAAGGATCCAGGAAGCAAACGCGGTAATAATAATCGTTGCCCTCTGTAACCTGAGGATTGGTGCAGGAGGCACCAATAGCAGGAACCTGAGATTCTGCAAAGATCTCGCCTGCAGCGATGGATACGCCAGAGCCGTAAGATCCGATTACAACTGATACGCCCTGACTCATAAGACTCTGGGCTGCGGTGACAGCTTCTGTTTTATCAGACTTGTTGTCTACCTCGACCAGTTCTACACTGTAGGTCTCGCCGTTGATTTCAACGGTGGGGTAGACGGTGTTTGCATAGCGAATACCCAGGACTTCCTGGAATCCGCCTCCGCCGTTTTCGCCGGTGAGGGGCTGGAACACACCTACTTTAATAACTTTTTCCTCGTCGTTGTCTCCCGAGGAACATCCCGCGAAGACCATTAATATCATCGCAAAGACCAAGAACAATGCCATTTTCTTCTTCATTACAATTATCCCTCCATCGATACATAGTATCCGAGCCGAAGTGGACTCGTAAAAATAGGATTTGCTAAAGTATATAATATATAGGAATTACAATCAAGCTGATATTTTCGCGGGTAATCGAGCTAATGATCTCTTCAAAACCAAGAATCGGCTTGTCTGAACATATTTCATATGATAGAGTTAAGAAACATATTGTTGTGACTAACCAATTCTCATCTTTTTCAGAACGGATCTGTATACAGAAAAAGAATTCTAAAAATCTTTTGGAAATAGCTTTACAAGATGGGAAAGATATGTTAGAGTGAGTTTGGTATTATAGATGTACGAATTGATTCACAAGTTTTTTGTAGGTCATGGTTCGTTAATGATTTATAAACACGTGTGAATTTTTTTTCGGGCACGGGTACACAAATTAAGGAGGTATCTTTGATGAATAAAGGTACAGTAAAATGGTTCAACGAGAGTAAAGGTTATGGATTTATTTCCAACGATGACGGCGGTGAAGATGTATTCGTGCATTTCTCCAGCATCGTATCTGATGGTTTCAAAACCCTTTCCGAAGGGCAAAAAGTTACTTTTGATGTGGAGCAGGATCCCAAAAACAGCAGCAAATTGCGCGCTGTCAACGTTCAGAATGCATAACCGCACTCAGCTAATCTAAACCTGCAACCGGAAGGCCTTTCTGCTAAAATCCAGAAGGCCTTCTTTTTTCATGCGCCCGAGCTCACGGCTCATAGCGCTTCTGTCCACACAGAGGTAGTCTGCCAATTCATTGCGATTGAAAGGTATTTCAAAGGCATCGGAGTTTGTCCTCTCTGCCTGATCCTCAAGATAAGCAAGCAATCTGCCGCGGATGGTCTTGTGGGTGATGTACGACATCTTTCTGTTCAGCTGCATATTTTTTGTAGCGACGATATTGAGCAAATTTGCGACAAGCCTTTGGTGAAAGGTGCATGCGTTACTGCAGGTTTTTAACATGCGGTTGATGTCCAGGAGAAGGACACTGCAATCCTCCATCGCCTCCACGGATACAGGGATTTTGGAAAGGCCCATACAGGCATAAGTTTCGCCGAAGAGATTACCGGCTTCAAGAGCGCCGATGATCATTCTGTCTCCAAACATATTTTCTTTTATAACCTGTGCTTTTCCCGATAAAAGGATACCCAGCTTAGGGTAGGACTCATCCGCCAGGAATATAAAACTACCTTCATTAAAGGATTGCTGCCGACTTTCCATACATGAGAGTATATGATTTAGATCCTGTAGGGCAATTCCCGCAAACAAGGGATGCTTCATTAAAATTTTATTCATAAAAATTCCTTTTTGTTGCAAACGCAACATACTTTTTATTTGAAATCAATTATAGTATCTGTAGAAAGCAATAGCAAGACGGAATTAACGCATTGCGTAGATAGTAAAAAGAGAATAAGTAAACAAATGAGTTATATATGCAAATGGAGGAGAAATTAAGATGATTAGACAGATTATTAAAATTGATGAAGAACTGTGCAACGGGTGCGGACTCTGCGCAGAAGCCTGCCACGAAGGTGCCATCACTATGATAGACGGTAAAGCCAAGCTGATCCGGGATGATTATTGCGATGGGCTGGGCAATTGCTTACCTGTCTGTCCCACAGGAGCCATCTCCTTTGAGGAGAGAGAGGCGGCTGCATTCGATGAAGCTGCAGTAAATGCTAAGATGGAGGCCGAAAAGCAGAAGGTAGAAGATCTGCCCTGCGGTTGTCCCGGATCCCAGTCCAGAAGCTTTTCAAATAAGGTGGCTTCCTCTCAAGAAAGAGCAGTAGAGCATACAGTGCAGGAGAGCCAGCTGAGGCAGTGGCCGGTACAAATCAAATTGGTTCCGGTCAACGCACCCTATTTCGATAATGCAAACCTGTTGATAGCAGCAGATTGCACCGCCTATGCCTATGGGAACTTTCATAATGAGTTTATGAAAAATAAGGTGACGATAATCGGCTGTCCAAAATTGGATGCGGGAGATTATTCAGAAAAGCTCACCGCCATACTCAGCGAAAACAACATAAAGAGCGTTACTGTAGTACGCATGGAGGTTCCTTGCTGCGGTGGCATTGAGCATGCTGTAAAGCAAGCTCTGATGAACTGTGGAAAGATGATTCCCTGGCAGGTTGTGACGATTTCAGCAGATGGAAATATCCTAGATTAAGAGATGAGGGGACACCTCCTGGCCCCCGACTATCGGTAAAAGGCGCTATAGTAAAGCGCAGTGTTCGCAAAGCAGGGTTCTCATAGGGCATACGAGAACCCTGCTTTACTATGCTCTCTTTTATAAATCTTGCAGCATCTGTGCAAAGCGTTCGACAAATTTACTCAGGTTTTTATCTCCCTGATACTCTACACGCAGAACTGTTCCACCTTGACGCAGAATAAGGTAGCTTCTTTCATCGCTCTGTAGCAGATGAATCTCTTCCAAACCCCCGACAGGGGATAAGCTTTGATATTCCTCCTCCATCACTCTATAGGCGCGCCACTCCTGGGCGCGTTTCTCTGCCAGCGCCTTCATGGGATAACGGTTGATGGATAAAATCAGACGCGGAACATCGTTGATATTAGACCCTCCATCGCGATTGGAGAAGGTTCCATATTGTTGGAAATACCAGTTTTCCGGGTCAAGCAGGGTGCCTCCGTGAGAAATATAGTCCATGTTATACATCCTGTTACCGGTAAGACGAAATTCCGGCCCTTCGATTTCACTCAGTGTAACAAAATTCGAGTCCTCTAAGTCGATGGGCCGATAATCAAGTCCCGAGAACAGCTGAAAGGTGTTTATCACCACGGGAATTAAAATGAGGATGCCCACCGTCAGAAGCCAACCGGAGCGGGATGCCTTGTTGGCAGCTTTTCCGGCGCGAAAGCGGAGCAGGCACAGAAATCCCAGCAGATAGTAGAGGTCCAGAAAAACAAGCCCCAATATAGACAGCAATAGGGGCAGTACCGGATATTTGCTGATGGTCTCCATGGTGAAATATTGCAGATAGATCCAGCTGCCCGGCCAGCCACGATGATAGAGGGAAAGCAGGAAAAAATTAAATGCCAGCAAACCCAGTCCGCTGATGAGCTTTTGTTTGGAGAAGCGCTTTAAAACATAGTCCAGCGAATCAGGATCAGTGTAGGCCTTGGCCTCCGGGTTCTCGGTTGCAAAAACAAAGTAGTTGTTTCTAAACGTACCAAGGTACCACCAACCGGCGTCTTCATACAGGGCGTTCAATTCCGTATCTGCTTCGGACTTGTCGATCATCGGCTCCAAATGAAACTGCAGCGTTTTAGCCTCATCATGGCAGTATAAAGTAAGTGGGCCGGCGGTCATGGAAAAAAGAAGCCCTTGCTCCGCCATGCGCTCTAAGTAGCTCTCGATGGCAAAAATATCATATCCGTTGACCGGCATCAATTTCCAACAGCTTTGTTTATTCATAACAGCGCCTCCTCGCCATCCCGCAGGCACATTTGCAGGCGTCCCAGTTCATCCATATAGGTCTCTTTGCCTTTATCTGTCAGCCGGTAGGTTCGTTTGCGTCCATCCACGGCGATCTCCTCAATGAGTCCATCCTCCTGAAATTTTGCCAATATGGTATACAGGGTACCCGGTCCAAGTTGTACCCGGCCGCCGGTACGCCGGCTGACATATTCCGTAATATCAATGCCGCACATATCCTGCTTCAAAAAGGCCATCAGCACATATAGCATGGGTTCTGTCAGCGGCCCTCGCGCTTTGCTTTTCATAGTATTCCTCACTTGCAAGGTCAATATCGCTTCACGATATCGCATATTGATATTGTACTATTTTTGTTTTTTGATGTCAATAAAAAAGAGGACGAGAATATTGTAAAAGTAAATTTAATGAGATATGTGCAAATTCTCAACTTATATGTGGATATTTGGATTGAATAGTTGTATTAGGGCCGAATCTGTGCAAATTTTTCGGTTGTAGCAAATTTACGCCTTGTAATCTGCCTACAATCGAAAATTTTGCTCATTTGACGGTGAATAAGAGGTAAATGCAACTAAAATTTGCAGACAACCGGATTTTTTGCACATTTGGGGGTGCGGATCTCTAACTAGACGGCAGTACGAACTGTGCAGTATGTATTGTAATTCAGTCAGAAGGTCATTTTGCTTTGCTATGGAATTTACATTGCAAACAGTGGGTAACAATGGTAAACTCTAGCTATAGACATATGGATTATTATGGGTTAAATTACTAATTATCGGAATAATGCGGTGTCGAGCTAAAGCGCTACCCTGTTATAAGTACTTGTTCCTGTCATTGAAAGCATAACATGAAAGAAGGCGAAACGATGAAAACCATTTCATTAGGAGAGGCAAAACTGACCATGGAAGAACTGCTTGCTGTCGCAAGAGGCGGAGCTACAGTGACATTATCAGCGGAAGCGGAGACCGCTATTTGTAGATCCAGGGAAGTCGTGGAGAAATGCGTGGCGGAGAAGAAAGTCGTCTATGGGCTGACTACAGGTTTCGGAAAGTTCAGCGATGTTACCATCTCAAATGAAGATACTTTGTCCCTGCAGGAAAACCTAATCATGAGCCACGCTTGCGGGGTGGGCGAACCACTTCCGGATGAAGTAGTAAGAGCTATGATGCTCCTTCGCATCAATGCACTGGCGGTCGGTTACTCGGGTATAAGGGTTTCAACACTGCAAACCCTCATAGAGATGTTAAATAAAAATGTAGTTCCCGTGGTTCCGTCTAAAGGGTCTCTGGGGGCAAGCGGCGATCTGGTACCCTTGGCCCATATGTCCCTGGTTCTGCTGGGAATGGGGGAAGCGAAGTACATGGGCGAGAAAATGAGCGGTGCCAAGGCTATGGAAATGGCGGGGATCGTTCCGGTAAAGCTCACTTCAAAAGAAGGCCTGGCTCTGATCAACGGTACACCCGCCATGTGTTCCCTTGGAGCTCTTGCCATATCCGACACAGAGATACTCTTGAAGTCTGCCGATGTAATTGCCGCTCTTACGATGGAGGCGGAATACGGCATTGCAGATGCCATGGATGAGAGGCTTCACAAAGTACGCCGTCAGCCCGGGCAGATCATAACTGCGGAAAATATGAGGAAGCTGTTTGAGGACAGCCAATATATAAGTCGCCAGGGAGAACGAAGAGTTCAGGATGCCTACTCCTTCCGGTGTATTCCTCAGATTCATGGTGCCAGTAGGGATACCATCGGATTTGTCAGAACAGTTATCGAAAATGAACTCAATGCAGTGACGGACAATCCCATTATCTTTGCAGATACAGAAGAAGCAATCTCCGGCGGCAATTTTCATGGGCAGTATCTTGCAATTGGCCTGGATGTTCTAGGGATTGCCCTGGCAGAGATCGCCAACGTATCGGAAAGAAGAATCGAGCGGCTAGTGAATCCCGCTCTCAGTGGCCTTCCTGCATTTTTAGTGAAGCACGGCGGTCTGAATTCGGGAATGATGATTGCACAGTATACGGCTGCGGCATTGGTGTCTGAAAATAAAGTATTGGCTCATCCCGCGTCCGTGGATTCCATTCCATCCTCCGCAAATCAGGAGGATCATGTGAGCATGGGTATGACGGCAGCCCGTAAAGCAAGGGAAATCCTAAGTAACGTGGCAGATGTTTTGGCAATTGAGGTCATGTGCGCAGCTCAAGCAGTGGAGTTTCAAGGCCCTGAAGGCTTATCATCGGCTGGAAGAGCCGTGTATAATCTAATACGCGAGCAGGTTCCCCCTCTTGAAAAGGACAGGATTCTGCATGTAGATATAGAGAAATGTTCCGAACTGCTTCGAAGCGGAGCTATACTTAAAGCAGCGGAATCCGTTATCGGACCATTGAAATAGCAGTGGAAATCTACAAATCATAGATTTGTGATTTCTGTGCATAAGTCTGCCAACCATTGCTGTGCAAATGGGGCAGGCTAATAGCAGTGGAGGTGAAGGAAGTGTTAAATAATGAGTTCATCGCAAAATCGATGGAGATCCGTCTTGGAGGTCAACTGGACCCGGTTAAGCCTTTTGTCGAGGGGATAAGAAGGGCACCCATGAGGGAATTTACCTTGAGTGAAGAAGACACCCTATTAGCGCTGAAGAATGCCTTACGGTACGTGCCGTCAGAATGGCACGAAGAATTGGTGCCGGAATTCTTAGAAGAGCTCTTTACCCGTGGTAGGATCTATGGTTACCGTTTTCGTCCCTCCGGGCAAATCAAAGCAAAGCCCATTGACGGGTACATAGGAAACTGTATCGAGGGAAAAGCATTTCAGCTCATGATAGACAATAATCTAGATTTTGATGTAGCCTTATATCCCTATGAATTGGTTACCTACGGAGAAACGGGGCAGGTCTGTCAAAACTGGATGCAGTACGCATTGATCAAGAAATATCTTGAAGAGCTTACAGATCAACAGACCCTCGTGGTGGAATCTGGCCATCCTCTGGGCTTGTTTCACTCACATAAACACTCTCCAAGGGTCATTATTACCAACGGGTTAATGATAGGTCTATTTGACGATCAGGAAAACTGGCACAGAGCGGCGGCCCTTGGCGTGGCCAGCTACGGACAGATGACGGCAGGCGGATGGATGTACATCGGACCTCAGGGTATTGTGCACGGAACCTTTAACACCCTGCTCAATGCCGGAAGGCTTAAGCTGGGGATTCCCGACGAGGGAAACCTTGCCGGTAAGCTCTTTGTGAGCTCCGGCCTAGGAGGTATGAGTGGCGCTCAAGGCAAGGCTGCTGAAATTGCCGGAGGCGTATCCATTATTGCGGAGGTAGATCCTTCACGAATCCGAACTCGTTATGAACAGGGCTGGGTTCACGATACCGCAGAGACACCTGCAGAAGCGTTTAGTAAAGCAGAAGATTATAAAAGGGAGAAAAAGGCAATCGCTATCGCCTTTCATGGAAATATCGTAGATTTGTTGGAGTACGCCGATGTAAATAAGGCCCACATCGATCTTTTATCCGATCAGACATCCTGCCATGCGGTTTATGATGGGGGATACTGTCCCCAAGGGTTGAGCTACGATGAGCGGACGCAAATGCTGGCCACAGACCATCAAAGGTTCAAGGAATTGGTCGATAAGACTTTAACAGGCCACTTTCGGGTGATTCAGCGGCTAACGGAGAAGGGAACCTATTTCTTCGACTATGGGAACAGCTTTATGAAAGCAGTCTTCGACGCAGGAGTTGCTGAGATTTGCCGTAATGGAAAAAATGAAATTGACGGTTTTATCTTTCCTTCCTATGTAGAAGATATCCTGGGACCGAGGCTTTTCGATTATGGATACGGCCCCTTTCGGTGGGTTTGTCTTTCGGGGAGACCTGAGGACTTGAGACGGACAGATTTGGCAGCAATGGAGTGCATCGATCCGGAACGCAGGTATCAGGACCGTGACAACTACAACTGGATACGGGACGCAGAGAAGAATCAGCTGGTGGTGGGTTCTCAGGCGAGAATTCTTTACCAGGATGCCTTGGGTAGAAGGGATATCGCCCTTCGTTTCAATAAACTGGTTCGAGATGGGGAATGCGGTCCTATCATGCTGGGCCGGGATCATCACGACACCGGCGGAACGGACTCACCCTTCCGGGAGACATCCAATATCAAGGATGGAAGCAACATTATGGCGGATATGTCCACCCAAGTCTTCGCAGGGAATTGCGCCAGAGGTATGAGCCTGGTTGCGTTGCACAACGGAGGCGGGGTCGGTATCGGAAAAGCTATAAATGGCGGTTTTGGAATGGTGTTGGACGGCAGTGAAAGAGTGGATGAAATACTTAAGAGTGCCATGCCCTGGGATGTGATGGGAGGCGTTGCAAGGAGAGCCTGGGCGAGGAATGAAAATGCCATGGAGACCTGCATGGATTACAATGGCATGGGAAGTGAAAACCACATTACACTCCCCTTTGTGGCGGAGGATGAATCCAAACTGGCTGATTATGTCCGAAAGCGGTATAGAGAAAGATAAGATGGTAAAAACCACAAGATGAAATATAGGAGACAGGATATGAGTATGAACAGAATTATGGAATGCGTACCGAATTTCAGCGAAGGAAGAGATCTCACAAAGGTAGAGAAAATCGCAGATGCCTTCCGAGGTAAGGAGGGTGTAAAGCTGCTTGACTATTCTTCCGATGCGGATCACAATCGCAGCGTCATCACGGTGGTTGGAGAACCGGGAGCCCTTGGTGCCGCGGTGGTAGAAGCAATCGGTATTGCCAGAGACCTCATTGATATGAACATCCATGGAGGTCAGCATCCCCGGATGGGGGCAGCTGATGTGGTGCCATTCATCCCTATTCGGAATGTCACCATGGAGGATGCCATCGCCCTCTCCAAGGCAGTAGGCAAAGAAGTGGGAGATAAATTCAACATCCCTGTATTCCTCTACGAGAAATCGGCATCCGCCCCTCATAGGCAAAATCTGGCTGAAGTGCGTAAAGGTCAGTATGAAGGTCTTGCAGAAAAGATGAAAAACGCCGAATACTGGACGGCAGATTTTGGTCCTGATAGCCCTCATGCCACCTTCGGAGCCGTAGCCATCGGAGCCAGGATGCCTCTCTGTGCCTATAATGTGAACCTTGGAACCGACAACATTGAAATTGCCTCGGCTATTGCAAAAAAAGTACGCCACATCGGCGGCGGGCTCCGTTATTGCAAGGCCATGGGGGTTGAGTTGACAGAGCGGAAGCAGACTCAGGTATCCATGAACCTGACGGATTACACGAAGACGACGATTTACAGCGCATTTGAGATGATTCGAATGGAAGCGGCTAGGTATGGGGTGCCTGTGGTTGGTAGTGAGATCATCGGTCTCGTGCCACAGCAGGCTCTCATCGATTGTGCAGAATATTACCTGGGTATTGAGAACTTCTCCTACGATCAAATAATAGAAAACCGCATAATGGAATAAGTTCTAAGAAGGTGGGGAATATGTCAAAGAAAATATTAATTAATGCCAGTCAGTTGGTGACCTGTAGCGGATTTGCCGCCAAGCGGGGCGAGAAAATGCAGGATCTCCACGTCATAGAGGATGGGGCTGTTTTAATTGAAGACGGCACCATTGCTGGGGTAGGAACTACAGAGGAACTGCTGCCCCTTGCTGCAGATGCAGAGATTATTGACTGCAGCGACAAGACTGTACTGCCTGGTTTTGTAGATTCCCATACCCATTTGATCTTTGGAGGCTATCGGCCGGAGGAGTTCTCCTGGCGCCTTTCGGGAGTCAGCTACATGGATATCATGAAACGGGGTGGAGGTATTAACGCTACCACTGTCCCCACGAGAGCTGCGACCCTAGAGGAGTTAAAAGAGGATGGACGACAGCGGTTATCTTCCATGCTCGGCTTCGGCGTTACCACCGTGGAGGGAAAGAGCGGCTACGGGCTGGATCGGGATACTGAAATCAAACAGCTGGTGGCCATGAGACAACTAAACGAGGAACAGCCTGTAGATATTGTAACCAC
>Ga0265293_10008520_pt1 | contig 15146 bp, 13 predicted proteins | sample Munlanlewell138R_FD_192505 | JGI IMG/M metagenome (GOLD analysis project Ga0265293, IMG submission 192505) | Leachate microbial communities from a municipal landfill in Southern Ontario, Canada - Leachate well 138R | ecosystem: Engineered > Solid waste > Landfill > Unclassified | place: Canada...
TGATTACGCCTCTATAAGAGAGGCTGTCAACCGACGTTACACGCGGCTAATTAAAGAGAAAAGAGACCTGCCGGACTTAGTCTTAATTGATGGGGGTAAGGGGCAAGTGAATGCCGCTAAAGAGGTCTTGTGGAGCTTGGGTCTGGATGACCTAGCGGTAATCGCTTTAGCCGAGGAGTATGAAGAGATCTATTTCCCCGATGAGAGGCCCCCTTTAAGGTTAGCGGAGAGCTCAGAGGCCCTTAAACTTTTACAGTCCATTCGTGATGAAGCGCACCGCTTTGCCACTGCGCTGAATCAGCAACAGCGTTCCAAGGAGGCGACTTTTAACCTCTTAGAATCGATTGACGGGGTTGGGCCGGCCCGGAGCAAACGCCTTATGCAGACTTTTACCACCTTAGAAGCCCTTCTGGCAACACCTCCCGAAGAGATTGCCAAATTGGCCCATCTGCCCCTGACAGTTGCCCAGAGGATAGTTAAAACTTTGCATCTTTAAGGAGTGAAACAAAGGGAAACTTTGCCCTCTTTTGCCCCTTCTTGAGGATAATGGTGCCCAGTAACAGTTCTAAGAGGAGCAGTTGGGGATCACTGCCCATCTCCCTTAGAAGGAGGTCACACTCGCCGATACGGGCGATTATCGGATGGCAGGCTTTAGGGGGGTAGCGCCTAAGAGCTTCTTGATAGAGTTCTATATCTTTCCTGCGTTTAATAGGGGAGCTTTTGCCCATTACACTCGCTTTTTGACAGGCCTTGTTGAAGGGGAGACCGGCTTCCACTAACTCTCCAAGGGAGAGCAGGCGCCTAAATTGCCATGTGAGGGTCGCCAGAATTGAAATAGGGTGATTTTGGGGGTCGTTGAAGAGATAATGGAGAGTCTCCACCCCTCTCTTGTAATCACCCTTTGCAACGGGGGCGAAGAGGTCAAAAGCACTTACTTGGCGGGTGTGCTCAATAAAAACTTCGATTTTTTCACTGTCGAGGGGGCTAATGTTTTCAGTTTGGGCAAATGCGATTAGTTGCTCAGCGATTAACCCCAATTCTTGCGTATTGTTCTCCACCATCTCAAGGATAAAATCGATAGCTTCGCTTGTGATAGAGCATTTACCGCGCCTGAAGCGCTCGAGTAGCCAGTCGGCTTTGCGGTTTTCAAACATCTCCCAGAAAATCGTGGTTTGTTCTTTGGGAACTAGAGCCGTTATTTTAGGGTTAATATTGTTTTCGCTGCTGATTATGATGAGCGTAGCAGTGTCACTGGGAGCCTTAAGGTAGGTAACCAGATCGTCTACTTGTGAACTCAGCAGATCCTCAGCTTGACTTAAAATTACCAAACGATGGTCTGAAAAGAGAGAATTGTTCTGTAAAGTAGTTATAATCTCACCATCGAGGGTCTCAAAAGGGTAAAAACGGTGAACCTCTACCGGAGCGCCGAATTGCTTATCTAGGGTGGCACGAATTGTTTTGAGGCGCTCCCCCTTTTGACCTACTTCCGGACCGAGTAGCAGGTAGACTCTTTTATCAGGCGCCATAGTCACGGATAATTAGGTGGAGTTTGCCAATGATGGTGATATCTTTGGAGATAATCGAGCCATACTTAGGGTTCTCCGGTCGCAATTCAATGGCGGTGGGGGTGAGGTAGAATCTTTTCAAAGTAACGTGGTTATCGTCGCCTACCCGGGCCACAATGATCTCTCCATTATTGACCGCTTGCGTCTGTCTAATGACCGCCAAATCTCCATCTAAAATGCCGGCGCCAACCATGCTATCGCCTTCCACATGGAGGGCAAAATAGGGGCCTTGGCCTTCGATTAGGTTGGCGGGGATGTAAAGGTCGTACTCTTTATTCTCCTCTGCCAAAATGGGAACACCGGCCGCTGTCGAGCCTAAAACGGGGATGGCTATGGTCTCTTTCTCTTGCTGTGGTGTAAAACCGATCACTTCCGTTGAGCGGCTGATACCCTGGGATGAGCGGATAACCCCTTTTCTTTCAAGGGCTTTAAGGTGGTCGTGGGCCGCTTTAACTGTAAACTTAAAATGACTGGCAATATCTCTAACAGCGGGAGCATAAGAGTTTTTCTCGATATAATCTTTAATGAAATCGAGCACCTCTGTCTGTTTGAGTGTCAGTTTTTTCATTCCCTGCTCCTTCTACTCTTCGAATCGGTTGAGGAAAAGTTGTTCAATTGCCGTGGCGGCCTCTTCTTCGTCTGGCCCCTCGGTGGAGATTAGGAGGCGACTTTTGTAGGTTGCTCCTAGGGTAATAATCCCCATAATCGATTTTCCATTAATCCTCATATCGTCCTTCTCCATAAAGAAATCGGATGCAAAGCGGTTAGCTACCTTGACTATCATGGCGGCCGGGCGGGCGTGGATTCCTGCCCTGTTCATCACTTCTACTTCGCGCTGTACCATTACTAGAATGTCTCCTCATCTCTGTAGTAAAGATTCCTGGCAGACTCACTTTCAAGCCACTTTAAGACACTTTGATCGAACTCTTTGGCCGAATAGTACCCCAACTTCTTCAGGCGTTCATTGCGGGCTGCCGTCTCGATAATGATTGGAATATTACGCCCCGGTTTAACGGGGATTTCAAGTTTAGGGATCTCTATACCGAGGAAAGTCTCGACAATATCTTCCCCAAGTCGGTCATAGGTTTTATTGGCATCCCACGCCTCAAGATGCACTAACAGCTGCACCTGTTTTTTATCACGGATGGAACCAACCCCAAATAGGTTGGCAATATTAATAATCCCTAAACCCCGCACTTCCATATGGTGGGCTAATAAGGGGTTCTTTCCACTACCGATAAGGTAGGTATCACTAATATTGCGGAGTTTAACGGTATCGTCACTAATGAGGCGGTGCCCCCTTTCAATCAATTCGAGGGCAGTTTCACTCTTACCGACACCGCTATCGCCGGTGATTAAAATACCAATGCCGTAGACTTCGACTAACACGCCATGGATGGTCATAGTTTGGGCAAACACTTCATCTAGGAGTTGAATTAAAGCTCCCGAGAGTTCCCCTGAAGTGAGGGGGGTTTGCAAGATGGAACAACCTGAGCGTTCTGCTAGCTCCACAAAGAAGGGGCTAGGTTCCCCATTATTGCAGAAAATACAGGTAGGGATGGGATAGGAGAAGAGGCGCTCAATGGAGGCGGTTTTTCCCTCTTGGGCAAGTTTCTCTAAATATTTCTGTTCTCCCCTTCCAAAGAGTTGAATGCTGTCATGGTTAAACTGTTCAAAAAAGCCACTCAACGGGAGACCGGGGCGACTAATATGGGAGCTGGTTAATTTACGTGAGAGTCCTCCACGTCCGGCAATACAGGTTAACTGGAGGTGATTCTGCTCTTTTAAGTCGAGATCTAAAAGATCTAAAATAGAGAAATCCATCATTTATTCTCCCCAAGAACTATAGCATATTGCTATGATTAAGGTAAGCGTTTGTTAAGTAGTTTCTTCTTAACAATTTAGAAAAATGCCCTAGAACTCTAGGGCATTGGTTACTAATTAAGACAATCTATTTATGAATGGTCTTGGATTTTTCCTTTCTCCTTCCGAGCAACCGCCTCAAGCTTGTCGATTAAAAGTTCAATCCCTTCGTAAAGCTCATAGCTGTCACTACTAACCATTTTTATTAACCCCCATGAGAAGTGGATTTTCCCATCAATATGAAAACCTTGTCCCACACTCTCACGTGTCACGGAGATGGTTAAGTTGTGGATGAAGTTCTCTGCAAATGAGAGCTTCTGGAGTTTTTTATCAAAAAACTCCCGCGTAGCATCGCTTACATTGTAACGGATACCTTTGATTTCTACGTTCATAGGGCCTCCTTCGCTATTGCTTTATAAAAAGGATAAAGGTGGCGGGGTTAAAAGTCAAATAGAATGCTTTAGGAGCCTCTGATGAATGAGGGGTCAATATTGAGTTCATTCCTATACTTTGCAACGGTACGACGGGCTATTTTGATTCCTCTCTCGAAATTTCATGCTCCTTTAACTAAGTCTCAACTCATAGACAACTAATTTACTACTCCGTAAAAAATAATTAAGTTTTTTTGTGTTTAACTTTTAACCAATTTTTAAACTTTTTAATATTATATTGTGAAGCTTGTGCTTAGTGTTTTGACTCTGTGGTTACTATTTAATTTCTTTGAAGGAAAATAGTTGAGAATTTACTTTAATTTAATCAATACGTGAGTCAAGTAAATGAACTGGTAGAAGTCCATTCCATTTATTCTCACAATTTTGATATTCGTTGTTGACTTAGAAAAATTCATTAATTACACTGCCTTTATATCAGTATTTAGCATATTATATGTTTGATTAGGATTACCAAATGAATAAAACCAAAACAAAACAAGAACCCCTTATTACGAGAAGAAAAATGCGTTTTGATACGTATTTCACGATATTGAATGCCATCCATGATGGGATTTCAACAAAAAGGGCAATACGCGAAAAAACAAAGATTTCTTGGGCCTCTTGTTCAGATATTATCAATGATTTGAGTGATCTTCAGATTATCATTGCAGATGATGATCCAAAACACCAGCTTTATAGACCTGGCCCTAAAACAACGGTCTATAAATTCAACGACCAAAAAAATTTAATCCTTGGGCTAGAAATCACCCCTGAATCAATCAACGCAACGGTTATCGATCTTGGAAAAAATATCTTGTTCAAGAAGCAATATCATTTGCAAACAACCTTGAGTGACGAGACAATAAATCCTGTTGTTCAAGAAATATTTTATCAAATTTTAGATGACTCGCAAAAAAGTGAAGACTCCATTATTGGCTTGGTGTTTGCATTAACAGGTGCCATCGATATGATAAATCTACGTTGGATTACCACTCCCAAAATTTACTCCATAAATTCAATTGAGTTCAGTACTTTTAAGACACTGTTTCCACATGTCAAGCACCTAGCCATTGAACACGACATTATTGCACGTGCAAATTCTATTATTGAAAATGGCGGGAAGTACTCCTTAAATTTTGCGTTTTTACATGTATCAGATGGGGTTGGGATGACAGTGATGAACAATGGTAGCTACATCCGTGGGTCACGAGGCTTTGCGGGAGAACTAGGTCACATTCAGCTATTACACTATGATCGAATAAAAGGAGTGCCATGTTTCTGTGGCAAAACCAACTGCCTAGAGTCGAAACTATCCAGTAAGGCACTGATAAACCATATAAAGGAATCATTCGGCATCACTCTCAATCATATCGATGAACTCAATCAAAAATGTACTCAGAAGGAAATAGATGATTTTTACCAAGCTTTCTTCGAAGTGTTAAGTAACACTCTTGTCACCATAACGAACCTCTTTGATCCTGAGATTATTTTGATTGGTGGAAAAGTTATTGAAATTTGGTACGATACATTACAAGAGACCCTGTTGCCCCATATTAAAGAAAACTCATGGCAACAAGGACCCAAAGATATACAGTTTTACTTTGAAGAGATGAGTAATCCATCATATGGTGCGGCCATCAGCGTCATCCATAAAATCATGGAAAACTTAGTGCTTGAGGCACTCGAATAGGCGTCACATGATTTTACAGAGAAGGTCTCCGGCAGATAAATCTTGACCTGGCTTAACCGCTATCTCATGTAGAATGCCAGATTTTGGCGATTCAATATCTACTGTGGCTTTACCAAGTTCAATAACGCAGAGGGTAGCCCCTTTGGTCACAACATCACCCTCTTTGAAGAGCCACTCTAGCAAAACATATCCTTCGGCAATATCACCGATTTGTTCCATTATTAAATCCATATTACTTCCTTCGTCTCCCCCTTAAATATGTTACTATGTCCTCTGTTGAGAGAATTGCAGTCTGCTCTAACGGACGGGAAACTGGGAGAGAGACATTCAAAGAACAGACCACGGCTGGGGGATGCGCCAAATTAAGTGTTGACGCGCTGAGCATATTGAACAAGATTTGTTTTCCGATACTCTGGCTTGAAGGAGTCTCCTCGAAGAAGACAATGGACCTTGTTTTATCAACAGACGTTAAAATGGTCTCATAGTCGATGCTGGGTAGATCCAAAGATCGTAAATCAATGATTTCAGCAGATATTTCATTTGCTAGTATTTGAGCCGCTTCGATTAGTTTTGGTATCATCCCTCCGTATCCGATGCACGTCACTTGATTCCCTTTTTTTACCACACGAGCAGACCCAAAAGGTATAGAATAATTCAAATCAACGGGAACATTTGCCTTTTTTGAGTACAAAGTATGATGTTCAAGGATTAGGACTGGATCATTACTAACCATTGCTGTATTGAAAAGTCCGACATATTGAGAAGCATCTACTGGAGCTATAATCCGCCATCCGGGGAAAAGCGAAAACAGTGCAGCTAGATCCATCGAATGTTGTGGACCCATCCCAGTCCCTGTGGCTACACGCGTACGTATCACCAATGGTAGATTTAAAGATCCACCATACATGTAGCGTGCTTTGGCAATTTGGTTAAAGAACTGATCGGCAGCCACTAGTACAAAATCAGGGAACATAATTTCTACGATGGGTTTAATGCCAACCATAGTAGCTCCTAGTCCCATACCGGTGAATGCAGATTCAGAGATTGGCATGTTTAAGATTCTTGATGGGAACTGTTTCATCAGACCCTTGGTAGCACCATACGGTCCCTGATTGAAGTTTGCAACATCTTCTCCCCAGACCACTACTGAGTCATCTTTTGCCAGCCAAATTTCCGTTATCTTTGAGATCGCCTCAACGTAAGTCATTGTTTGACCAGCACTAGCTTTGATCCAATCATCATTGACATAATGCAAATTTTGTAACTCAAGTCCCTCACTCCGCATCCCAATTACTAGGTCACGCTCATATGGATCAACTTTGACCTCTGATTCCAGATAAGGTCTAGTCTCTCGCTGTTCGTCTGGCCACCATTCTGAAGGTATTTTGCTTATTTGATTGAAACGACCGAAAATCTCATCTAGAATTGTTTCGATTTGGCTATCGAGTAACCTCAGATTATCCTCAGTTATGATGTTTTGGTTCATTAAAAATTTAGGATATTGGATATAACTGTCCTTAGCTTGCCAAAACTTCTCTTCTTCTTTTGATCGGTATCCGTATGCGCTGCCTGGGAGAGGGGAATCATGGTGTGTGGGGCGATATCCTATCGCTTCGATAAGTGCTGGCGCACCTCCTTCGGAAATTTTATCCCTTGCCTCGGTTATCGCATAGTAAACAGCGAGCGGATCGTTTGCATCAACTTGGAATAATTGCATGCCATATCCCACTCCTCTCAATGCGAGAACATCGCCCGCACAAACTGACTTTGAGCTCGTTCCTACCGCATATTGATTGTTCTCCAAATAAAATATGATTGGCAAATGCAACACAGTTGCAAGATTGCAGGATTCATGGAAGGTCCCTTGGTTAATGGCACCATCACCAAAAAAACTCATGACAATCTCACCCGAATCGTTGTATTTGCATCCAAAAGCTAAGCCAACAGCGGCAGGGATTGCTCCTCCAACGATTGCATTTGTTCCATGGACGCCCACTGAGGGTTCGTAGAGATGCATTGACCCCCCTCTCCCCGAACAAACACCTCCTCTTAACCCTAAAATCTCATCGCAGATACTTTTCATGTACTGGATGAATCGGTCATAATAATCAAGCTCATCAACACTCTTCAATGGATTCCAATCCTCGTCCATCAACGCGAACAAGCCCTTTGCCAAGACATGGTGATGCCCTCTATGGGTTGAATTGATTCTTGATTTCTGCCCTAAAGCCCGCAAAGCGGCTGAAGCCGCAATCTCCATCCCAAAGCTAGGATGGAGAGCCCCCCAGAGAAGACCGCGTTTTTGCAATTTCACAAGTGCTTTTTCAAATTCATGGATGACCCTGCCGGAAAAAAGAATCTGTGCGTGGATGATGGGTGATATATCCAACAGATCTCGTTCTTCGGAACTCAACCGATATCCAGTATACCCCTCGAGTAATGTGCTTCTCTTCATGCTGAATTGCCTCCTCATCCAATCAAAGTCGAAATCTTTTCATCAGGAATGCGATATGGCTCCCCATGTAGCAATGCCAGATGGTACATTTTTGCACCAAGTTCGACAGTCACAGTGCAATGAAAGGCATTCTCAAGGGTTGTTCCAATCGTAAGCAGTCCATGGTTAGCCCATACAACGGCATTCATCTCTCCCATAACCTTAAGCATCTCCTCGCCGAAATCTTCATTCCCGCTATCAGCGAAGGGCATTATAGGAACGGCACCCCCCACATCAATTGCCATGTTCACAAAAACTGGTTCTATCGGCTTGTTGATGATTCCAAACGCATTCGCGTATATGGGTTCTGAGTGAATGACTCCATGAACATGTGGTTTGGCCTTGTATACTGCACAATGGACGGGTGTCTCTGAGGAAGGTTGTCGAACTCCTTCCACAATATTTCCCTCGAGGTCTACAACTACAAGATCTTCTTCCACCATATCTTGGTAGGAGAAATCATGTGGTGTGATTACAATAAAATCCATACCAGGTTCTCTGGCACTGATGTTGCCTTGCGTCAACGGATTGATTTTTAACTCCATCAATTGCTTTGCAACAGACAAGACTTTTGATTTGAGTGCGAATGGGACTACTGATTCATTTTGTCGCATGGGATTCTCCTTGTAGATGTAATGTTTTAAGGGCTTGGTATAAAATATCGTATTGTTTGACTTTTTCTTGGTAATAGAGCTTCAAAGTGTCGTCTGGATATACTTGTTGTGCATTTACTACACATAATTCAATAGCTTCGTGAGGAGTGGTAAAACACCCATTACCTAAACCAGCAAGCATCGCAGCACCTATACAGCCAGCCTCATGTGATTGCTTGGTGGTAAATACTTTTCCGAATACATCTGATTTAATTGATAAAAAGTTCTGGAGTCGAGCGCCTCCTCCGGTTGCCACAATCACAGAATCATTAATTTCATCATTGCTAATTTGACCGAGGAACTTCTGATATCCAAGATACTGTTCGAAGGTTATTCCCTCCATCACTGCTTTCAAAAATTTTCTTCGTCCAGTGTCCTGAGAAAATCCATATATCATAGCCTTGGCGTAAGGATCTTCATATAGTGAACTTCCTCCAAACAAATGTGGTAAAAACAAAACTGGGGTTGTCAGGTCCTTTGAAACGGTGCGGATTAGATCATAAAATAACTCCATGTTCTCATCAAATTCCTGTGAGGACTCATCGAATAGAACAGTTCCCAACCATCTGAAAATACGGGTGCCTGTTTGACTTCCTATCAACGTGACGGTTGTCCCCGAAAAAAGATGGGGATAGGTTGGAAAATCCCAAGCGGAGTTACAAATGTGGGCACCTTTTCTGATTACGGAAATACACTCCGTTGTTCCGATTGAATAACTAACACCGGAATCGACCAATCCATTGCCGAATGCTGCACATGGCTGATCATGTCCACCAACTACTACATCGGGAGGAGTTGAGAATCCCAAGCTTTCTGAGATTTTCTCGGGTAGGGTGCCCACCAGTGTCCCTGAACAAACTACTTCAGGTAGGGCTGACCGTTCTACCGAAGCAAAACTCAAAAGTTCAGAAGACCAATCTCTCTTGGTGATATCATAGAGCATTGTCCGGGATGCCATAGATGTATCAGTAATAGGAGGCATACCTAAAGAGAGAAGGATATATGCATCGAAACAGCAGTATTTCCAGCACTTGTCTTGGATACTTCGTTCATGCTCATTCCACCACATAATCTTGAAAATAGAATGAATTGGATCGAGTAATTGACCGGTGATTTGTCGGATATACCTATCACCGAAACGCTCCCTCAGCTGCCCGACATACGGCAGTCCTCGAAGATCGGCACTCACTGGAGCGAATGTCAACGGCTCAAATTGGGAGTTTACGGGAATTATTGCTTCTCCTTGTGATGATATAGAGAATGCTGTCACTGCTTCTGGTGTAAAAAATGCATTGCATCGCCTGATGCATGAGAAGACTTTCTCTCTAACTTCAAACGGATTCAATTCAACATGCCCGTCAGTGTTTGTATGCAATGAATATAATTCACTCGTTTGAGCTAATATATCGCCATTCTCTGAGATTATAAGAACTTTACAACTACTCGTCCCGATGTCTATTCCCATTAAACTCATTTGTCTTATCCCTTGAGTGCACCGCTAGTCATTCCACTCATGAAAAAGCGCTGCATGAAAATATATATCGCTATAATTGGAAGCGTCATGACCGTGAGTACGGCAAACATTGCACCGGGCCTAGACATGTATTGTCCGCTGTAAATCAATGGTACTAATGGGAGAGTTTTCAAAGAGTTTTTATCGATGGTGATTAGGGCTAAAAGAAACTCATTCCACGATTTCATGGATTGCCAGATGATAACCACTGAGATTGAGGGACCGCTGAGAGGAAGCATAATCCTCCAATAGATGGTCCAAGGGTTGCATCCATCAATCTTGGCTGCGTTTTCCAAATCTCGTGGGAAGGAAACAAAATAACTTCTGAGGATTATTACAGCGAAGGGAATGCCGAGTGCAGTGTATGGCAAGATCAAGCCCCAATGAGTATTGTATAAATGAAGATTCTTACTAATCTGGAAGAGGGGGATTACCAGCGTTGGGATAGGCAACATGAGGGTCAAGAGCAATAGTGTAAACCAAAGATCTTGTCCAAAGAAGCGTAGTCGTGAAAACGCGTATGCCGCCAAAGAGGAGAAAAATGTTACCATTAGTACTGAGGGGATTGTGACACTGATACTGTTGTAGAAGTACCGTAACATAGGTACTTCCGAGAAAATCAATGCGAAATTGTAAAATGAGTACCTAGGAAGAAATAGTCCGCCGAAATTGGGAGACCTTATCTCAGGAGGCATGAATGATACACTCAACATCATCAGTATTGGGACGAGCCACACTAATGAACAGACGATAATAAGGCCGATATATAAAATCTTAGTAACTTGTTGATTCTTGTCAAAATCCATACTGTCTCCTAATCCCCAACTTGGAACTTTGCACCCAATACCTTGATCTGAAAAAGACTTAATACCAGTGCAAGAGCTAGTGTGAACACTGAAATCGCTGACCCATATCCCATTCCCTGAAGCCTGAAACTCCGTAAGAATATATATGTCGACAACATCTGAGTGGAGTTGTTGGGCCCTCCGTTTGTCAACGAATAAACGAGATCAAATGTTTGCAGGGCACCAATTACCCCTAATAAAATCAATGTCAGATGGGTACTCTTTACCATTGGCCAGACGATGTACCGGATTTCTTGCCACTTACTTGTTCCTTCTAGACGAATGGATTCAAATATCTCTTCATTGATTGATTGCATAGCGGCGAGGTACAGTAACATTGACCAGCCAGTCCACTGCCACACATTCACAAGAATCACAAAGAAAATAGCAATCTTGGGATCCGATATGTAAGGCTTGACCAAAAAAAGTAACCCGCTTTTAAGGCCAACATCAGCCAATAATCCACCAAAAGGATTGTAAATCCGTTGCCATACAATACCTATTACAACTGGAGAGATGATTGCGGGCATATAGATTATTGCACGGTAAAGGGTCTTACCGAAAATTCTATGGTTCAAGATAAAGGCAAAAAGGAATCCGAGAAGCATTTGTGGGAATATAGTGAGAAATATCCAATAGGTCACATTTCTCAGGGAGAGCAAAAAGACCTCGTCCTTGAACATTCTTATGTAGTTCTTTGCACCTATGAATATTCGCTCATTTACTCCATCCCATTCAAAAAAGCTATTTACGATAATATAACCGATTGGATAAAGCACATAGGCAAAAAACAAGATCATTGCTGGCGCAATGAATACCAACCCAATCTGTTGTGTGTTTCGTGATGTTTTTAGTCTGTTCATCTCCAAAGCCTTAACAATAGACGATAAAATCGCTCCAATACGAGAAGGAGAAGTTGGGAGAGAAGCTGTTTTCTTCTCTCCCTTTCTCCAATTAGAAATATCTACAATGGTTTCCAGGCAGCTTGGACTCGTTGCATTGCTACCTCTGGTGTAAGCTGGCCACTAGCGACCGCTGCAAGAGCATCCTCAAGAGCTTGAATGACCTCGGGACTCTTCAGTTGTCTTGGGTATTTGACGTTTGGCATCCATTCTTCAGTCAAAATCCTCCAGACTTCACGTTGATTGTCGGATTTGAAATATTGATCTTCTGGTGCCATCCCCTTGATTGCCGGAATATCATTGAACGTGTTTATTAAAACTTGGGCAGCCTCTCCAGCGATAAAGTCTGTAAAGACCCGAATCGCCTCTTCTTTGCCTTCTGCCGCGTGGGTAATTCCGAGCATCAAATCAATTCCCCCTAAGAGGTCTTTGGGCTGTCCCCTACCCGTTACATCCGGGAAAATCATCGGTGCATACCCTACTAGACCTTCGGACAATGGTGGTGGATTTGGGTTTCCCGCCATTTGCATCCACCATGCACCCATCGGGAAAATTGCAGCCCTTCCGGCCTCGATGGCCTCTTGTGCTCCTGGGTATGCACTCAACCCAAGAGCTCCGTCTTGGATAATCCGATCATCAAACAACCGCTTCCACACCCTCATCGCTTCAACAAAAGGTGCATCGGTGAATTTGGCTCTGCCTTCCTCTGCCTCATAGATGAGTCCGGGAGCAATGTTGTGGATTATCTGCATATAAATGTCCCGGCGTAGCCAACCCTCAATGCCTCCGACCATCATCGTCGCTATGCCTTTCTTGCTGTAATAGTCTCGCATTCTCAACAAATCGGCATAGGTCTTGGGCACATCAAAACCTCCTTCAGCGAGAACAGGGATTGTGTACCAGAAGTTGATGGTCTGCACCAATACCGGCAATCCGTAATAATTCTCATCTCCACTCGGGTTGCCTAGACGCGCCTGATCAAGCCCGATTGGGTGGAACATTTCCTTCCAATCTTTTCCCCAGTACTTTGCGACCTTGTCCTGCACGGGCATCAAATATTTCCGGTACTGTTGGGTCATCGCACCAGGTTCTAATCCGATAATGTCGGGCATAGTCCCAGATTGTGCACGGGTTTGCAAATCAACGATATACTCAGGGTAATTGAAGATTGTCGCATCAATCTTGATGTCTGGATTCGCAGCTTCGAATGCTTCAATCATTTTCTCAGTGGTGGCCACTACAGGACTCCACGACCTGAAAGTGATAACCGTCCGTTCGTCCTTTACAGGGGGTGCTTTCTGCCCTTGGGCAAATAAGGCAGAAACAGCCACTAGAACACATAACAAAATTAGTCCTATCCGTTTCACAGATTCCTCCTTTAGTGTAATATCAATTACTGATATTACTCTTATTGATATTCTAACTTTAGAATTTATATTTGTCTAGTTTTATTTGTGGAAATGATATTTTGGTAGCTTGAAAAAGAGTATTCGTATTTTTTTATGAACCTTGGGTTCACAGTTGCGAGTTAGTAACCAATATTCTAAATCTATAAAATAAAAGAAATTATATAAGATTCATTCCACTACCATAAAAATTAAAGATTAGAAAAAAAATTAAAAACTTTAATTAATACTTTATACATGGTAATAAATTTGTGTCAGTCCTTAGAATACAGAACTGATGTAATCTTCCTAAACGAGTAAATATTCTTTCGTGAAGCTTTCTGCGGAGGAAAAATTATTTGCAAATTAAATACAGCGCAATGTCCCATAATTAGCTTTAGGAGCCTCTGATGAATGAGGGGTCAATATTGAGTTCATTCCTATACTTTGCAACGGTACGACGGGCTATTTTGATTCCTCTCTCGTTGAGGATATTGGTAATTTTCTGGTCCGATAGAGGTTTATCGCCGGTGTGGCTCTCAATAATCTCTTGAACTATTTCCATCACTGCCCGTTTAGAAATCTCTCCCTTGTCTTTAGGTAAGGCTGAGCTGAAAAGTTCTTTCAGGGGAATAATCCCCCAGTCGGTATCGACATATTTGCCTTGGACTGCCCGACTAATCGTAGTTTCATGGAGGGAGAGTTTTTCGGCAATATCACGGTAGGTGAGGGGTTTTAAATAGCGGGGGCCTTTTAAGAAGAATTCACTTTGAGCGGCAAAAAGTTCGAGACCCAATTTCTCAATGGTTGAAAAGCGCAGCTCTATTTGGGTGATTAACTGTTTAGCTTCCCTGATCTGTCGGTTAATGTAAGAAGAGGTTTTTTTGTACTCTTTGTCACGTGGGTCCCCTTCCAAAGTTGAAAAATGGGAATCGATGGAGAGGGTGGGGATGTTTTCCCTATTAAGGCGGAGCTGTAGTTCTCCCCCTATCCGCCTAATAAACAAATCGGGGATGACATATTGAGTTTCGCGGTCTGAATAGAGGAGCCCTGGATAGGGGTTGAGGGTTTTTAGATAGCTATAAAGGAGTTCAACCTGCTCCTCTTTTACACAGAGTTCTTTGGCGACTTCCCCTATTTTTTTTAATCTGAGCTGTTCTAAGTAGTCATAGACCATGCGTATAAAAAGGTCTAAGTCCTCTTGTCCCAATTGATCGGCTTTAGCCTGAACGACTAAAGACTCTCGGTAATCTTCAGTGGCAACTCCGGTGGGATCCATATTTTGAATAAGCGGCAAAACTCTCTCTAAGAGTTCTTCTTCGCCCTCCTTAATGATCTCAGTCGGAGGATTACGGTGAAAACCGTGTTTATCGAGGTTGCTGATTAAAAGGGTGCCCACTTCACGCTCTTTAGCAGAGAGGCGGAGCCACCCTAATTGCCGCATGAGGTGCTCTTGAAGGGTCTCCCCTTTGGTGAGAACACCCTCTAAAAATTGTTGATTACGATCGGCGGCCTCTTGGTCGAAATAGGTTGATTCCCTTATGGTAGCACGGTAGCTGGGAACATAAGGGGTAGAATCGCTGTAGTCATCCTCGACTGTTTTACGTCCCTCTCTGTCGCTGAGCCGCTCAATCGAAAAAGTTCTTTCGCTGGGGATTTCCAGGGCAGGATTTTGCTCAACTTCAGCTTTGATCTTCTGCTGAAGCTCTATGTTGTTCATAGCCAAGATTTCAAAGGTTTGAATTAACTGAGGGGAGAGGGTCAGCTGCTGTTTTAAAGCTTGTTGCAGGCCCAGTGTCGGGTTC
>Ga0265293_10008521_pt1 | contig 15145 bp, 13 predicted proteins | sample Munlanlewell138R_FD_192505 | JGI IMG/M metagenome (GOLD analysis project Ga0265293, IMG submission 192505) | Leachate microbial communities from a municipal landfill in Southern Ontario, Canada - Leachate well 138R | ecosystem: Engineered > Solid waste > Landfill > Unclassified | place: Canada...
TTCGACTTTTCTTCTCCCTATGGCTACATGGCCGCCACTCAGGTCGAAACCCTGGCCGGGGAAACCGGGCTGGCATTGAGGTGGCATCCGATTCTGCTGGGGCCCATGTTCAAGGCCATGGGCTCCGCGCCGCTCACCCAGGTTCCCCTCAAGGGCGATTATGCGGTGCGCGACTTCAAGCGCTCGGCCCAGCTGGCCGGCATTCCGTATTCACACCCCGACCCCTTTCCCATCGGCACGGTGGCGGCGGCGCGCGCCGCCCTTTACGCCCTCGATCGGCACCCCGATGCGGCGGCGGGTCTCATCCACGCGCTGTACCGGGGCTATTTCGCCGAGGGGCGGCAAATCGACGACGCCGCGGTGGTGCTCGACATCGCCGCCGGGCTGGGGCTCGATCGCGGCGAGGTCGAAGCCGGCATCGCTTCGGAACCGGTGAAGGCGGCGCTCAAGAAGGAAGTGGAAGACGCCATGTCACGCGGCGTCTTCGGGTCGCCCTTCATCCTGATCGGCGACGAGCCGTTCTGGGGGTTCGACCGCTACGACCACATCAGGAAATGGGTGGCTTCGCGATAAACCGGCTCAGCTTTCGGCGTCGGGCTGGCGCGCCGGCTCGGCGCGCACAAAGGCATCGAGCTGCGAGCAGGCCTCGACGATGCGCGTGATCACGGGCATTGCGCTCAGGTCGCAGTCGAAACGGCGGGCGTTGTACACCTGGGGCGCCAGCAGCACGTCGGCCAGCGTGATCTGGTCGCCATGACAATAGCGGCCGGTGTCAGGGCTGCCCGCCAGCATGGCCTCGACGGCCGTCAGACCCACATCGACCCAATGGCGGTACCAGGCGTCCTTGGCGGCGTCGTCCACCCCCAGCCCGCGCTTCAGATACTGAAGCACACGCAGATTGTTCAGCGGATGGATGTCACAGGCGATGGCCTGGGCAATGGCCCGGACGCGGGCCCGGCCCGGGGCGTCGGACGGCAGCAGCGCCGGCTCGGGATGGGCCTCTTCGAGGTATTCGAGTATGGCCATCGATTGGCCGATGGCGGCATCGCCGTCGACCAGCGTGGGCACCAGCCCCGTGGGGTTCAGCGCCCGATAGGCCTCGCTGCGCTGCTGGCCGCCGTCTTTCAGCAGATGCACGGGCACGGTCTCGTATTCGAGGCCCTTCAGGTTCAGGGCGATGCGCACGCGATAGGCGGCGGAACTGCGGAAATAGCTGTAGAGCTTCATCAGGCTTCCTTGAGCTTGCGGGAAAGTTCGCGGGGCAAGGGGAACGACACGTTCTCGGGCGTGCCTTCCAGCGTGCGCACGGAAATCGCGCCGAGTTCCTTGAGGCGCTGAAGCACCTGGCTGACCAGAATATCGGGCGCCGACGCCCCGGCGGTGACGCCCACGCGACGGGCGTCTTCCAGCCAGGCCGGGTCGATCATGTCGGGGCCGTCGACCAGAAAGGCCCGAACGCCCTTGCGCTCGGCGACTTCGCGCAGACGGTTGGAGTTCGAACTATTGGCGCTGCCCACCACCAGCACCAGATCGCACTGGGGCGCCATGATCTTCACGGCGTCCTGGCGGTTCTGCGTGGCGTAGCAGATATCGCTCTTGCGCGGCTCGACGATGCCCGGAAAGCGGTCGCGCAGCGCTTGCGCCACCTGGGCCGCGTCGTCGACCGACAGCGTGGTCTGGGTCACGAAGGCGAGCCTGTCGGGGTCGCTGACCCGCAGTGCGGCAACGTCTTCAGGCGTTTCCACCAGATACATGCCGCCGTCGGCCTGCCCCAGGGTGCCTTCGACTTCGGGATGGCCCTTGTGGCCGATCATGATGATCTCGCGCCCCGCCTCGCGCATGCGGGCGACCTCGACGTGCACCTTGGTGACCAGGGGGCAGGTGGCATCGAAAATGCGCAGGCCGCGCTGCTCGGCCTCGGCCTTGACCGCACGCGACACCCCGTGGGCCGAGAAGATGACGGTGGCGCCTTCGGGGGCCTCGTGAAGCTCATCGATGAAGACCGCCCCCTTGCCGCGCAGGTCGTTCACCACATAGCGGTTGTGCACGATTTCGTGGCGGACATAGATGGGCGCTCCGAACAGTTCGAGCGCCCGCTCGACGATGTCGATGGCGCGGTCGACGCCGGCGCAGAAGCCGCGCGGCTGCGCCAGCACGACTTCGGTGGCGCGATCATCGGCGGGGGTGGCGGACATCACAGCACTCCTAGCAGGGAAACTTCCACCCGCAGGTCGATGCCCGCGAGCGGATGGTTGAAATCGAACAGCGCGCGCTCATCGTCGTATTCCTTCAGCACGCCCGAATAGCGCCCGCCGTTGGGGGCGGTGAACTCGATGATCTCGCCGGGGGTGAAGTCGGCGTCGGCCGCCTCGGCCCGCAGCATGTCGCGGGCCACCCACTGCAGCAGTTCGGGGTTGCGGTCGCCGTAGGCATCGGCCGCGGGCACCTCGAAAACGAAGCGTTCGCCCTCGGCATGATCGAGCAGCGCGGCCTCGAGGCCCGGCGCCCACTGGCCCATGCCCATCTGCAGCGTGCCCGGGCGGCCATCGAACGTATCGGCAAAGACGGAACCCGCGGCGGGGCCGCTGGCCAGTTCTATACGATAGTGCAGGGTCAGGTAGGAATCAGGACGGACAATCGCGTTCACTGAATCGGAAGAAGAAGTCAAAATCTGCCACCGTGTAGGGGTTGATGAACCTTTCCATTTTAGAGTGTTTATGTCCACGCTGCCCCCCGACACGCCCGAGCGGCCCCGCGAACGTCTTCTGGCCCACGGCCCGCAGGTTCTCACCTCGGCCGAATTGCTGGCCATCATTCTGCGCACCGGCATCCGCGGCTGCGACGCCGTGGCGCTCAGCCATCGCCTGCTGCGGCACTGCGGCGGCCTGCGCGGCCTGCTGGCCTCCGACCCCGCCCGCCTGCAGGCCCTGCCCGGCCTGGGCCGAGCCAAGGCCTGCGAAATCCTCGCCATCAGCGAAATCAGCCGGCGCGCACTGGAAGAAGAGCTGCGCTGCGGCGAAACGCTCGACCAGCCCCGGCGGGTCAAGCAGTATTGCACCGCCCGGCTGGCCCACCTGGAGATCGAGCACTGCATGGCACTGTATCTCGACAGCCGCTTCCGCCTGATCGCCTGCGAAGAAGTATCCAAGGGTACGCTCAGCCAGGCGAGCGTCTACCCCCGCGAGGTGGTCAAGGCGGCGCTGCGCCATCACGCGGCGGCCCTCATCCTGGCCCACAACCACCCTTCCGGCGTGGCCGAAGCCAGCCAGGCCGATCTGGCGCTCACGCGGCACCTGCAAAAAGCGCTGGCCCTGGTCGATGTACGCCTGCTCGATCACCTCATCGTCACGCGCCACACTGCCGTGTCGCTCGCCGAGCAGGGGGCGCTGTAGGCGATGAAATGTCCGCTTTCCGCATCAACGCCGGCGGCGCATGCCGCACGCCTGTTGCAGCGCGACCCACTGCACGATAAAATGCCGAGTTACCCACGGATACGTGACTGCCTTCGATGCAGTTGGCGACCCAATCATCCCAGACAGGAATCGACATGAAAGAAGGCATCCACCCCGAATACCGCGAAGTGGTGTTCCTGGACCAGCAAACCGGTTCAAAATTCATCACCCGCTCCACGGTGAACACCCGTGAAACCGTCGAGCACGAAGGCCAGACCTATCCGCTCTTCAAGTGCGACGTCACGTCCGAATCGCACCCCTTCTACACGGGCGCCCAGACCCGCATCGTCGAAACCGGCCGCGTCGAGAAGTTCCGCGCACGTTTCGCCCGCACGGTGGGTACGCGCAACGCATCGTAAGCATCGCCGCGGCGGCGCTTGCAAAAAGGCAGCCTTGGGCTGCCTTTTTTATCGCCACCACGCAACAGGCTGGAACAAACGCACCGGCGCCACGAGGCCCGGGCCGCAAACCCGCCCCGTTTCCCTGCCTATAATGGGTGGCCCTCGCCGTCCGGGCCAACCTGTGTTTCACACCGCCTACCCAAGATGGATTCCCGCTCCACCCCGGCCCGCCTGACCGAAACGGCCACCGTCAAGCTCTCCAGGCCCTTCCTGCTTCTGATCAGCGGCCTGTACATCCTGGCCGGCCTGTTCTTCCGCGACCCCTGGAAGACCGATGACGTCGTCGGCCTGGCCACCATGGTGAGCGCCCTCTCGCACCCCGACGGGTCGGCCCTGCTTGCGCCCCAGATCGGCGTGCTGGCCCACGCGCAGGACGGCCCGCTGGTCACCTGGGTGGGGGCGCTGTCCATCTGGCTGTTCGCCCCACTGTTCGAGATCTTCGTACCGGCCCACGACGGGGCCATCATCGCCTCGCGGCTCCCGAATCTGTTGTGGTTCGGCATCCTGATCGCCTCCGTCTGGTATGGCAGCTACCTGCTGGGAAGGCGGCCCGAACCGCAACCGCTCGAACTGCCCTTCGGCGGCGAACCCAGCGTCAACGACTACGGCCGCATGATCGCCGATGCGGCCGTGCTGCTCATACTGGCCACGGTGGGCATCGTGTGGCGCATGCACGAAACCTCGGAAGTCCCGGCGCTCATCGCCTTCCAGGCGCTGGCCTTCTACGCCGTGGCACGCACCATCGACCGCCCGCTGTCGGGCGCGGTCACCCTGGGCATCGCCCTGGCGGCCTCCTTCCTGACGCGCGGCTGGATCGGCGCCCTGCCCATCATTCTGGCGGCTTTGTTCGCCTTCCATCCGCGCGGCGCCCTGTGGCCGCGCCGCGCCTGGCTGCTGCCGAGCTTCGGCATCGCCCTGGCGATCGGGCTGGCCTGGTGGGTGCCGTTGCGGATGCACCACCCCTACTGGGCGCAAAGCTGGTGGCTCTGGAACAGCCAGTCTTTCGGGCTGCCGCAGCGCGACGTGCTGTTCAGCCTGCTGCGCGATCTGCCCTGGTTCCTGTGGCCCACCTGGCCATTCGCCCTGCTGGCGATCTGGCGCTGGCGCTCATGGCTGATTTCGCCGCACATCTGGGTGCCCCTGATGTTCCTGGCGTGGCCGCTGGTCATCATGAGCTTTCTGGCCGACGTCTTCGAGCCGGAATACGCCCTGATGGCCGTCCCCGCCGCCGTGCTGGCGGCGTTTTCGCTGCCCACGCTGCGGCGCGCCGTGGTCAACTCGCTCGACTGGTTCGCGGTCATGTGCTTTTCGCTCACCGCCGCCACGGTGTGGCTGGGCTGGTTCGCGCTGCAGACGGGCTGGCCGGCGCAGATCCACCACAATATCACGCGGCTTACGCGCGGCTACGACATCTTCATATCGTGGCCCTCGGTCATGATCGCGCTGGTCGGCACCCTGGCCTGGGTGGGCCTGGTGCGCTGGCGGCTGCACAACAAACCGGCCGCGCTGTGGCGCGGCACCGTGCTGTCGGCGGGTGGCCTGATCACCACCTGGCTGCTGCTGGTCACCCTTTGGATGCCGGTGCTCGACTACGTGCGCAGCTATCGCGGTGTGTCGGCGCAGCTGGCCTCGGCGCTGCGGCAATACCAGGCGCCCGGCGAATGCGTGCGCGCGCTGGCCGTGGGAACCGGCCAGCGCGCCTCCTTCCTCGTCTTCGAGGACATCGATTTCAGCTACGAATCCACCTGCACACTGATACTGCAGCAGACATCGCAGCAGGCCATCCGTGAAGACAGCGCAGCCTATTCCGACTCGGCCACGGTGTTGTGGCAGGGGCGGCGCGGCGCCGACCGCGACGAGATGTTCCGCCTCCTGCGGATCTCGCGCTGATGCATCCAGCCCCGGCGCCCGGGCAAGGCCTGCGCGAACGCATGAAAGAAATCGCGCGACAGGCCTGGCCGGTGCTGATCGCCTCGTGGGCCGGCGTGGCCTTCGGCGTCATCGACACGGCCATGGGCGGCCATGCGGGCGCGCTCGATCTGCAGATCATGGCGCTGGCCACCTCGATCTACGTCACCATCTTCGTGGGGCTCATGGGCGTCATCCACGCCCTCATTCCCATACTCGCCCAGCACTACGGCGCAGGCCGGGAAGCCGAAGTCGGGCGGATGTGGGGCCAGGGCGTCTGGCTGGCGGCGGGCCTGTGCATCGTGGGCGGCGCCTTCCTGCTGGCCCCCGACATCTGGCTGAGCGTGTCGGGCGATATCGATCCCGCGGTGCGCGAAGGCGTCAGGCACTATCTGCTGGCGCTGGCCTTCGCCCTGCCCGCCGCGCTGGCATTCCGTACCGTCTATGCGCTGGCCACCGCCGTTTCGCGGCCCCGCACGGTCATGGTCATCAACGTCTCGGGCATCTTCTTCAAGCTGTTCTTCAACTGGCTGTTCATGTTCGGCAACCTCGGGGTGCCGGCCATGGGCGCGGCCGGCGCGGGCCTGTCGACCGCCGTGGTGTCGTGGATCATGCTGGCCGCCGGCCTCTGGACAGTGCTGCGCAACCCATGGTACCGGCGTTTCAGGCCCCGCCTGGGCCGCCCCCGCCGGCGCGATCAGGCGGAACTGCTGCGCCTCGGGATTCCGATGGGCGGCTCGTACCTGATCGAAGTGGCCGCCTTTACTTTCATGGCCTTGCTGGCCGCGCGCGACGGGATGTTCGTCACCGGCGCGCACCAGATCATGGCCAATCTGGCGGCGCTCTGCTACATGATTCCCATGGCCCTGGGCATCGCCACCGCCTCGCTCACGGCACAGGCCATCGGCGCGCGCAGGCCGCGGCTGGCGCGCGGCAACGGGCGGGCGGGAATCATTCTGGTCGTGGCCGCCGCGCTGCTGACGGCGCTGCTGATCGTGGCGGCGCGGGACCCGATTCTGCGCCTGTACACCGACGACCCGCAGGTGGCGGCCATGGCGGTCCTGCTGCTCACCCTGCTGCCCTTCTTCCATGTCGGCGACGCCCTGCAATGCATCGGCTGCTATCTGCTGCGCGCCTACAAGGTCGCCGTGGCCCCCCTGCTGATGCAGGTCGTCGCCCTGACCGGCGTCGGCCTGATGGGCGGCTGGTGGCTGGGTTTCGGCCCCGCGCGCGGCGCCCTGGCCGGCCCGATTCTGCACTTCATGCCCGGCGCCCCCCTGGGCACCAGCACGCTGTGGATCATGTCGACCGTCGGCCTGCTGCTGTCGGCCTCGCTGCTTTTTCTATGGTATGGCCACGTGGTGCGCCGATACGCACGCAGCCTGCGCGGTCAGGCGGCGCTGCGCTGAGCGGATGCGCGGGCCTGCGCATCGGCGCCGCCCTCTTGCCCGGATGCCGGCGCCGCCGGGCCGGACTCCGGGCCGCCCTCGACGGGCAGGGTCGGACGAATCAGTTCCACGACCTTGCGGCGCGAGAGCATACCCAGGAATTCGTCGTTCTCGTCGGTGACCGCCAGGGGAGCCGTGCTGTGCAGCATGCGGCCCAGCACTTCATCAAGCCCGGCGCTGGCCGGCACCGAGGCCATCGCCTCGACATGGCGCGACACATCGCGCGCGCCCTCCAGCAGGGCCTGCTCGGCGGATTCGCGGGTGAGCACGCCGAACAGCCGCTTGCCGTCGAGAACCGGTGTAAAGCGCAGACCTTGCTGTGCCATGCGCTCGACCGCATGGGCGGGCCGCGAACGGGTCGTGAGCGACAGGCTGGGCATGTTGCAGGCATGCACCGCATTGAGCACCTTGCTGCGATTGACGTCCTGCAGGAAGGCCTGCACGTAGTCGTCGGCCGGCGCCAGCAGGATGTCTTCCGGCGTGCCCTCCTGCACCAGCTCGCCTCCCTTGAGAATGGCGATGCGGTTGCCCAGGCGCAGGGCCTCGTCGAGATCGTGGGTAATGAAGACGATGGTCTTGTTCAGCTGCGACTGAAGCTGCAGGAGCTGGTCCTGCATTTCGCGGCGGATCAGCGGATCGAGGGCGGAAAAGGCTTCGTCCATGAGCAGGATCTCGGCATCGGTGGCCAGTGCGCGGGCCAGGCCCACGCGCTGCTGCATGCCGCCCGACAGCTGATGGGGAAACTGCTGCTCGTACCCGGCAAGGCCGACCTGTTCCAGCCAGTGCCGGGCGCGCTGCTGGCGTTCCTTGCGCCCCATGCCCTGCACCTTCAGGCCGTAGGCGACGTTGTCGAGCACGCAACGGTGCGGAAACAGCCCGAAGCGCTGGAACACCATGCTCATCTTCCGCTGCCGGAATCGTTCGAGCTCGCGCGCGCCCAGAGACATGACGTCGACATCGTCGACACGGATGTGGCCGGAGGTGGGTTCGATCAGGCGGTTGAAATGCCGGATCAGAGTGGATTTTCCCGAACCCGACAGCCCCATGATCACGTAGATGCTGCCTTCCTCGATCGACAGCGATATATCGCGCAGACCCAGCGTGTGCCCGCTGCGCGCCAGCAGCTCTTCGCGGCTGACGCCTTCGCGGGCGGCTTCGAGCCAGCGCTGGGGGCGGGCGCCGAAGATCTTGTAGATGTTGCTGACTTCTATCTTGGCCATCAGGTGTCCTTGTTCTGGTGCTGATAGCGGCGGCCCAGGGCCTGCGTGATGCGGTCGAACACGATGGCCAGAATCACGATGCCCAGGCCGGCCAGCAGGCCGCGGCCCACCTGCAACCGGTTGATGCCCTGCAAGACTTCGTAGCCCAGCCCGCGCACGCCGATCATCGAGGCGATCACCACCATCGCCAGCGCCATCATCGTGGTCTGATTGATACCCGCCATGATGTTGGGCAGCGCGAGCGGCAACTGCACGCCGAAAAGCTGCTTGACCCGGTTCGCGCCGAAGGCGCGCGAGGCTTCCAGCACTTCGGAATCAACCAGCCGGATGCCCAGGTCGGTAAGCCGGATCACCGGCGGCACCGCATACACCACGGTTGCGATGATGGCCGCGATCTTGCCCAGGTTGAACAGCATGACGACCGGAATCAGATAGACGAAGCTGGGCATGGTCTGCATGATGTCGAGCACCGGCAGCATGATGCTGCGCAGCCACTTGAAGCTGGCCATCAGAATGCCGATCGGCACGCCGATGAGCACCGAAAGGATGACGGCCACGATCATGATCGACAAGGTCTGCATCGAGGCGTCCCACAGCCCCAGCACACCCAGCAGCAGCATGAGCGCCGAAACGACGATGGGCAGCACGATGCGGCGGCCGGCCAGCCACGCCAGCACGGCCACCGCGGCAATCACCAGCCACCACGGCGACTCGCGCAGCAGCATATCCATCCAGACCAGAAGGTCGAGCAGGGGCTGGGTCAGGGCCCGCAAGAGGCTTGAGTATTCATTGACGATATTGCCGACGAAGGCATCGATGGGCGCCCGCAGGGCGCGCGGCGGAATGATTTCGGGAAACATGGTCATCCTGAGGACGGGGCGCGGCCGGCCGCGGTGGCCGGACGCGCCGGGCGACCGTTTAGAGCGATGCCTTCACGCGCTCGGCCGTATCGCCGGAAACCCATTGGCTCCAGACATCGGCATGGTTCTTCAGGAACCAGCGCGCCACTTCATCGGGCTCACCCTCGGTCTCTTCCATGTGCGCCATGGTTTCATTCATGACGGGCAGCGGCACGGCCACCTTGGAAAGAAACTCGGTGAGCAGGGGGGCGTCTTCGGTGAGCTGCGTGGTGACCGCCGTGAAGACCGGATTCTCGGGATAGTCGGAAGGCTTGGGTTCCGCGCAATTGACATCGGTGAGGCAGGCATGGGTGTCGGCCTCGTAGGCCGGCAGCTCGAGCTTGACGAGATCCATCGCGCCGACCAGCGGCGTCGGGTACCAGTAATAGAAGACGATGTTCTCCTGGCGCTGGTAGGCCGCCGTCAATGCCGCCTTCTGCGTGGCGCCGGTGCCGGGCGAGAAATACGTGAAACTGTCTTCCAGACCCAGTGCCTTGTGCAGGTTGCCGCTGACGACCTCGCAGCCCCAGCCGGCCGGGCAGCCGTAGAAGCGGCCCTTGGCCGGCTCTTCGGGGTCGGTGAATTCGTCCTTGAACTCGGGCAGGTCGGCGGCGGCCTTGAGCCCGGGCAGGCGCTCGGCGGTGTAGCGCGGAATGAACCAGGCTTCGCCGCCCATGTAGATGTCGCCGATGCGCTTGACCTTGCCGGTTGCCTCGGCCTGGGCCCAGGGTTCGGCCACGCTGTTCAGCCAGATCTCCGTATTGATGTCGACGTCGCCCCTCGTAAGCGCCGCAAGCGCCGGCAGGGTCTCGACAGGCATGACTTCGGACTTGCAGCCGTAGCCCTTGTCGGCGATATAGCGCTCGACCTCCACCAGCACCAGGTTGGTTTCCCAGTTCATGCCCGCGAAGCGGATCGGGCGGTCGAGCTCGCATTGCGGCGCGTCGGCCGCGTTGGCCACCGCCGGAGCGGCGCCCAGGCCGGCGAACGCCAGGGCGCAGCCCAGCGCCGCCACGTGCCGGCGCCAGGGCGCCTGCGTGCCGGCGGCCCCGGAACCGCGCAGAAAATGGGTGGATATTGACATGTTTTGCCTCCGTAAGTTACATGGCCGCAGCAATGACGGGCTGCGTCTGTTCTCGGTGTGCGCAAGGCGGAGCGGCCCCGATGCTTACCGTCCAACTGACGGGCGGGCAGCTCGATTCGACGAACGGCCCGCCCAATGACAGGTTGCCGACAGGCATGCCGGCCCCAGACTTGAAGTTCGGTCGCATTTTACGTGAAGTTCACTAAAGATGCGACCTGAAATGATATGGTGTGGAAATACTTGGAGGCGAGCTTTTATTCTTATCGCCGATAGATGTAATCGCGCCGCCACGGGTAGCCCGTGCCGTCGTTTCCAGCCAGTTCATCGCCCGGGCCGCTGCCGCGATGCTGGGCAAGCACCTGATGCAGGGCGATCCAGCCATGCTCGAAGCCCATGGCGCAGCCCGCCAGGTACATGCGGTAGGCGCGGATCGCGCGCTGCCCCCGCTCGTCGGTCAGGGTGGCCTGAGCCGCCTCGAGCTGCGACTCCAGTCCATCGCTCCAGGCCCACAGCGTACGCGCATAGTGCGGGCGCAGATTCTCGACATCGAGGTCCTCCAGGCCCCCTTCGGTCATGCTGTGCAGAACATTGCTGACATGGGTGAGTTCGCCGCCCGGAAAGATGTATTTGTCGATGAACTCGCCCATGCCGGCGCCCAGCTGAGTGTTGTCGACACCTCCGGCGGTGATGCCATGGTTCATGATGAGCCCGCCCGGACGCAGCAGCCGGCGCAGCTTGGAAAAATACCCCACCAGCTGGGCCCGGCCCACATGCTCGAACATGCCCACCGAGGCGATCTTGTCGTAAGGCGCGCTCTCGTCGAGCTTGCGGTAGTCGAGCAGTTCCATGCGCACGCGGCCGCCCAGACCCTTTTCCTCGATCAGCCGGTTCACGTGCGCATGCTGATTGTGCGACAGCGTGATGCCCGTGGCGTCGACGCCGTAATGCTCGGCCGCCCACAGCAGCAGCCCGCCCCAGCCGGCCCCGATGTCAAGAAAGCGCTCGCCTTCGCGCAAGCGCAATTTGCGGCAGATGTGATCGAGCTTGGCCTCCTGCGCCTGGGCCAGCGTCATGTCGTCGTCGCGATAATAGGCGCAGGAATAGACCCGGCGCGGGTCGAGCCACAAGGCGTAGAAATCGTCGGACAGGTCGTAATGGAACTGGATCTGCTTCGCATCGCGCTCGATGCTGTGCCGCCACACCGACATGACCCGCCGGATCAGGGTGGTAAACATGCCGGCGCGCGCGGCGTCGACAGGGGATTGCGGGAGAATCGACGCCGCGATCGCCATGAGATCGCGCATCGAGCCCTCGACCTCGAACTTCCCTTCGACGTAATCTTCGCCCATGGTGCCCACCTGACCGGCCGCCAGGTTGCTCAGGGTACTCATGTCGTGAACGGTGACGTGCACCGCCGCATCGACCGCCCCGACCGAATTGCCGTCGGGCAGGGTCAGCCTGACGGGTATCGGAAGGGACTCCAGCTTACTTTCCACCGCAGACAAGATCGAACTCAAAACAACCTCCTGACAGGAACAGTGAAAGGATTCCAGCCTGACGAAGAACGAGTCGGGGCCCGGGCGGCTCCCTGCCGGCGGATGGGCCTTGGCGCCCGGACCGGAAGAAGAAGCGGGAGCAGCCCGCCCCATGGCCGGAAACAGCGCGATATATGATACCCGCCCACTTCGCGGAATACGTTGCATTCCGGTTCGCGGCATGCGTCCGGCCCACCGGCGGGGCGCCGGAAGAAGCCCGGCGTGGCAATTTGGTCGCACAGCCCGCCCCTTACCTTGATCCACCTTGCGCATTCGTAGTAGAATCGCTGTCTTTACACAGATTTCAACAAGGGGTGAACCATGGCACGCGTATGCCAAGTTACCGGCAAGGGTCCGATGGTGGGCAACAACGTCTCGCACGCCAACAACAAGACCAAGCGCCGCTTCCTTCCCAACCTGCAATCACGCCGCTTCTGGGTCGAAAGCGAAAATCGCTGGGTACGCCTGCGCGTGTCGACTCGGGCGCTGCGCACCATCGACAAGGTCGGCATCGACGTCGTCCTGGCCGATCTGCGCGCTCGCGGCGAACTGGCCTGAGCGGCCCCGTCTACTAGGAGCTCATCATGGCAAAAGGCATCCGCGAAAAGATCAAGCTGGAATCCACAGCCGGCACCGGTCATTTCTATACCACCACCAAGAACAAGCGCAACATGCCCGAAAAGATGCTGATCAAGAAATTTGATCCCGTCGCTCGCAAGCATGTCGACTACAAGGAAACCAAGCTGAAGTAATTCGGCAACGCGCGCCCGCACTGCCCGGCGGTACGCCCCGGCCCGGCAATGCCTCTCCGGCGCCGTACGTTTCCAACCCCGCCGCGGCGGGGTTTTCTTTTTTCCGCAGGCCCATGCGCCCCGGCGCCACACGGGGCAGCCCTTATAATCACGGGTTTGCACAACCCTTCTGAACCGCACGCACATGCCGGAATATCGCCCCACCGAGGTCGAACGTAGCGCCCAGAACGACTGGGTCGCACGCGACGTCTATCGTGTCACCGAACATGCCGTCAACGCCGACGGCACGCCCAAGCCCAAGTTCTACGCCTGCTCGATGCTGCCCTACCCCAGCGGAAAGCTGCACATGGGGCATGTGCGCAACTACACGATCAACGACATGATGACCCGGCAGCTTCGCATGCGGGGCTACAACGTGCTGATGCCCATGGGGTGGGACGCCTTCGGCATGCCGGCCGAAAACGCGGCGATCAAGTCGGGCGTACCGCCCGCGCAATGGACCTACGACAACATCGCCCACATGAAGCAACAGATGCAGGCGATGGGTCTGGCCATCGACTGGTCGCGCGAAATGTGCGCCTGCGACCCGAAGTACTACAAGTGGAACCAGTGGTTGTTCCTGAGAATGCTTGAAGCAGGCATCGCCTACCGCAAGACCCAGGTGGTGAACTGGGATCCCGTCGACCAGACCGTACTGGCCAACGAACAGGTCGTCGACGGCCGCGGCTGGCGTTCCGGCGCCCTCGTCGAGAAACGCGAGATTCCCGGCTACTACCTGCGCATCACCGATTACGCGGAAGAACTGCTGGAACACGTGCGCAACGGCCTGGAAGGCTGGCCCGAGCGCGTGCGCCTGATGCAGGAGAACTGGATCGGCAAAAGCGAAGGCGTACGCTTCGCCTTCACCCACGACATCCGCAATGCCGCCGGCGAGCTCATCCAGGACGGCCGGATGTACGTCTTCACCACGCGCGCCGACACCATCATGGGCGTGACCTTCTGCGCGGTGGCGCCCGAGCATCCGCTCGCCTCGCGCGCCGCCGAAGGCAACCCGGAACTGGCCGCCTTCATCGAAGCCTGCAAGCTGGGCGGCACGACCGAAGCCGAAGTCGCCACCCGCGAAAAAGAAGGCATGCGCACCGGCCTGAGCGTCACGCACCCGCTCACGGGCGAGCCGGTCGAAGTCTGGGTCGGCAACTACGTACTGATGAGCTACGGCGACGGGGCCGTGATGGGCGTGCCCGGCCATGACGAACGCGACTTCGCCTTCGCGCTCAAGTACGGGCTGCCGATCCGGCAGGTCATCGCCGTCGAAGGCAAGGCCTACTCCGTCGACACCTGGCAGGAGTGGTACGCCGACAAGCAATCGGGCCGCACCGTGAATTCCGGCCGGTACGACGGGCTCGGCACAGCCGAGGCCGTCGACGCCGTGGCGAACGACCTGGCCGCAAAAGACCTGGGCGAAAAACAGACCACCTGGCGGCTGCGCGACTGGGGCATTTCGCGCCAGCGCTACTGGGGCACCCCGATTCCCATCATCCACTGCCCCGACTGCGGGCCGGTGCCGGTGCCGGAATCCGACCTGCCCGTCGTGCTGCCCGAACACCTCATTCCCGACGGCAGCGGCAATCCGCTGACCAAGGACGAAGCCTTCCTGTCGTGCGCCTGCCCCAAGTGCGGCGGCGCCGCCCGGCGTGAGACCGACACCATGGACACCTTCGTGGATTCGTCGTGGTATTTCATGCGCTACACCTCGCCCGGCAACGACCAGGCCATGGTCGACGCCCGCAACGACTACTGGATGCCCATGGACCAGTACATCGGCGGCATCGAGCACGCGGTCATGCACCTGCTGTACGCACGATTCTGGACCCGCGTCATGCGCGACCTGGGGCTGGTGGGTTTCGACGAACCCTTCACCCGGCTGCTGTGCCAGGGCATGGTGCTCAACCACATCTATTCGCGCAAGACGGCCCAGGGCGGAATCGAATACTTCTGGCCCGACGATGTCGAGAACGTCCACGACGCCAAGGGCGCGGTCACCGGAGCCCGTCTGAAATCCGACGGCTCAGAGGTGCAGTACGGCGGCATCGGCACCATGTCGAAATCCAAGAACAACGGCGTGGACCCCCAGTCGCTCATCGACACCCTCGGCGCCGACACCGCCCGGCTGTTCGTCATGTTCGCCAGCCCGCCCGAGCAGACGCTCGAATGGTCCGACTCGGGCGTCGACGGCGCGCACCGCTTCCTGAGACGCGTATGGGCCTTCGGCCAGGGCGCCGCCGAAACCGTCAGGCACGGCCTGACCCAGGGCGACGCCGGCTGGTCCGATATCGACGAGGCATCGCGCACGCTGCGGCGCGAGGTCCACACCCTGCTGAAACAGGCCGATTACGACTACCAGCGCATCCACTACAACACGGTGGTCTCCACGTGCATGAAAATG
>Ga0265293_10008522_pt1 | contig 15144 bp, 13 predicted proteins | sample Munlanlewell138R_FD_192505 | JGI IMG/M metagenome (GOLD analysis project Ga0265293, IMG submission 192505) | Leachate microbial communities from a municipal landfill in Southern Ontario, Canada - Leachate well 138R | ecosystem: Engineered > Solid waste > Landfill > Unclassified | place: Canada...
ACGAGACCGTATCGAGCATCGAGCAGGTCATCGACAATTCAGCATTCAGCATTCAACATTCAAAATTTATCCTGGTCACCGGTCATCGCAGAGAGAATCACGGGCAGGGCTTTATCAATATCTGCACGGCTTTAAAAGAGATAGCGTTGAACAATCCAGACATCGACATTGTCTATCCCGTTCATTTAAATCCGAATGTTCAAAAACCGGTCAAAGAGCTCCTATCCGATGTGGCAAATATTTACCTCATTGAACCACTGCAGTACGAGCAGTTTATCACCATGATGGACCGCTCCTATTTCATCATCACCGACAGCGGGGGTGTGCAAGAAGAAGCACCGTCTTTGGGCAAACCCGTCCTTGTCATGCGCGATACGACCGAGCGTCCCGAGGCATTAGAAGCAGGGACGGTTAAGTTGGTAGGGACAGATACTCAACTTATCATCAAAGAAGCGCAAAAACTTATAGATGATAAAGAAGCGTATCATGCTATGTCTCAAGCGAGCAACCCATACGGCGACGGCCATGCGTGTGAAAAAATTATTGAATTTATCAAAGGGAGTTATTAATGCATACTGACAAAAAAATCTGCATCATAGGATTGGGCTACATCGGCCTGCCTACTGCTGCACTGCTTGCTAACCGCAGCTACCATGTCCACGGAGTCGATATCAACCAGCATGCCGTAGATACTATCAATCGCGGAGAGATCCACATCGTTGAGCCTGAGCTTGATACATTTGTTCGCTCAGCAGTTAATTCCGGCAAGCTTCGTGCCGATACGGTTCCGGCTGAAGCAGATATTTTTATCCTCGCCGTACCGACGCCGTTCCACCACACTGATATCCCAGATGCCTGCCCGTCGCCCAACATCGACTACGTTATCGCCGCGACTCGTAGCATAGCTCCGTTTGTGAGAGAGGGGAATATCGTCATCCTCGAGTCAACTTCACCCGTAGGGACAACGGATAAAGTAGCAGAAGTCTTAGCCGAACTCTGCCCTGAACTCTTTGACATCGATCCTGCAACACACAACATTCAAAATTCAAAATTATTCGTCGCCCACTGCCCCGAGCGTGTCCTCCCAGGCCACATTATGCGTGAACTGGTCGAAAACGATCGGATCGTGGGAGGGGTAACGCCCGAGGCGACCAAGGCGACCGCCGAGTTCTACCGCACCTTCGTCGAGGGCGAAGTGCTCGAAACCGATGCCAAGACCGCCGAGATGGCGAAACTCACCGAGAATAGCTTCCGTGACGTCAACATCGCATTTGCCAACGAGCTTAGTATGCTGTGTGATCAGTTTGGCATCGATACGTTAGAGCTTATACGTCTTGCCAACCGCCATCCACGTGTCAATATCCTCCAGCCAGGCTGTGGAGTAGGGGGCCACTGCATCGCTGTAGATCCGTGGTTCATCGTAGATGCCGGCAAAGGTACTGCTCGCCTCATCGAGACAGCCCGCCGTGTGAATGACTATAAGAGCGAATGGGTCATCGAAAAAGTCAAAAACGCCGTAGCCGAATGGAAATTAAACTCATCCTCTCGTCATTCTGAACTTGATTCAGAATCTCAAAAAATTAAAGAACCAAAGATTGCAATCTTTGGTCTTGCATTCAAGCCAGACATCGACGACCTGCGCGAATCTCCGGCGCTCTATATCGCCAAACGTTTGACTGAAGAACTAGTAAATGTCGTCTGCGTAGAGCCAAACATCCCGCTAGATACTGAACTCAAAACTCAAAACTCAAAACTCAAAACTACAAGTCTTGAAACTGCTTTGGCGGATTCCGACTTGCAAGTTTTTCTCGTGGCGCATAAAGAGTTTAAAAATCTTGATGTGCAAACAGAGTTGGATTTTTGCGGAGTGTTAAGTAAATGAAAGGGATAATTTTAGCCGGTGGCAGCGGTACGCGTCTATACCCAGTGACACGATCCATCAGCAAACAGCTTTTGCCTGTATATGACAAGCCAATGGTTTATTATCCGTTATCAGTTCTTATGCTTGCAGGTATCAGTGAGATACTTATCATTTCTACGCCTCAAGATATAGGTAAATATGAAGAGCTACTTGGTGATGGCAGCGATTGGGGTATCGAGCTGTCATACAAGGTGCAGCCTTCTCCTGATGGCCTTGCTCAGGCTTTTATATTGGGTGAAGAGTTTATTGGTGATGACAATATCTGTCTGATCCTCGGGGACAATATTTTCTACGGTCAGGGATTTACACCGCTGCTGCAAAATGCAGCGAGCCTAAAAGAGGGTGCCGTAGTTTTTGGCTATCAAGTAAAAGATCCTGAGAGATTCGGAGTGGTTGAGTTTGACAAGGAAAAAAATGCTGTCAGTATCGAAGAAAAACCTACCAATCCCAAGTCACATTTTGCTGTTACAGGACTCTATTTTTATGACAATACTGTCGTAGAAATAGCTAAAGGCATTAAGCCAAGCGATAGGGGAGAGCTAGAGATCACAACAGTCAATCAGGAATACCTCAAAAAAGGCAAGCTCAAAGTTGAGCTGCTTGGCCGCGGGTTTGCTTGGCTTGATACGGGTACGCATGACAGTCTCATAGAAGCAGGGCAGTTTGTCCAGACAATCGAGCATAGACAGGGGTATAAAATAGCCTGCTTGGAAGAAATAGCTTATAATAACGGCTGGATAAGCAAAGAACAAGTTCTTGAGATCGCCAAACCGCTCAGCAAAAACGGTTACGGACAATATTTACGGGATTTGGTAAAAGAATGAAAACGATTTTAGTCACAGGGTGCGCGGGGTTTATCGGCTCTAATTTCGTGCCATATTTTCTCGAAAAATACACGGAATACAATCTGGTCAACATCGATCTGCTGACCTACGCTGGAAATTTGGATAATCTCAAAGAAGTAGAAGATGATCCAAGATATAAGTTCATCAAAGGGGATATCTGCAACCGTGAATTGGTTGAGTTCATCTTTGACGAATATGACATCCAAGGGGTGATCCACTTCGCAGCTGAATCTCATGTGGACAACTCCATCAAAAACCCTGGCGTTTTTGTAGAGACCAACGTCAACGGTACTTTCACGCTTTTGGATGTGGCATACAAACACTGGATGGAAAAACCATTCACCTATCGTCATTCCGTACTCGATCCGGAATCCACGCCGCGCTTCCACCACATCTCAACAGATGAGGTCTACGGCACACTTGGTGAAACTGGACTCTTTACCGAGAAAACCCCGTACGCTCCAAACAGCCCATACAGTGCAAGCAAAGCAAGCTCTGACATGATCGTAAGAAGCTATATAGAGACTTACGGCATGAACTGTGTGATCACTAACTGCTCCAACAACTACGGCCCCAAACAGCACGATGAGAAGCTCATCCCGACCATCATCAGAAATGCGCTGGCGGGTAATCATATCCCGATCTACGGCGACGGTAAAAACATCCGTGACTGGCTCTATGTGCTTGACCACTGCAAAGGGATTGATCTCGTATATCATACCGGTAAAACCGGTGAAACCTATAACATCGGCGGAAGAAATGAAAGAACCAACCTTCAGATCGTTGACCGTATCTGTGAGATACTGGATGAAAAAGTCCCACTATCCTCCCGTCATTCTGAGATTGCGGATCAAGTCCGCAATGACAAAAACCGTCATTCTCAACTTGATTGGGAATCTAAGAAAGAGATCAACTCCTATAAAGAGCTGATCACTTTCGTCGAAGACCGCGCAGGCCACGACCGCCGCTACGCCATCGATGCGACGAAGATCGAGAACGAGCTTGGGTGGAAAGCAGAAGAGACATTCGATACAGGAATCGTTAAAACAGTTGAGTGGTATTTAAAAAAATATGGAATAAACACATGATAAATGTAACCAAGACTTATCTTCCAAACAAAGAAAAATATAAACAATATGTCGACGAGATCTATACAAACGGCTGGGTGACAAACAATGGTCCACTGGTTCAAAAACTTGAGAAACGTCTTGCCGAATATTTGGGAGTAAAAAATATTGTTTTGGTGTCAAACGGTACGGTGGCATTGGAAATCGCGTATCGTACTTTGGGGCTCAAAGGGTTTGTGGTAACGACGCCGTTCAGTTTCGTCGCGACTACCAGCTCACTGGTGACGAATGGTATCTTGCCGATTTTTGCCGATATCGATCCGAAAACTTTGAATATCGATCCTCATTGTATAGAACAGGCCATCACACCAAACACCTCGGCGATTCTGAGTGTTCATGTGTTCGGAAATGCCTGCGATGTCGAAAGTATAGGTGCAATTGCAAAACAGCATGATCTCAAAGTTGTCTATGATGCAGCCCATGCTTTTGATGTGGAGCATAAAGGGCAAAGTGTTTTGAATTATGGTGATATTTCAACACTTAGTTTCCATGCTACGAAACTTTTTCACAGCATTGAAGGTGGAGCACTGATCATCAACGATGATGCATTGGTCGAAAAAGCTCGATATCTGATCAATTTTGGTATCAAAAATGCCGAAGAGATACCGCACCTTGGGACCAATGCCAAGATGAACGAATTTGAAGCGGCGATGGGCCTGTGCGTGCTCGATGATATCGAAGAGATTCAATCGGCTCGTAAAAAAGTATATGAGCTATACACGAATGAACTGTGCGGATATGTTCAGTTCCAGGAGCAAAATCCGGATGCAACACAAAACTACAGTTATTTTCCGGTTGTTTTCGAGTCGGAAGAACAACTTCAAAAAGTTCAAAAAGCATTGAATGAGCAAGATATTTTTCCACGAAGATATTTTTATCCTTCACTTGATACTTTGAGTTATATAGAACCCAAACAGCAATGTTCCATATCCAGAGAGATTTCAAAACGAATTTTGTGTCTGCCGATGTATGCTGATCTCTTGCGTGATGATCAACTGCGTATCATCACTATCCTCAAAGGAGCGCTATAGCAATGGACAAATACAAAATACCAAATGTAAAAACGTTCGAATATACGAAAATCATTGGTCTTGAAAATATTGAGTTCGGTAAGCATATCATCATTGATGATTTTGTTTTGATCTATGCCAAAGAAAAGATCACAATAGGAAACTATGTCCATATTGCAAGTTTTTCATCTATATCTGGCGGTGGAGAGTTCATTATGGAAGATTTTTCTGGTTTAGCATCAGGATGCCGAATCATTACCGGAAGTGATGATTTTAAGGATTGGGGTTTTGGGAATCCGACGATTGCAAACGAATTCAGAAATGCAAAAGTTGGCAAAGTAAAAATTGAAAAATTTGCTATTGTAGGTACGAATTCCGTTGTATTGCCTGATGTTGTAATAGGAGAAGGTGCAGCAGTTGCTGCAAATTCCTTAATTACAAAAAGTCTTGAACCATGGGGTATCTATGTCGGAAACAAAAAGGTTGGGGAACGGAACAAAGAAGAAGTTTTGAAAAACTATGAAAAGTTTTTGGTCACTCCTGAAAACGAATGTGTTGGGAGTTTGTTTAAGTGATCCTGCATCTTGTCCCGGATGAGAAATTTATAGATTTCGCATACAATGAATTTGAAAAAATAGCTCCGGGAGAAAACAGGTTTTTAGTGATTTCTGATCAGGTTAGCGAACAATTCAAATATATCAAATCCGAGCAAGTCAGCAAAATTTCCTCTACTGAAGTAAACAACCAACAATTTTTGGATACCTTGAAAGAGTATGAATTTGTTGCCTTGCATATGTTTTCTATGCATGATAGGGCAAAGATAAGGCTTGTTTTGAATGCTCCTTCCAAAACCAAATTCATATGGCTTGGATGGGGAGGAGATTTTTACCATTATATCGTTGGAAATTATAGTTCTTTGTTTCTTGAAAAAACCCGCAAGCTATGGAAACAAAACAATAAAAAAACACGTTTGAAAAATTTCATAAAAACCCTTTTGGGACATAAGGCAAATCACCTTCGGGCTATCGGTAAAGTTCATTATTTTGCGCCTGTTATTCCGACGGAATGCAATCTTTTAAAAAGTGTGTTGCCGCAGCTTAAGGCAGAGTTTGCCCCTTTTAGCTATGCAAATCTGGAGGATATGCTCAGAGGATTGGATCAGCATCAAATGGAAGGTCAGAATATACTGATCGGCAATTCAGCTTCCTATGAAAACAATCATATGGAAGTTTTTGATTTACTTGAAAAACTTGATTTAGGGCAACGCAGTGTAATTGCACCATTAAGTTACGGTATTCCGGACTACAGAGATGCCATTATGTGTCGGGGAGAAGAAAAGCTGGGAAAAAATTTCTTGCCGTTAGTAGATTTCATCCCTAAAGATGAATATCATCAGATGATTGCCTCATGCTCGATCGTTATTATGAATCATTTGCGCCAGCAGGCAATGGGAAATATTATCACCATGATGTATTTGGGAGCAAAGATTTTTCTCAATCCTAAAAATCCGGTATTTGACTTTTTCCAAAATGAAGGTGCCTATGTTTTTTCGATAGATATCATGTCTGCAGATCAGCATAAGGCATTTGAGCCTCTTTCTGCTGAACAAATCGCACAGAATAGAAAGATTTTGGAAAAGCATTGGAGCGCAAAAGTGGTAGAAGAAAAAACACGCACATTGATAGCAATGGCTAGAGAAGGGAAGGCATAGATGTCTCTTAAAGCCAAAGCCATACACGGCGTCAAATGGACCACAGCATCGACGATCGTGACGACGCTGTTGCAATTGCTTCAGCTGGCGATCCTCGCCCGTTTTCTCGACCCGTCGGCATTCGGGCTGATGGCGCTGGTGATGGTGGTGATCGGTTTTAGCCAGGCGTTTCTCGATATGGGGATCAGTAATGCCATTATCCACAAGCAGCAGATCACGCACGAACAGCTCAGCACGCTCTACTGGGTCAATGTACTTGCCGGTTTTGGACTGTTTGCTATTATCAGTGCATTGGCTCCACTTGTCTCGACGTTTTATGCCGAACCGGAACTGACCGCACTTATCATCATTGTAGCGTTGACCTTTCTAATCCAACCGTTCGGACAGCAGTTTATGGTACTGTGGCAAAAGGAAATGCGCTTTGCCGAGATAGCGAGGATAGATATCGTTAACAAGACGGTATCGCTCGTCGTATCGGTCGTTTTGGCGTATATGGGGTATGGAGTTTATTCGCTCGTCTATGGTACATTAGCTGGTGTCGTGAGCCAGACTATCCAGTTTATGATCTTGGGACTCAAAGAGCACAAACCGTCGTTTGTATTTAACATCGGTGAGATCAAAGAGTTTTTGGGGTTCGGAGCCTATCAGATGGGAGAAAGAACGATCAACTATTTCAATTCCCAGATCGATGTGATACTGATCGGGAAATTGCTGGGGACAGAAGCGCTTGGGATTTACAGCGTGGCAAAACAGCTTGTCATGCGACCATTTCAGGTTATCAATCCAATAGTGACAAAAGTCGCCTTTCCTCTAATGTCTAAGATTCAGGACGATACCATTAGGTTAAAAAGTGTCTATTTCAAGATAGTGTCAATGCTTTCATTTGTGAATCTTCCGATTTATGGTGCCATTATTTTGTTGGCACCTGAGATTGTTCATATCATGTTTGGCGAACGATGGAATGACTCTGTGGTTATCGTGCAGATTTTGTCACTAGCTTTTGCGATTGTTGCCATAGGCAATCCTATCGGTTCGCTGCTTATGGCAAAAGGAAAAGCAAACTGGGGATTTTATTGGAATCTGGCACAAATTTTTATCGTGCCTTTTGTCGTTTATTTCGCCAGTATCTTTGGACTGTCAGCAGTTTCATGGAGTATTGTTGGTCTAAAACTATTTTTTATGATCTTGGCTTACCCGTTTATGATAAAACCGCTGCTTGATGCCAAGATATCAGATTATATATTCTCATTTTTGCCGTCAATGTTGATCACATCACTGGCATTTGTTTTTATCTATTATTTGCCAATTGATATTGATAATACACTCGGCGAACTTCTGATTTTGTCTTTACTATATGGTTTGCTGTATACGGCAATTAGTATGGTTTTCAATAAACAGATAACAAAAGAACTCATTTTATTGGTTAAAAAAGGAAAATAATGCCTGGCTTTTTCGGAATACATGGAAAAAATAAAACAAACAGATCACTGAGCGTTGAACAAAGAAAAAACATTGTCATTGGGCAGATCAATACAGAAACTTTGTTTATCGAGAGAAGAACGGTCGATAAATTTTTGGATGATAAAATATTTTATGACGATGCAGACTATACCGTTGTGACCGAAGGTGTTTTGCTGAATTCTCTGGACCTTGTAGCCAAATATAGACAAGCTGATCTCAAAGAGACGATCGTTAGCATGTATGAAACAAACGGAGAGACATTTTTTAATGAATTCAGAGGAAGTTTTTCTGGGATATTTCGGGACAAAAAGCGCGACATCACACTTATTTTTACCGATCACATAGGCAGCAAACAGGTTTTTTATTCCAAAGTAAATGAGCAGTTTGTGTTTGGCTCCGAGATCAATTTCATCGTCGATTTTTACAGAAATAACGATCAGGCTTATCATCTCAATAAAAATGCTGCTTACTTCCTATTGACTTACGGATTTATGGTCGAGGAGCATACACTGTTTCAGGAGATCAAAAAGCTGGTTGCCGGTCATTATATCAAGATGGCAGGCCAAAATACCGAAATCATCCGATATCACCTGCTGGATAACACTCCGAATTATAACCGAAGCGAAGAGGAGACCATCGAGGGAATCGACAGACTTTTCCGACAGGCTATCAAAAGAGCGTTTGAAAAAGATAGAGAGTATGGATATAAGCATCTGGCGGGCTTGAGTGGAGGGCTTGATAGCAGGATGACGACCTGGGTTGCCAATGATATGGGATATGGCGATCAGATCGTCAACTATACGTTTTCACAAACAGATTATCTGGATGAAACGATTCCCAAAGCCATAGCGGCTGATTTGAAGCATGAATGGATCTTTAAAGCGTTGGATAATGGATTGTTTTTAAAAGACATCGACGATACCGTGCGGATAAATTCGGGTGGAGCTTTGTATTATGGATTGGCACACGGAAAAAGTTGTCTGGATCTTATGGATAAAAGCAAATTTGGTATCGTTCATACAGGGATGTTGGGTGACGTGATCATCGGAACATTTTATAGCTCATTGGATAAAGACAAGGAGTTTGAAGTTACCGATGGTACATACTCGAAAGTTCTAGCAAAAAAGCTGGACAAATCCATGTTTTCATCAAACTATAAAAATGAGGAAATATTCAAGTTTTATGCAAGAGGATTTACTGGAGCCAATCAAGGGCTTCTAGTACCCCAGGAGTTTGGCGAATCATATTCACCTTTTTATGATTTGGAATTTTTGGAATATTGTTTGACGATTCCTGTTGAGTTGCGATTTAATCATAAGATATATAAACAATGGATCATTCATAAATATCCAAAAGCTGCCAATTATGTTTGGGAAAAAACTGGAGGAAAGATTACCGATAAAAGTGTGAATATTTTAGGAAGAAATATTTTATTATCCAAACTTCCAAAAAAAATCATGGATTTTGGACTCAAGAAAGTAGGGCTAACCCGATCATCGTCAAACACTAAAAAGCATATGAATCCGTTGGATTACTGGTATAACACTAATGATGACTTAAGAGAATATTTAAACAATTATTTTGAAGAAAATAGTGCATTACTCGATTTTGACAGTGATTTAAAAACAGATTGTGCGGATATGTTTGCAAACTATACAAATATAGAAAAAAATCAGGTCTTGACGTTGCTTGGTGTTATGAAAAAATATTTTGTTCACACAAAATATGGGAGTTAGGTTAAAGATGAAGAAAAACATAAGTTTAACCATTTTGATGTTATTGGTATCAATTCCTATGTGGTTTTTTATGGTTAAGCCTCTTTGCGATGCAAAGTTTACAGAATATTTCAAACAGATACTGATCCCGGCTTCCATCGCTGTGCTGGCGGGAATCCTAAGCTATTTTGTTGTCAATATAACCGAATCGTTATTAGTGAAATTGATCTTCGGATCACTGGTCGGGCTTTTAATGGTGGGGATGTTAAACTTCGTATGGAATAAAAAGTTTTTAGTTGAATTGAAGGGGTTGGTGAGAAGATGATGGTAAAATCTCAAATAGAAATACAAAAGACAGCTTTAAATTTTTCACATATTGCATTGTTTCTTTTATTGCTGGATTTGATTTTTGTTATGCCAATTGCTAAAAACATTGGCCCATTGATATTATTGCTATTGACTTTGTTTTCTTTTGTCAAATATTCTAAAATTAAAATCTCAAAAATATTTTATGTAGTTGCCGTTGGCTATACATTGATACTGGCATATAGCTATGGCAATCCCGTTATACATTTTGAGTTTAAATATCATGCAAGTTTTTTTCTTGTGTTTATTTTAATGTTTCAAATAATGAGAGAAAAAAAATATAGTTTGGAAATATTTTTTAAGTATAGCTATATTTTATCAATCGTCGTATTCTCACTATATATCGCATTTTTTTTAAATCTTCTGCCAAACCCCTATAGAGATGAAGATAGACCGCTTTATGTGGCTTTTAGAGTGGCTGGGCCGCCTTTGGGGATTTTTCTATTTTTGCCGTTTCTATATTCCATGAGCAATTTTCCAAAAACAAATTATTATCAAAATCGGTTGTATATATCTTTTGTTTTGGGATTGGTCGCGTGTGCGTTAAGCGGTTCAAATCAGTCATTTGTTTTGCATGTCCTTTTTTATGCCTTTGCAATACTAAAACCAAGTATGAAAAACATTGCCATCATTATTTTTGTTTTCAGTATGTCTATCTTTCTTGCACCAAAATTGTTGAGTGAAGCTCATCTTGATAAAATATCTCAAATTGCCAATCCGTTAGAAAGCCGGACAGTTATGACACGATTAAATGATCTGTCGTATGCCTATAATCAGATGATCACAAAAGATGAAAATCTTATTTTTGGAGAGGGAATAGGTATTACGACTGAGGTATTAAGAACTTCTTGGGATGGAAACTGGTCAGAATACAGAGAGTTTCTGGAAATCGATAATGGATTTTTTTATGTATTTCACAGGCTTGGAATTATTGGTCTGATTGCCTATATTGGAGTAATCTTTTATCTGATATATAGATTTGGTACCGTCAGAAACAAGTTAATGTATTTTAGTTTTTTTCTTGTGACGAACTTATTGTCAGTGCATTTTTTTACGCATGTATTTTCGGCTTTTTTAACGTATTTCTTGATAAGGAAATCAAATTGAATCTTGTATATATAACATCTGGCATAGGCCCTGTTTTTCAATCACAAGTAGTTGAGTTGCTCAATTATATTGCAAATAAAAAAAGGAACATGGAAATAACATTATTGGTTGGCATTAGAAATGATGAAGAAAAAGAAAAAGTAATCAATCTGAATACCACTATCAACCTGCATTTTTTTAAGACCTCTGCGCAGTATCCCATTTCAAATTTGCTGATGCAAAAATCATTGGGAAATCTTCTCAGGAAGCTTCATATAACAGATAAAACGCTTTTTCATGTCAGAGGCGAATATATGGGAATAATTTTTTATAAAGCATTTAAAAATGCTTTTGGTTATGATCCAAACTTGTTCATGGATATTCGGGGAGCATCATATGAGGAGATCGCCGGTTATCTGAAGCAGGGGATTTTGACGAAAATAAAACTTCATTATTTGAAAAGTCTTTTTGAAAAATATGTATCGAAAGCCAAACTGGTCAATGTTGTTTCAGAAGAGTTAAAACATTATGCAATGACAAAGTATGGGTTTTCAGATCAAAATATTGTTATCAACCATTGCATTGCAGGCGATGGATTTTTTTGGGATGAAACAATAAGAGAGAATATCCGTCGCAAGTTAAAAGTGGCAGCAAGTGAAATTTTATTTGTATTTTCGAGTAGCACTGGCGGAAAATGGCAAAATGGCGATGAAATCGCTATGGCTCTTGCCCGGCAAGGTTATAAAATACTGATGTTGACAAAGAAGAGTTATTCGCACGAAAACATCATCAGTATGTTTGTTCCATATAACGAAGTTCCTAATTATCTAATGGCTGCGGATATTGGAATCATTATAAGAGATAAAGATATTGTAAATAAAGTATCTTCACCAATAAAATTCAGCGAATACCTTTCGTGCGGATTACCGGTTATCGCAAATGATTCTGTTACGTTGATCTCTGATGTTTTAAAAAAATATAACTGCGGCGCTATTGTAGATGATTTGGAGCAATTGGATCAAAATATAATAAATCGTCTGCTTTCAATGGATAAAGCAAGAATTGCCAATATTGGAAAGCAACTGTTCAGTATTGAAACAATAGGGGATGGATATATTAAAACCTATGATCGATTAGCGAGCGTGAAATAGCTATGAAAATTCTTTTTTTAACAAATATGTATCCTACTAAGGAGCATCCTTATTTCGGTATTTTTGTCAAGGAACAGTTTGAATATTTTCGCGACCATTATGATATGGATGTGGATTTGTTTGTGCTCAATGGCAAGTCAAGTTTGCATAAATATTTGAATCCTATAGGGCTATACCGAAAGATAAAGGATTTTGATCCGGATATTATCCATGTGCATTATGGATTGACCGGGCTTCCATTGTTGCTCATCGCTCCTTTTATAAAAAATAAAAAAATTATCGCCACGTATCACGGTAGTGATATCAATGGCAGTAAAGCGGTTTTTTTGATCTCCAAAATGTTGATCAGGTATGCCGATGCCAACATAGCCGTGAGTCAGCAGATATTTGAAAAAATCAAACCTGTCTCCAACAATATCAAATGGATTCCTTGCGGTATCGACGATCTTTTTTTGGATGATCAGCAACCCGTCGAAAGAAAAAATGCGGTGATTTTTCCCGGTTCTCCACAGCGTGCGGTCAAGAATTATTCTCTTTTTGAAAAAATGCTGGACGTACTGAAAAAGAAATACGGACTGACACCGGAAGTGATATTGTTCGATTCAAAAAGCCGCGCAGAGGTGAAAAAAGCTCTGAAAGAAGCCAAGTGCCTTGTTATGACATCGCTGTCGGAGGGATCGCCTCAGGTGATCAAAGAGGCCATTGCCTGTGATACGCCTATTGTCTCTACACCGGTAGGCGATGTACCGTATCTGATCGAAAATTTGGATAATTGCTATATCGCACATAACACGGAGGATTTGGCTGAAAAGATAGCGCGTGTTTTTGCCTCAGAGTATCATGCTTTTCCGGAAGAAAGAAAAAAAAGATTGAGTAATGCATATGTCTGTGATCAGATCGTTGGGCTTTACAAACGGTTAATAAATCCATAAGTTATCCGGCGCGCAGTTGGTCTAAAAAAATACTTATTAATGAGAGGTTCATGATGAACACAGCGGTAATGATTCGTAACAAAATAAGAGAACTGGTTTTGTTTGTGCAGCATTTTGTATTTACAAAAATTTTTAAAATGGATATTCATCCTTCGGCAAAAATTTCATTTGGAGCCAGACTGGACAAGACCAATCCATCAGGCGTTCATATAGCTGAAGAGAGCTACGTTGCGGGGGGGGGCGATAGTGTTTTCACACGATTACGCCAGAGCTTTGCACGCTGATACCTATATAGGCAAAAGATGTTTCATCGGATCCAATGCCATTATTATGGCCGGAGTCACGATCGGTGATGAGGTCATTGTTGGTAGCGGAGCAGTGGTGACAAAGAATGTTCCATCGCACACGATAGTCGCAGGAAATCCAGCACGTGTGATCAGAGAAGGAATCAGGACAAAAAAATATGGACAGCTTGTAAAAGAAGAATCATGAAAAAGATGATGACAAATAGATTGTTTTTTATTGGAAGTGGAGAATAAATAGTTTATGAACAAGGTAAGATGGGAACAATCAAGAAGATATAGCCATATAGGGCAGGTGTCTCATAGCAATTTTGCTTATGCTTTTCAGTACTCAGAAGCATTTGAATTACTTTATAAAAGCAATGCTCCTATAGATACGATTGTACATCCCATGATGTTTACGCTTAGACATTATTTGGAGCTTATTCTTAAAGCCAATATTGAATATTTTGGAAAATTTTCTGGGTCAGATTGTTTGATACAAAGACTGGCAGAAACGCATGAAATCACAAAATTAGCAAATGGTTTTAAAGAACACTGGATATTGGTGAAAAGAAGGGCAGAACTCACCGTTGATGATAGTGTATATTTCAGTGACTTTGATAAACTTATAGATATATTTAAAAAACTGGATGATAAATCATTTAGCTTTAGATTCGCTTCTGATAAGAAAGGCAATAAAAGTTTTGAATGGATTGATAAAATAGATATCTATGAGATTAAGCAATTGTATGAGCAAGCTAAAATCTTATTGAATCATTCTGTGGATGTTTTTGATGATCACACTGGGATCATGCATGGTTTAAGCGAAGATGAGGTTATTGAAATATTAGAGAGTAAAAAAGTTAAAGGTAAAAGAATCATGAAAAATAGCATCGTCAACCACTACAGAATCCACGCTTTTGGGAGCAAAGAGGAGTTTTTGGATCAGATTCGGGACGAAAAGAAAATCCTCATTGCTATGAATGCCGAAAAGATCCTCAAAGACGACGAACGCCTGCGCGAGATCGTCAACCGCAACATCGGCTACCCTGATGGCATCGGGGCAGTGATGGCGCTACGCAAAAAAGGTCTGGATGCTGTGAAGATCCCAGGGGCGGAGTTCTGGCTCGATATCATAGAGCGTTTTCGAAACGAAAAGAGCTTTTACCTCGTCGGATCGACACAGGAGGTAATCGAGCGCACGGTCGACAAACTACGCGAGCAGTTTCCTGGCGTCAATATCGTCGGTTATCAAAACGGCTACATAGGCGAAAAAGAGGAGCTCAAACAGACACTCATCGAAATCAAACCAGATGTCGTATTCGTCGCTCAGGGAAGCCCTAGGCAGGAGTTTCTGATGGACGAGCTGATGGAGGTCCATCCGGCATTATACATGGGGCTCGGCGGGAGTTTCGATGTCTATTGCGGCCTCAAAAAGCGGGCCCCGAAAATTTTTATCAACCTTGGGCTGGAATGGTTCTACCGCCTGCTCAAAGAGCCGACACGTATCGGACGGCAGATGGTACTTGGTAAGT
>Ga0265293_10008523_pt1 | contig 15144 bp, 12 predicted proteins | sample Munlanlewell138R_FD_192505 | JGI IMG/M metagenome (GOLD analysis project Ga0265293, IMG submission 192505) | Leachate microbial communities from a municipal landfill in Southern Ontario, Canada - Leachate well 138R | ecosystem: Engineered > Solid waste > Landfill > Unclassified | place: Canada...
ACCGTTTGGCAATAGAATTGAAAGCCTAACCAACAGCACCTAACACGCGGTAAAAGCAATGTGGGGGATGTGACGACTTCGGGTCAGCATAACTCGCATTTGGTGGTTTTTAGCGGCGGATGAGGACGATGAGCCACGAACTCCCCCACTGCTTCTACCGCCATCCGTTATGGGCAAGTTTAAAGACACGACATGACGGGCTAATCCAATAAATGTAACGACAATTAAGATGCTCAACAAGACAATTCTTGCTGTTGGAATTTTTTTTAAGATTGAAAAATAAAGAGCGAATGGAAAATGCTATTTGGATAAAACGAGGAGTTAGGTTAACTGCAATAGAACCAAAAACTTTACAGTATGTTGAGGGGTATAAGAATGGCTGTACGCTTCATTTCTGCCCCAATGAAAACTGCCATCATGAGAAGGTTATTAAAACTCAAAGTACAATTTCCTTTTTTGAAAAGGCTCTTTTAAATTTAGGATTTATAAGATGCCATAGAAACTTTTTGATAAATCAAAGTTTAGCTAAATACTTTTGCAAGGACAACTCCTACATCGTATTAGACAAAACTTCAATCCCTGTAGCAAAGCGACAAAGAAGCACAATTAGAAAATTAACTAAAACAATGAATAAAAATGGCTAATGAGAGTAAACCATTATTTGTTATTGAGGATACCGAAGAAATAAATTACATAGAAAAATGCGAAGGGTATACTATAATTACAATGTCAAATACAGAGCAAATAATTTCCGACTTTTCATTGGAAAAACTTGAAAAATTACTGCCTTGTGATAAATTTATGCGGGTTCATAAAGCATTTATTGTAAAGACTTCTTTAATAACGGAAATTGTTCAAATAGGGAATTTTCATCAAGCCATTCTTAAAAATGGGAAAAGGATTCCAATTTCAAAAAGGAAGAAGTGCGTTTTACTCAGCAAATTAATCACAGTCAAATAACTACAAATCAAACAACTAAAATTAAACTATGAAACGATTTTTTGAATCATTACTTAACGAGAAGGGTTACTTGCTTTTTCTTTCAGTCATCACTATTTACTGGCTATTAAACTATGTTACTAACGAATTTGTTTTAACGGATAGCCTCATGTACAACTCTCTTTATGGGCAGCTCCCCGAGCAGTACATCGATAGCGCAATAGCCTTTCATCGAAAATGGGCTTGGGTTTCTTATGCTATCCCACCCGTTATTCTAACCCTGAAATGGCTTTTTATTAGCGCATTTATCGCAACAGGTTCAGTCTTTATGGGCTTCAATGTTCGGTTTAAGCAAATATTTAAAACTACGGTGGCTTGTGAGTGGCTATTCGTAACCGTTGGTGTTATAAATTTTATTGTCCTACTTTTTTCAAACGCTCAAAACCTTGAGGAAATACAACGCTTCAATCTTGTTAGCACGCTTTCAATTGGACATCTTATACAAGGAGTTGAGGGTCTTCAATGGCTTGTTGCACCGCTTCAATCATTAAATATTCTTCAACTAATTTTCGTAATTGCTTTAGCACTGGGGGTAAGTGTTGTATCAAACGAAAAGTTTGGAAAAAGCCTTACCCTCGTAGCAAAGAGCTATGGAGCTGCTCTTTTAATTTGGATAGTTCTAATTGCCTATATCTCTGTGTCCTATGCGTAAAAAACAAATTCTAAGCCTTGTGGCAATTGTTATAGTTGGGGTTACTCTTTTCATGATACATGGTATTGCAAAAAAGGCAAGAAACAAGCCCAATTCCAGCCTAACCTTATTGCATGCAATAACCCTCGATAGCACAGCCGTTGAAATCAGTTTAACAGGGGCGGACACCTCGCTTGTTATTGTTTTCAACTCAGAGTGTGATATTTGCATTATTGAGCTGGAGGAGCTACTAGTAAATTACGCAAATTTCGAGAGGTACAGCATACTGTTGCTTTCCCACCAGAGCATAAACGAGCTGCTTCGCATACAAGCGAATTACAACCTAGACAGCTATGTCAACTTTGAATTGCTAAAAATGGATGAGATGCGAACAGAGGAGCCATTTCGTAGTGCATCCAACCCATCCCTATTTGTATTTGACCATAACGGTAAGTTAATATTGCAGAAAAAGGGTTATACCAGCCCCGAGCTACTAATTAAACGACTTCATAAATAGCCATGAAAATTGACAAAAAAATTACGAAAACATTTATTCTACAAAAAAACCAGTCCGATTGCGGGGTAGCCTGTCTAAGCAGCATCATAAATTTCCACGGAGGAGTTCCAAATTTGGAAAAATTGAGAATTGCCAGTGGGACAAGCAGGCAGGGCACAACGCTACTGGGCTTATACCAAGTGGCCAACAGCATAGGGTTTAACGCCGAGGGAATGCAGGCCGACGTGGCATTCCTCAGAGAAATTAAACAGCCTGTTATTCTGCATGTTGTTGTGAATGGCTCAATGCTACACTACGTGGTGTGCTACCAAGTGTCGGAAAACCTTTTTCTTATTGGTGACCCTGCCATTGGCTTAAAGTGGGTGGATGAAGCTGAGCTTTTGGACATTTGGAAAAGCGGAAAATTGCTAACGCTAGTGCCCGACGAGAAAAGGTTTAGAAAAGAGAGAACTGAGCACAGCCTGAAATGGGATTGGTTTAAAAAGTTGTTGAGGGAGGATTTAAGCCTTTTAACAACCATCCTTCTAATGGGAATTGCTGTTGCAGTGCTGGGTTTGGCCACCGCTGTTTTTGCTCAGGTGTTCATCGATAGGCTTGTTCCCTCGGGTAACGCTATACGAATTTTTACAGCCATTGGTTTGGTTTCAATATTACTGACAGCAAGGCTACTAATTGGCTACTACAGGCAGCAGCTCATGCTTCGACAGGGTGTTGACATCAACGTAAGAATTACGGGTAGCTTCTTTTCCGATTTGCTCATGCTCCCCATGGGCTTCTTCACAAGCCGTAAAATTGGCGACATGGTGGCAAGGCTAAACGACATAGGGCGCATACAGCAAACGGTTTCCTTCTTTTTCGGAGAGCTACTAATTAATGCCCTTGTTGTTGTTGTTTCACTAGCAGCCGTATTTCTTTACAACATATGGGTTGGTTTGATTCTGCTTTTGGGTGTGCCCTTATTTGTATGGGTAGCGTATAGCTACAACAGAACCATTATTAACGGTCAAAGGGATGCCATGATGGCATACTCCCTCAACGAGAGCAACTACATCAGCACCATTGGCAATATCCAGCCTATTAAAAGCTTTAGAAAGGAAACCTTTTTTACAAGGCTGGGATTACTAACCTTTCGTTTTTTTCAGGACAAAGTATATCATATCGGAAGTATTGGTATAACCGTGCAGCTACTTACGGGTATGATTGGACTGGCTATTACTATCGGTGTAATTATACTATCTGCCATTCAGCTGCAATCGGGGCAAATGTCAACAGGTGTTTTTATGGCTGTTTTTAGTCTAAGTGGAACCATTCTTCCAGCCCTAGCGTCCATAGCCTTCGCCAACGTGCAGCTACAGGGAGCACGAATTGCCTTTGAGCGTATGTACGAGTTCTCCAGCATGGATAAGGAGTACTTGGTGGCTGACGAGGATGAAAAAGGAAGCGTTGAGGAATTTCAAGAGCTGCAGCTACAGGATGTTTCGTTTAGGTATCCCGGTAGAGGGCTGTTACTCGAAAACATAAGTTTTTCCATCCGTAAAGGGGAGCTCGTTACCATTTTTGGCGATAACGGCACAGGCAAAAGCACGTTAATTTCTCTTATACAACGGTTCTACAGCCCTGAATCGGGTAAATTACAGATTAACGGTAAGGATACTGAAACCTATTCAATCCCATCTTATAGAGGCCTTATAGGAGTTGTCCCACAAGATGTAACGCTAACAAACTCAACTTTACTCGCAAACATAACCCTTTCAGATAATGAACAGGATGCCTTAGAAGCCGTTGAAATAGTGAACAGACATGGTTTAGTTCCATTCTTTGAGAAATTTCCGCAGGGGTTTTACACAATGCTCGGCGATGGTGGTATTCAGATTTCAGGTGGGCAAAAGCAGCTGGTAGGGTTGGCTCGTGCGTTAGTTTGTAAACCACAGCTGCTACTGCTCGATGAGCTAACAGCACACATGGACAGAAGCACAGAAAACTTTGTTTTAGAACTGCTAACCCAACTCAAAAGCAACATGGGCATACTTAGCATCACCCACAGCATTAGGAACGCCTCAATATCCGACAGAATTATTGTGCTGTCAGGTAGTAGTCAGGTTGAGGTAGTAGGAAACCACGATGAACTGTTGAAAAACCAAAATTCATATAGTGCTGCATGGCAGTCTTTTACAAAAATGTATTGAGAAAAACTTCCCGCTCGGACGCTATTTTTGACCGTTCACGGAATTTGTTGATATAATTCTTGGTTGTGTTATTATCTTTCAATAATTTCGCTCTTGTAAGTTAACTTTATTATTAACCTTAAAAAAATTAGTAAAATGGAAACAAGAAAATTATCTTTGAAAGAAATGGAAATGGTTGAAGGCGGCGGAGCTGGTGGTGTCGGTTGTGGTATTTTAATGGGCGGCTGGGGTCTTGTTTTAACTTATGGAGCCGCTGCAGCAGCTGTTACAGTTGGAGTATCGGTTGGCATCGCTGCAGTATGGACTGGTCTTACAATTGGTCTTTGCGCTGCAGTTGACTAGTTTTAAAAAATTAAAGGTTTAGGAAATGTGTAATACATTTCCTAAACCATAATATTTTACTAATAAATGATATGTTGATTATGAAAAGACTAATTATTATTTTGCTAGTTGTTTTCGTTGGCTCTGTTATTGGACTTTTTTTAATTTATACCTACCCTGAAATTTACAGGAACTACCTTAACTCACTTTTTTGGTCGACAAGCGGAACCTCGTTGGGTATAATTCTGGGTACTTATAAAAAAAATAAAAACGAAGTACAGGTTTCAAAAAGAGTCTTTCTGGGTGTTGTCTTAGTTTGTTTTATTTCTTTATCAATTAGTATTATTACATTTCTAATATTAAAAGAAAAAAGTTTTATTAGCATTTTATCATTCAACATCATTGGTTTAATTGTATCTATTGTAATGTTAATTAAAGGCCATAAGAACGCTATTAATTCAAAGTCAAATTAAGTTTTTGCAATTTGTAGCATTTATTTGTAGTAAGGAAATCAACCTTATTGAATATATGTACTACCATGTTAATGATTTCAGGAAAAAGTTGTTAATCGTATGATTAACAACTTTTAGTTTTTTATTAAAATTCATTATTATATAGTATATTTCATTACTATATGTTAAACTGAATTACAATTTTTTAATTTTAATTTTTTTTAATCTTCTAATATCATAAACTCAAGACCTCAAAACCTGCCCATAACAAGGGGTTAATAAAATACAGGTTTTCTCCGGGTCAGGAAACTTTCCTGCTCTTTCGTAGTTTGTAGCGTTGGACAATGAATCGTTTCAAACTCCTGCACTTTACCAACCCCCAGCCGTTACCAACCATAATAAAACCAAGAAACAGCAAAAATGGAAAGTGAAATTAAAATTGGGAAAAAGATATTTATCAGAAATGCAGGAAAAGACGAATATTGGCTTCAAGACATTATTTATGAGAACCCCAAAATTATTGGACTTGGAGATTTAGTTGCAGTAAACAAAGAAAAAAAGCAAGCAAGTGGCGGGAGACTTGATATTCTGCTTAAAGAACCGACTGAGAATTTGATGTATGAAGTGGAAGTAATGCTTGGGGAAACAGACCCATCGCACATAATTCGTTCAATTGAGTATTGGGACAATGAAAAACGCAAATATCCTCAAAGACAACATTTTTGTGTTTTAATAGCGGAATCATTTGACCGGAGATATTTTAATGTCATCCAATTAATGAGTTTAAATATTCCAATGATTGCAATTCAAGCAGACTTATTGGAAGTAAACGGAGAGAAAATTTTAAACTTCTCAAAAATCATTGACATTTATACAGAACCAGAGGAAGATGAAGAAGACATAAAACAAGTAAATGAATCTACTTGGAATGCAGACTCTCCTTGGACAAATTTAAATGCAAAAGAAATTTATGATTCATTAAAAGGCAAACACGACAGAATTGATTTACGATATACGCAAAGTTATATTAGCATAAATATTGACGGACGAAATGCATATTGGCTGTGCAAAAGAATCAAACCAACTTCTGCCCTTTTCTTTTCTGTCAAAGACGATGAAAAAGTTGAAGCAATTAAAAAGAAACTGGAAGGAAACGACATCGGCTATACATACAACAGATATAAAGAATTTATGCTTAGTGTGGACATAAAATCGATTAAAAAAAATATCGAGCTTTTAAATGAAGTCCACACTATTAGAAATAAAAAAATAACTGATGATGAATAAATTACGGTTGGTAACATTTTGTAAATTGCATTGCGGGGTTTGATGCAGGTTGTCGCCTCGGATTCCCGCATGATTGTCTTCGTCCTCGCGGACGGACAATCACACGCAATCCGCAACGACAACTTACAATTTTCCGTTATGCCCAATGATAAAAAAGACGAAAAACTAACTGATAAACTGAAAGATAACCAAAATGAAAGCCTACCGCACAAATAGCACATTTGGTTTTTGCCAACACACAAAAACCCCGACCCATAAAAACCAAAAGAGCTATTTCTTGCCAGCGCTCGCAGACAATGAATTACATCACCGATTATGAAAGATGTAAAGAAATATATTGAAATTTTAAAAGAATTTGCCGAACGGAAATTAAAATCACATTTCCAAATTGATAAGTTAGACTTAGATAATTTTGAAACAATAAATTCTTATCTGATTTATCAAACTATCAAGGAAAATAAAAAACAGAAGAATACTCTTATTTACGTTCCTGATAAAGAAACTAAGTCTCAGTTTTACGTTCCTGCAATTTTCACACTTGCTCTATATAATTTTATTGATAATTATATTGACGATTCGACAAGTTACGAAGTTGGCGATATTTTGCAAGAAGACGGAAATAGATATGAAATTATTAAGAAAACTGAAAAAGGCTTCACAATAAAAGGTGGCAATAGTATTTTTAAGTACCCAAATTTCAATCAAATAAAGCGATACACGATAACAACCGCAGATTTTAACGCAAGACGAGCGAAACTTAAATTTGATATTTATAAGGAGTTTTTCTCAGATATTTTAAATATCGAAAGTCAAAAGAAATATCTCAATTTGCCATCTAAATTCAAGTACAAATCTGTCATCGTTACTGATAAAAGTATTGTAGATGAATTAAAACAACACACTCTTGAGAATCGAAATATTCATAAAGCATTTCCTTTCCAATACATTGCAAAATCAGGAAAAAAGACTGATAATTTACCAATGGACCCAATGATTTTTATCGTTAATGATTATGAAACCGCACGAAAACATATTCTTGACAAAGGAATAAAAGTGCGAAACATAACTATTATTGGTTCCAATAAATACAAAAACCATCATCGAGAAATATCCGAAGATTTAAACAACAAAAGAATTGAAAATTGCTTGATGATTGGAAGTGCTGATATGTCTGAAAATTCTATTCCTAACCTTTTAAAGTGGAAGTGGACTTTGCCTGAATTAGATTTCTTCAATTATTTTACAACATACCCAATAAATAAAATTGAAGCTGAGAATGATGATTTCTCATATCATCTGCAAAATTTCGATTCCTTATTAGCTCAGATAGAAAATGAATATGGAATCAGCTTAAAAGAACTATACAAATTTGTTAGAAATCTATTCCCGATTATCATTCCTTCAAATGACAGCAGGTTAATTACTCAACTTGATAATAGCTTGGTCTATTTTGAAAAAGAAGGACAAGATATTGTTGAAACGGCATTTTATGAAATTGACGAATACGATTACGAAGAAATATGGGATAAAATACTAAAAGCTTTCAGCAACGTAGTCGCATGTAAAAAATGCAGTCAAGCAAAATTTGAAAAGCTACAGGAATTTTATAGAATCGACTATTTAGTTGCACCAAAAGAATATTTGGGTATTTGGGACGAAGAAGTAAATAAGGATGTAATTAGGAATGTAATCTCATTTAAGGATTTTGAGAATCTTGACACTGCAAATAAAACAATCATTTTCTTGGGATTTTTCGGATTCAATCATTTAAAATCAATGATATACAATCCTAATAAAATAAGCATAATATTATACCCTCAGGAAAAAGAGCATTTCGAAAGCTGCTTAAACAAATTAAGAAGGGAAACTTATTTTGAATTAAAAAATTCGGACAGAACTACAATATCTGGCATCTCCTTTAAGGAAATTGAAAAGGTTGAAAATATTTCCGATTTAATCTCAAGATTATTTGAGCAGGATGATAAAGCCAAAATAAATCCTGATTATTCAGATGTTAATTGCTCAAATATTGTAAAAGAGATAACATTTGAAAATGACCCTGAAATTTTGGAGTTAGATGAAAACAAAACTGTCCTCTTAAAAATCAACCAAAAAGAACGTTTTGAGAAAGTTAAAAACCTAACAATTGGAGACAAAATTCGGGTTTATGATAATTCATCAAAAGAAGAACTTTATCAAGTTGCATTAGAATATGATACTGATGGAGAATTTATAAAAATCGAAGAGTTTTCAAAATTGTGGAAAAGCGAACTAAACAATTACTTCAAAGAATTTAATTCGTTGACCGAGCTACACAAAAGTCTTGTGGAAAATGGATTATCAATTACAAATGAGTTTACATTGAGAAATTGGACGAATGCTAAAAGTCACATCAAGTTTCCGCAAAACAAAAAGGATTTGGCTGTTCTGAAAAAGTCAATTGATTCAGATATTCTGAATGATAACTTCAATGATGTTTTGAAATATAGGCTTGGTTTCAATAGAATAATGAAGTCATTAGGTAGAAGATTTAGTTCTGAAATCTCAGACTATATTCAGAATAAGAAAAAAGGAAAATTATTAATGCGATTTTCAGAAAAACAAATTCAACAATTCGTTGACCAGAATGCCAAAGAAAGAATTATTAAAACAATAAAAGTGATTGATAATGAGCAATAGTCACGACAGCATAGCCAGAGATATTTTTCAGGAAAGAATTAAAAAAGGTCTTTTGGGACCTGGTTCTGATATTTTCGTTTCCGAAAAAGATATTAATGAAGAAATAATTGCAGACTATCCACTGCAAAGATATTACACAGGTGTGCTTTTCCCCGAAAGAGAGAAAGTCAAAACATTCGATGAAAAAGCAGATGCAGAACTTAATAATGCGACTGATAGTGAAGAAAATGGAGTACTTGAATCAGATGCTGAAAATCCAGAAATTAGTCGAAATGAAAACAGCAATAATAGTAAAAGGAAAGAGCCAAATGAAGATGATGAAATTAAGGTATCACAAAATACATTTTTCCCCTCAAATATTGGCTTAACTTTTTGTGTTGACAAGAATGTAAAAGAACTTGATGTAGAATTTTGTTTTGGCTTGTATTCTCAAATAAGTACCGACATTAAAATTAAAATCTCCAAAGAAGATTTTGAAGAGTTCCTCAATCATCCATCATTCCCCTTTAAAGAAATTATCAGTTACGATGATGGCTACATGGTATTAAAAAGGAAATTAAAGGGTAAAAGCAGGCAGCCAAGGACTGAAGAATTTGCAATTTTTGATGAATTTAAAAAATCAGATGAATTTAAAGATAGTCCTCTAAAATACAGATTCCATTATTTTGAGAAGCTCTTAGGCAGAACGTGGAAAAGAAAAGAAGTGGTTGTTAAAAAAACAATTTCGGTATCTGAAATAGTAAATCCAGAAACAATATTTGAAGAAAGTCTTACAAAAAGCAATGATAATTCTGTACGAGCATCTTATACGGTCAGAACTTACAGTTTTTCTAAAAATCCAGAGAATATCTATGTTAAGATTCAATTAGTAAATACATCAGATAAACATCCAGCAAACAAATTTTCCAACGCTAATGAGCGTTTAAACGCAAAATCTATTTTCCAAGCAGAGATTAAAGTTACAACCAAAGAACTAAAACCGTATAAATCATACATTGAGTTAAACCCATTAGATAGTGAAGCTGAAATTCTGAATTATCTATACAAAGATAAATTCAGTTATGGTATTGGGCATAATTGCTCAGTTAACTGGAACAAATCAGAAGAATCCATCCACACTACTTTCTTGCCACAATATGATGTAAAAGACACAAAAAACAGTTTTTCAAAAGACGATTTTAAGGATAACCCAAATGACTTTCTTTCATTAAATGAGAGTTTAGATATTTACAGTTTATCTCATTTTTCTAATAAAAACCAATCTCAAATAATTGAGCAACTAAAATCTTTTGTTGACTTATATGGATTGTGGATAGCAGAACAAAAGGAAAAACCGTCTGCAAATCTGGCTATTGAAGAAACCATCTTTAAAGATTTAGATTACAACTTTAAAAGGTTAAAAACGAACATTGAGCTATTAAAAACCAAAAGTGTTTTTAGAGCGTTTCAATTAGCAAATTCAGCAATGCTAATTCAAATTATCATTTCGAATGATAATGATTTCTCAGGAAAAGAAAAGGAATTAGAAGATTCAAGCTCTGAAATCAATTACAAAGATATTGGATATTTCAAAAACTATAATTTCTCAAAACTTCCTTTTAATAGACCGAAATACCGACCATTTCAATTAGCATTTCTTTTACTAAATATTGATAGTATTACAGAATTAAATTCTGATTCAAGAAATAAAATTGTCGATTTAATTTGGTTTCCTACAGGCGGTGGAAAAACAGAAGCATATCTCGCTGTTGCAGCATTTACAATAATTTATCGCAGATTAATAAATGAAACAGGTTTTGAAGGAACATCGGTAATAATGCGATATACTTTGCGACTTCTTACCGCACAGCAATTTGAACGAGCTGCGAGATTAATTGTTGCATTAGAGTTTTTACGAAGTCACTTTGTAAGTGAATTAAGGCAATCTCCAATAAATATCGGAATGTGGGTTGGAATGTCTTCAACTCCAAACAGCTTAAAAGAAGCTGAAGAAAAAGTTGAAGAAATCAATGAAGAATGCAATAAGAAAAGTGGAAGTCCTGAAAGCAAAAACGTTTTTCAAATTAGTTCTTGCCCTTGGTGTGGAACCAAATTAATTACTAAAAATGAATTTGGCAACTGGGATTATGGTTTTAAAATTATTGGGAGAAATAATAATGCCCAGTTTAAAATCAAATGCTTGAACAAGAATTGCAATTTCCATAATGAGCTTCCTATTCAAGTGGTTGATGAAATGCTTTATGAAGCACCCCCAACGTTACTTTTTGGAACTGTGGATAAATTCGCAATGTTAGCTTGGAAAGCTAATGGACACCGCTTTTTTAATTCATTAGATGATGACAAATTACCACCTGATTTAATTATTCAAGATGAATTACACTTATTGACGGGTCCTTTGGGTTCAATTACAGGAATTTTTGAAAGTGTTATTGAAATTCTTTGCACAAAGGATGGTCGTAAACCGAAAATAATATCTTCAACTGCCACAACACGGAATACAAACGAACAAATTAAAGCTTTGTATGGAATCAACAGGAAAGTAAATGTTTTTCCTCCGTCTGGATTAAGTTACAATGATAGCTTTTTTGCAAAAGTTTCAAAAACAGAAAGTAAGAGAAGATATTTAGGGTTTATCCCAACAGGCAAATCTACAATAGATACTCAGTTGCAAATGATTGCGAATTTATTTGTTGCACGATTAGAAGCTTATAAAAGACTTGTTCAGAAAGGAACTAACGACTACAAAACATTTGACAAGTATTGGACAATTGTCTCGTACTATAATAGTTTAAAGGATGTTGGCAAAATACACAATAAAGTTGGCGATGAAATTTCAACGTTCACTTCAACTTTACAAAACAAGCTTTATGGGGATAGCCCATTTGATAAATTTAATCATGCTTATTTGTATAATCGAGACGAAGAACTTACAAGCAGAATTGATAGTTCAAAAATTAAACAAACTCTAAAACGGCTTGAAGAAAATACTTTTAATGAAAACTCCATAAAAACTGATAAAAACGGAAATACTTTTTTAACTGACATCATTGATTTGGTGCTGGCTACAAATATGATTTCAGTAGGTATTGATATTGACCGATTTAATATAATGCTTATAAATGGTCAGCCAAGAAATATCGCAGAGTATATTCAAGCATCAAGTAGGGTTGGACGAAAGTATAAAGGTTTGGTTATCGATTTATTGGATGCAAATAGAGCCAGAGACAAATCACATTTTGAACATTTTATCCCATTTCATCAAGCTTTTTATAAAAGCGTGGAACCTGTGAGTTTAACGCCATTTACTGAAAACACCCTTGAAAAGATGCTTGCAAGTATTATGATTACATATATCAGACATAAAGTTCCTGGAATGGCTTCTAATAATTCAGCTCAATATTTTCAACCAGAAATGTTAGATGGGTTAAAAACTGAAATAAGAAACCGCTTTTCAAATAATTCTAAAATTCTTACTCAATTTGAGCGAAGATTAAATGATTTAGCGGATAACTGGCTGGAACAAATTGAAAACCATGAATTAAAAAATTACGAAGCAAACAAAACTGAAATTGGATTGCTCGTGAAACCTGCTGAAAAAAACTTTGACAAAGATGATTTATGGTCTGTTATGCAATCGATGAGAGAAATTGATACAAATTCATTTATCAAAGTTGGATTACCAAAAATTAGTAGAAATGGCTAAATACACAGAATTACAAACCAGAAAATTGATAAGTTCTTATGGTGGTGTCGGTTCAATTATAGAAACTGTTGAAGGTGCATTAATAATTAAGGACTTTGATAAATGGAAGTACTTTTATTTAATCGAAAAAGGGAAAATAGAAGTTCAGGAAAATGAAAATATAAACGATGACCGTTTATTAAATCGCCTGAAGTTTTATTTTCAAGAATTAAACCAAATTGTAAAAGTTCCAGCCAATTATTCTGCTTTTTATAATACATCACTACCAAAACTAAAAGACCATATAATTGATGCCGAATACTTTCCTAAGTGGATGTATTGTAGCAAGTGTAATAGTTTTAAACATATCGATGATTGGTACAAAGGTTGGAAAAATGTTTTTCACAGTAAAGAAATCAATAAAATAAATGATTCGTTTACACCTCCTAAATGCTATAAATGTTATCAGGCAGCAAAGAAGAACAAGGAGAAAAGAAAGTATTATCCTTTGGAACAAGTTCGATTTATATTGATAGCTCCAAATGGGAATATTAAAGATTTACCATGGAATTACTGGACAAATTTATCTCGTGAAAAAGATGAAAATGGTCAGCAAAAAATTGTTTTTAATAAAGCTTGTTGCAATAAACAAGATTTAAAATATTTGCGTTCAGATACATTTTCTGATTTTTCTGGAGTTAGAATTCAATGCAAAAATCCTGACTGCAAAACAAAAGGGAAGCAAGTTTCACTTGCTGGTCTTTTAGGTTTGAGAGTTCCTGATTTTGATAAAAATGGAGAAATTAGAATTATTTCAGATAATGAAGGAAATCCTGTTTTAGATATTAAAGGACGCGAGCAAAAAATCTTCTTTAAACCAGTAATTAGAACGAGTAACAGTGTTTATTATCCTCTTATTACAAATAGTCTGTATCTGCCAACTGTAATAATAAAAAAGGAAATAAAGGAGAAAATTAAAACACTTTATTATGATGCTGAATTATCAGTTGAAAAAATTCAAGAAAAAATTAACACAGGGAATATTAAACTTTCAATAAGTGATATAAACGAGATAATTAATCCAGAGAAACAAGATTTTATAAAAGAAGTTGATTATCGTTTAAAAGAATACAATTATCTAATAACTAATAAAAGCCCTGACGACAAAGACCTTGTCTTTGAGCAAGAAACTTCTGAGTTACTTAGCAACTTCGGTATAAAAAGACTTTTAAAAATAGACCGCTTAAAATTAACTTCAGTTCAAACTGGATTTAGTCGTCAAGAACCTATCGACAAAGATTTATTTGCAGAGAATTCGATGGACGATTTTATTAGAGTAAGCAAGGAAGCAGTCAAAGCAAAATACACATCCTCAAAAGGTAATGCAACAAAATTACTTCCTGGTATTGAAAGTTTTGGGGAAGGAATATTCATCGACTTTGATTTGGATAAAATTTCAGATTGGTATAATGAACAATCTTTGAATAAGGATTTTGCAAAAAGAATTGAGACAATACGAAACAACGGAGAAAATTCTGAATATAGAGCATCGGAAGAAAAAACTAAAATGTTTTCTAATCTATACTATCTTTCTAAGTTCATCTTTATCCATACATTCTCACATATTCTAATTAAAGAATTGGAGTTTCTAACTGGCTATTCTGCATCTTCAATTTCCGAGAGACTTTATGTAAATGAAGATGATATGCAAGGTGTTTTAATTTATACTATGGCAGGTGCAGAAGGAAGTTTTGGCGGATTAGTTTCACAATCAAATCCTGAAAGATTTATTAAAATATTGGAATCTGCATTAGCGAGAGCCAAAGATTGTGCCTCTGACCCAATTTGCTATAATTCAGAAGGACAGGGAATCGGTGGTTTAAATCTTGCCGCTTGTTATTCTTGTAGTTTGCTACCTGAAACTTCGTGTGAAGAATTTAATAGTTATTTAGACAGAGCATTATTAATAGACAAAAAATATGGATTTTATAATGAGCTATAAATGCCAGCCCAAAAGCCATACACATTTGCAATTCGCACAAGCCAACGCTCAGACCAAAAATTGCAAAAGAGTATGTCTTGCCAACCCACTGAAAGAGAGGCTGGAAGAACAAATCACAGGGCATAACAAAGTGTATAAATCATTGGGCAGCAGGTGGTTAATTAAAAATGAGTACAATTAATAAACATATTAGCGGTTTGAAAGTGAAGTGCTTCGAAATGCCCAACGCTTCATACACAAACCGTTAGGCACAAGTGTTCCGGGAACCGAAAAAGCTAAAGAAACATCAAAGTATCTACAAGTAATCTGAAAAAAGATTGAAATTGAACCCGAATGATACAAGATTTAAAGGAAACGGTTTCGTTTCGGAAAATTTTGAGATTTTAAG